>Ga0326727_10005345_pt1 | contig 36875 bp, 57 predicted proteins | sample MB2enrmetagenome_FD_207643 | JGI IMG/M metagenome (GOLD analysis project Ga0326727, IMG submission 207643) | Lab enriched peat soil microbial communities from McLean, Ithaca, NY, United States - MB29MY | ecosystem: Environmental > Terrestrial > Soil > Wetlands > Peat | place: USA: New York... | reverse complement strand
CGTTCGTGTAGCCGCCAGGTGCTCGCAGCCAAGGCACCGGTTGGAGAGGCACGAGCCGTATGAAGGGAAACTTTCACGTACGGTTCTTAGGGGGGCGCGGGCGGGCAACCGCCCGCGCCCACCCGGCAGAATGCACGCTAGGTCAGCGGGCTCTTGGGATGTTGGCAGTCATGGTTATTTCGTTCTTGCCGACTCCTGCTCGCGCTGATGGGGATGATGCCGCTGGGTCCACCAATCGTGTAAAAAGGCCCATTGAGGAACTTTTCAAGACGGATCTCATCTATCCACAGGAGAAAGGAGAATTGGAGGTGGAATTGGCCTCCGTTTATCAGAATCATACCGGTGGTGACACATGGACCATTCCGATATCGTTGGAATATGGACTTAGCGACTGCTGGCAGGTGGAAGCGGAATGGGACTCACTGGTTCAACGTTATCCTCGGAATCATTCCGTGGTGCGCGGCGTCGGCGATCTTGAAGTCGGCACCCAATACAGTTTCATGAACATTGGCAATTCATGTTTCCACATCGCCCCGCGTTTCTCCATTCAAGTTCCGGTGGGTGACGTGAACAAGGGTTTGAGCGAGGGCTTCATTGAATACAAGCCCGCCGTGATTCTGGCCAGGGACTTTCCAGAACTTCATCGCACCCAGTTCTTTACGGAAATTGGAGCCAGTTTTGTGCAGCCGGTGAAGACTCCCGCTGACGCGAATGAAGCGGTACCCGCCGCGCATGAATTAAACTGGGGCGGCGGTTTTTTTATCCTGTTTCCACATGCGGCACCCACCCTAGAATTGAACTGGGCCAACAACCAATGGAACCATCACGGCACTGAAAACGAAATCTACCTGACGCCAGGCTACCTTTGGAGAGCGAGGCGAAACATGGAGATCGGCCTGGGGATACCCATCGGGTTGAACAACGGCTCTGACCGGTTTGAAGTGATTGCCCACTTGGTTTGGGAGTTTTAGCGCCCGCTCGTTTGGCTGAACGCCCTTCCGCATCCGGCTTACCATGGATCGGCTCAAATGCTCCTGGTCTGACATTTTCCCGGCACAGGGTTGAACGTCTCCAAGTTTCTGGTTACGGGCTGAAGGTGGAACACCCGGCCAAATATACAATAACCCTCCAGCAACCAGCCTCGATTCCCGCGATTTCGATGATAACGGGCACGCAATCAGGAAAGCCCCCAGAAATGCCCCAGAACCGATCGATCCCCTTTTCCGCTGTCTCATTACCCTTTACCGGAGAAAACGGCTCCCAGGTCCTTCCAGCTCCAAAGCCTGTACCGCCTGTGATGCTCTTTATCGTTAACGCCAGAACCGCACAAGACAAAGCAACCCGGCCAAGGAATCAACGAATATCGGCCAAAACGAGGAAACATGCTGGGATTCAACAACTTCCGCATGGTAAACGTGATTGAACTGGTCTCAAAGTCTCAAAAGTCTCACGAGTCTCACAGGTTTCAAGGTTTCAAGTTCTCGTTGGTTGTTTGCTTTGATGTTCCCCGATGATGTTGATTGTTCACGTTGATGGTTGGGTTTGATCTTCACTCTTTGGCTTCATCTTCTGGTTGATCCCAAGGATTCATGTTCACATTGATCCCGAGGTTAATCCCAAGGTTCCAACGTATCATCTTCTCCAACATCCAAGGTCAGGCTGGTTCGAAGGTCACCACGGAAGAATGTGAAGGTCAGGATGATGGATGGATGAATGGGTAATTCTTTGGGTTTGGCGAGGATCTGGAGCATATTCGCTATTGTTTCGTGGCAGGTCAGGATCTCGGGTAGGGGTATCAGGGTCTATTCATCGCTGCCGCCTTGAATCCAGCCCAACCCCCATCAATCCATCCTCGCCCTGGTATAATCCCTTGAACAACAACGACAAACCGGCTCAGGAGGACGAGGAATCCTGAAAACCGAACCAATTTGGTGCACTTTTGCCCCTTGGAGCTAAAAACGGTGCCAATTGGCACGCTTTTCACACCAGCCAAGGCAACCAGCATCCCAAGCCAGCCATGCCCCGAGGATCGCATGAAACAAACCTGGAAGTGAACCCTGCAAGTGAACCATCGAAACGAACCCTGAAAACGATCCATGAAAGCAAAACAACTGGTCCAGAAGCTCGGCGGCAAGCTCCTCGGCAAGAAAGTGATCACACCGGCTGTTGGTGAAGTGGCAACCGTAATCTGGCTAGACGAATGGGTGAATTCTTTGGGTTTGGCGAGGATCTGAACCATTTTCGTTACAATGTTCCGTCGCCGTTGAGTTTCTCGGTTAGGCTTTCAGGTTCAGAAGGGCATTCAGGTACGGTAACGGTGGGGCTTTTTGTTTGCAGATGGAGCAGCTTCCCACTCAACCCGCCCGCGGATTTCAATGAGCCGTGGTTTATTCGTGGCAGCAGACGGTTCAACAACAGCCTCTCCAGGAACCCGCCACTTGAAGTTCTGCGTCCATTCGTGAACGTTGTCTCGAACGCAACTGAACATGGAAGCCAGCGAAACCGTTCAATGCCCATACTGCGGCCAGAGCTTTGATCTGGTGATCGACACGAGCACCCCAACGCAACGGTTTACGACCGACTGCGAATTATGCTGCCGGCCCTTTGAGGTGTTTGCTGAATGTGAACCAGGCGAAGTTCTAAGCCTGGATGTACATGAGGGTTGAGGATGTCGGGAATTGATGCCTGTTGATCTCCCATCGCTGTTTCATCGCTCTTCGTCAAACAGCTCCGAAATCTTGCAATGGAGCCGGTCAGAAAGGTGTTCCAACGTTTTCAGGGTCACGTTCTGTTCCCCCATTTCGAGCCGTTGCAGGGTTGAGTCGCTGATCCCCATCTTCCGTGAGAATTGCTGATACGTGAGGTTGCCCCGTTTCTTCCGCAGGAATGCACCGAGTTGTTTTGCCAGCCGTTGAGCCACGTCGGCATTTTGGTCCGAGGGGTATCCCACAAGTGGGATTTTTGTGTTGACCCGATCCCCCAAGCAGGATAATCATCGGCCAATCGCGGCTCATGAAGAGGACTGCTGACGAGAATCATTGTGATGGTGGGTTGGAGCGCCTGCAAACCGTGAGGCGCGTCTCACAACCGACATTTTTCAACATGCACTGCCTGGCATCAACACCCGAAATTCGATGAGTTATCTCCCCGTCAGAAAAAGAGGAATCTCAAACAGCGGACGGGGCTGTCCTCCGTGCTTACGTTTTGTGGTCTGGCTCCTTTCTGCGGTGATCACCCTGACCTCCTGCAGCACCCAACCCTCCACCTCGAAGTCTGTTGGTGCCCCGGAGTCGCATCGCACCAGCCAAACAACTGGATTGACATCAGTACCCCGCATCCTACAAGAGGCTGTCCGCTTGCGCAATCAGGGCAAGTTCCGTGAAGCCGAAATCCTGCTCACCCGAGCTCAGCAAACCGAAAGTGAAAACTTGGCAGTGTGGCAGGCCATGCTCTCGCTTCAGCTACAGATTACAGAACAGGCAATACGGGAACTACCTGGACTCCCTCAGCCAAGAGGTAAAGCCTTGGTGGAAGGAGGCAAAGAACTCGAGCGTGCTCGTTCAACACTTAACGGAATCCGCGGCCTTAGCGTCGCTCCGGGGTCACGTATCGACCCGAAGGTCGTTGTCGAAGCTGAGGCCACCTTCACCAGGACCGAAGATCGGTTCAAGGAGGAGGCCCAATCATATTGCATGTCACGATTGGAGGACGCCCGATTTTGGCGGAGAAAAGCCCATCATTGGCCCAGAAAGAACGACCGCGCCAACGTGGTTAACGGGCTTGAAGAGGTGCGTCGGGTTCAAGCGCTTATGCCTTGGGTCGGAGAGGACATCCGTGGGTCAGCCGCTACAGTAATGAGCGAGCTTAAAGCCCTCGTAAACGAGGAGGAATGGCCAGACTTGCTTGCGCGTGCCGGATTTGAACTAAATTCCGCAAACACCCTGAAGTGAGACAAATCATGAACTTCTCCCGGAGCTTTGCCCTGGCTCTCGCCACCACCGCCTATTTTCAAAGCGCGCCCTCAAAGGCACCCGCCCAATCGGCCGCAACCGCTGATCCCATCACCGCCGCCCAAACCGAAGCTGCCCGCCGCTCAGCTGTCCAATCTGTGAACGAGACTCCTGCATTAGCCATAGAGGCTGCCGCCGTCGAAGACCCCATCCGCGCGGCCCAGGTAATGCAAGCCGCAGAGCGCACTTTCCCGAATCTCGCCGAAGACCTTAAGGTGTCGGACTTGCTCCGCAAGGCCGCAGCCGACCCGGGAATGCGGGGCAACCTTCGTGGCCGTCTCACCGAGGAGGATTTCCTGAGGCGCAGCGCCAAGCAGGGCTGGAAGGGAGTCAAAAAGCGAAACGCACCACAAAACGACGTTTGGCGCCGGGTGAACGGAAAGCTCGAAGGGGGTCAAATTAAGGTGCATGCGGACTGGAAGGAATACCTTCGTTCGATGCGGAAGGATAACAAGGCCGAACACTTCTTCATTCCAGACGACCACTATGAACTTGTCCGTGCCGACCTCGAAACCCGCCGCCTCGGTGCGCTTCGTGGAGGCCTCGTGGAAAAAGCCGAGGAATATGCACAGCAGCAAAAACGTTTGGCTAAGGTCGGGCGCACATTTAGCGAGATCGATGGCTCAATCGAATGCGCTCTCAAAAACTCTCCTCGGATATCGGCGGCTCTCCGCTCCGCTGGCAAAGCAACACCATTCATTGGCATTGCTCTCGGTCTGCTCGATGGAAGCATTTCCGCCTATGAAGTGGCAACCGGTAAAATGGAGGTGAGCGAGTTTGTCTATAAAATTGGTAAAGCGGGAATTGCCGGCACTGCATCCTGGGCCGCCGCAGAAGCCGCCCCAGAGTTGCTGGCGCTTGCTGGAGCCACCGGCGATGTTCCCGCAGTTGTGATCATCGTGATCGGCATTGCAACCTATTTCGTGGTCGATTTCGCCATCGACTACACCGCTAAGTCCCTGCGGACTGCCCATCTCACGAGTAAGGATGTTGCGCTGTTATGGCCAGGCGGCTTGCCCCAAGCTCGCGGCAGCCGGGTCCCCGCCCAGCGCAGATAGTCCCCCCCCGAGGCCCCAACTCACCACAGCCCGGTCACCCTCAAGAGCCTCCAGCGGATCATGGATCGGCCCAAATGCTCATGGTCTGAAATCTTCCCTGCACAGAGTTGATTTGGTTAGCCTCGTTGCCTTGCTGCTCGCGCGCTAGCCCTGCGCCATCTTGCGCGATTCTTCATTGCTTCACGCCCCGTCCCCCTGAATCCACCCTCGCGCTGGTATAATCCCTTGAACGAACCACATTAGCTGCCTCACGGCGGCTGATTTTTCAACCGGGAGGGGCCATGCCACAAAAGCACTACACCCCGCCCCTGTCCCGTTTCATCGTCTGCGCCCTTTACCACGAAGCCAAACAACGCAAAATCCCCATGACCCAACTCGCCAATCATCTGGTGGAGGCTGGGTTAAGGGATTCGGCTGGCTGGAAAGAGGCTCAGGCACAAGAAGCAATGCGGCTGGGGGAGGGGGTCAAGGAATACCAGACCAAATAACGTCAGCAGCAACCACATCGTCGAGAGCCCAGCCTTAATCGGTTGGGCTCTTCCACTTTTCACGTTTCACCATCAACACCAAAACCAAAGGACAAGAACATGATCACACTCGAATGTAATTATCAGAAAAAGCTGGGTTTGCCCGGCTACAGCTCCCATCAGTTCGCCATCACCCTCAGGACCGAAATCGCCGACCTCAACCAGGTGCAGGCCGAAAGCGCCAGGTTGTATAAGCTTCTCCAGGAGGGCGTCGATAACAGCATCAAGGAAACCGGTTACCTTCCCACCAACGGCACCGGCAATGGTCAGCGCGGTGGTCAAAGCGGCAACGGCAATGGGCAAAACCAGAACCAGCCTGCCGAGAATGGTGCCTGGAACTGCTCGAACAAACAGAAGGACCTCATCCTCAAGATCGTCGAGGAGCACAAGCTGGAAAAGGCCAAGGTCGAAGGTCTGGCCCAGGATCGCTTTGGCAAGACCGTCAAGGCGCTCAACAAACTCGAAGCATCCGGCCTTATCGAAGAGCTGCTGGAAATGACGGGCCAGAGCAAAGGCCGGAGTCGTTTTCAGGGCCGGTATCAGAGAGCAGGTGGACGATGATTGCTGCTGTTGAACCTCCAAAAGTCTCACCTCCCGCACAAGCAACGCCGAAGGCCAATCCGATCGAGACGCTGCAAAAAACAGTCTCTGCATCACGGTTAACGACCTGGCTGCAATGCCGGCTCAAATTCTACTTCCGCTACGTCCAGCACATTTCAAAGCCCAAGACCCCATCCCTGCACGTCGGTTCGGTGGTGCATCTGATTCTGCAGGCGTGGAACATGGCCCGGTGGAGGAGGCAGGAATTCCAGCTCGAAAAGTTCAAAGGTCTGTTCGAGGAAGCCTGGAAGGATCAACCGCCGGGCATTAAATGGGACGGTGAGGAGGCAGGGGAAAAGAACACGGCTTGGTCGGTGTTGGAGATGTACTTCGCCCAGACCCCCATCAAAGCCAACGAAAGGCCAGAAGCGGTCGAGGTCCCAATGGAGTCTGACCTGTCGAAATACGGGCTGCCCACCTTGATCGGCGTACTGGACCTGGTTCGTGCCGGTGGTCGAATCGTGGACTTCAAAAGCACGGGCAAGACACCAGACCCGGAAGATGCGGCACACCAAAACGAACCTCAAATGTCCTGCTACTCGGTTCTGTATCGAGAGGCTACCGGGCATCAGGAGTCAGGAAGGGAGCTGCATCATCTGGTCAAAACCAAGACGCCGAAGCTGGTCATCACGGAACTGGGGCCGATGACGGAGATTCAACAGGTCCGGCTGTTTCGGATGATGGAGTCGTACGTCGAGGGGTTGGCCAGAGAGGACTTCGTTCCATCACCAGGTTTTCACTGTGCTGGCTGTGAGTTTCTTACCGAATGCAAACGCTGGTGCTGAGGAGGAGCCCATGCCGACCTGTGCAAATAAGTCCACCAGCCTGACCGAAAAGCTGGAAATATACCGAGCCACCAGCACGAGATACCGCCAATGGTACGCGGATCAAGCTGAACATGGTGGGCAGTGTTTCTACTGGTCACTCACCTTAATGGGCGTGTTGCTACAGAACGGGTATCGCGCCCTCATTCAAGCCGGCAGCATGTCCTGGCCGATTGTTCCACCGGGTCAGGATGACGGCAAAACCGCGACGCACTTCTCTTACGAGTGGTCGCCCTGGCGTGAGGAGAGCCAAGCCGCGTTGAAGTTGGGTCTGCTGCCTGAGATTCACGTTTGGGTCGGCTTGCCTGACCAAAACGAGCTGCTTGACTTCGCCACGAAGTTTCTGCCCGAGCAAGCCGCCAAGGAAGGATTGGCCTGGCGCACACCTCAGCCGCCGGACTTCCTCTGGTGCGGCCCGTCCGAATTGCCAGAGGGCGTCATCTACAAGCCGGATCTCGATGCCATTGGATTCATCCTGGATCGAATCCGCAAAACCAACCACCGCTAAAACAGTGAACAGAAAGGAGAACGATGCCAAATTGGTGCTTAAACAAGCTCACGATCACGGGACCAGAGGCGGATGTTCAGGCATTCAAAACCAAAGCCGTTGGACATTCGCCGTGGTTGAAGCGGGAGGGAGGTTCTGACGTGTTCAACTTCCACAGCCTGGTCCCTGTGCCTGAAGAAGTCCTGAAAGCCGGTTATGAATCAGCCGGATACGATTGGGAAAAGGAAAACTGGGGCTGCAAATGGGGGGCTTCTGGTCCGGCAATTCTGGGCGAGTGGGAGGGGCACCTGGAATACGAGTTCTACACTGCCTGGTCGCCGCCGATTGAATTCCTCCAAACCGTGGCTGTGCAGTGGCCGGCGCTGGTGTTCGTCCTGGCGTACGAGGAACCTGGCATGGCCTATAAGGGTCTGGCCAAATTCCAGGGCGAGATTCACGCAAACCACTGCATCAGCTTATAGCCAACGACAACCCTGCAACCCAAACCAACCCAACCACGAGCCGGATGCGTTCAACGCGTGTCCGGCTCTTCATTTTTCAACCGAGAGCAAACATGAAAACGCAAATCGAATCTGAGTATCTGTTTACCGTCGAGCAATTCAAGGCCCTGACAAAACCACAACGCCAGGCCATCGAAGCTGTGGCGGAATATCTTACGGGCGACACTGTGATGGCCAATCAAACGGACGAAGAAATCACCGGCACCTTTAACCTGCTTAAACCATGCAGAGGCTGTGTCCCGAGCGAAGAAGTCGGCGAAGACCTGCTCAACACGATCCGCCAGAAATTCGCGGCGGTCTATCAGGTCGGCACGGAATTAGCCGAAGCGGAACTGAAGGAGAAAAACATCGAGGGCTTCAAATTCTGCTTGGTAGTCGATCCCAGCTACGAAGACACCACCCATGTCGCCATTGTGGACTACGACAAACCCATCTGTTACCTGCACGAATATACGAAGGCTTGGCACCTGGGCTTCGTCACCCTCTCAGACCTGGCCGATGCTGTCCTCGTGGTGAAGACGATCCTGGTAGAGAAAGTTTCCAAGTACATCGAGATCTTCGTCGTCATGGAAGGCGGCGTTGTCCATGAAATCGTTAACCTTCCACCCCACATCAAGGTCACCGTGATTGATTACGATACTGAGGGCGTTGAAAAAGAACGCCTCGAAATCAGCCCGGTCGATGGGGAGCTGTGCGTGATCAACAGGTGGTGAACCCGCTATGCACAATTACATCATCGAAGCAATGGTGAAGGCGCTGAAGCCCGCCCTGAAGAATCCGGCCAAGGCAAAGCACATCCTGGATCGCTTCTGGAGCGACAAAATGGCTCTGGTCTGGGATACCGAGGATGTTCACACGGCCGCCAATGAACGGGAGGTGGCTTTAACGAACAAAGAGGCCATCGAAGTCCTCCAGGAACTGCACCACTACCACAACAAGCAGTACGGCATCAAATGGGTGGACGTGACCAGTTACATCGAGGAATACGCGCTGGGCCGCAAGTTGACGAAGACCGAACTGAAACGGTTTGTGGAGAAAAACATCCTCACCATCAACCGGAAGCGCCAGTAAACCATCAACGGACCCAACCAGAGGGCCAAGTTCTTTCCGGTGCCTGGCCCTACTCACCACATCAGGAACTCGAACTCGATTGCCGGCGACGTTGGAGAAGCTGGGTTTGAATGGCAGCAAAATCGGATGCTGAAGCTCCCCCAGGAAAGCACAGACTAGCGATACCGAATCGGTAGCCTTTGAGGTTATTGGACCAAAGGAGTTGGCCATTCGCCAGGTCCAGGCAATGCAGCTTGCCGTACGTGTGCGCAAAGACCAAATGCCCATCCGAAAGCATGGTTACAAAATCGTCCCCGGATAAGGTTGTGGGCAGTTCGGTCTTCGACAGCGTCTGTCCGTCAACTTTCGAAATGGCCGTGACCGATTGTTTGAGTCCGAGCAAGAGAATATTGTCTGAGTTCATAATCGAGTTTATCGGCTGGGGTTGATCGTTCACCCGTTAAAGGTAGTGGAGGTGCTCAACAAACAACGGCAATGCGGGCACCAGAAAGCCGTGATGCTGGTCAACCAGCCCCGGCGCTTGAACTTGAGTTCACGCAACTCCTTCTTGCACGAGGGGCAATTCGGCCATTCATCCTGTTTGGCCTCGGCGAAAGTCAGTTTGGCATTCATAGGCGTTAGTGGTTAATCCAGTCATTCGACGTTAAACCGAAGCCTATCACCGAGCCATTATAAACTGCGGCTGGCCTTGGAACCGTTGATTTGACCGGCAGCGCATCCCTCTGACGGGAAGTCGGCAACCAGAAAACGCCAATTCAGTCCTGTGCTGACTATTCCTTCATCCGTCTAGCCTCAAAGTCCCGCTTCATCGTATTTCCACTCCATTCGGTTTCGGCGGTGCCCTTCATCGCGTCGCCCGTAATCTTGCCCTCGTACATGGTCGTTGAGTCCGGGCCAGTTCCAAACGTGGGAGGGTGAGAGACGGTAAAGGAGATGGCGTTTCCCTGGAGCTTGGTGTCTTTTATCGCCCATTCGAACATCTTCACTTTGCCGTTGATCTCGCTGCGGCCATCGATCGTGCCCGTCAATTTCCCGCCTTCCAGTTTGAGCTTGAGGGTGCGTTCTGGATTTTTGGCCTTGGTCTGTGAATTGATCGTAGCCAGTTTCCAGGTCCCCGTGGGATCAACTGCTCCTTTATCCGCCGCCATGATCGGGCCCGAAGACCAGACCAAGGCGGCGATGGTCAATGCTGCGGTTGGGACCAACATGCCGTTTTGTGTTTTCATAAGTTTTCAGATGACTGCTTGTGAAATCAGACCGAGATGATGTGTTTTGCTCACGGCCCCAGCCATTACAAATGACGGCCGGCTTTGGAATGATACGCAAGTCCGAGGTGGTTAATTCGACCGCTGACTTTCCCCTGTATAAGTGAAGTTCGTCAATCGAAGCGTCTGGTCGCTGCGGCCGGCCTGGAGACGCGCCACCAGTTCACTCACCACACCCGAAAGCCCCCGTGGATGAATTCCCGAACCGCTGGGATGCACGGCTCGTCCCTGGTCAAAAATCCATACCCCATTTAAAATCTGGAACTGCTGGTGCTCTTGGAAGTTGTTCTTGCTGTCTCGCCAATCGAAGGCTTGGGGCACCAAGCCGTCCCCCAGTTTGAAGAACACGGGCGCAAATTCCCACCAGCTTTCATACACGGGATTCCTCGGGATATTCAGCCGTGCCGAGGTTCTCAAGAGCAACGGGACGGCCTTGGCGGGATCAATGAGCAGCCTGACGCTCTCCACCGGATCGCTCGACCACGAGTACAAGGCTCTCCCCTGTCCGCCCAGCCCCACTTGGCAATCAATTGGTTTCTCAAACGCCACGTCCACCCCCACCACGGACCGGCCCTTCCATTTGGCCGAGCCCACCATCTTGACCGAGTAGTTGGTAGGTTGGTTAAGCATCTCATGCAGAGGGGTGTGCAGGATCGAGCCAACTCGCAACGCTTCTTTGCATCCTGGTCCGACTGAATAAGGCCCCAAATCCTGCTCTGTTTGCTGGTGTCCGTGAAGCACCGAGTAATTGTGATACGATCTGTGGAGGGAGTAGCGGGCGCTGATAGGCTTAGGGTTAAGCCACGGTTCATTCACACGAAGCATTCGCTCGACCAGTGCTTTGGCTTCGGCATCGCTGCCGGCTGGGGTAAAGGTCAATTCTTGAATGCGAGGTTCCAGATGAGTCAGTAGCCAAGCCAGCGCGAGACAAATCGCTCCAAGCACACCGACCCCGAATATCCGCATTAACGCCCAACGACGTTTGCCTGGGGCAACAAGCGATCCTGGCTCCGTGGGCGTTTTCGCTTGTGCGGAAGCCATCCCACTCTCGATCGACCCCGTCTTGTCTTGCAGGTCCATAAATCCGTTACCCTCTTCCGATTAGACCTGGCTGACAGATTTTCGTCACGGAGTGAAGGTCCTGTCGGGGGCCAAAAGGAGCAGGCAGACGATTCGCCAGATTTCATCGGTTTCAATTCACCAATTCAAAACGCACTAAACAAGAAAGGAAATCACAGCAACATGAACGCAGTATTAACCACACCACAGGCAGCACGCATCACCTTGTACTACCGCCAGGGTTCAAGCGACAAGGTGTATCAGGCATCCCTCGAACCCCAAGGCGAGTTGTTCGTCGTCAACTTCGCCTATGGCCGCAGAGGATCGACGATGAACACCGGCACCAAAACCCAATCGCCGGTGGATTACGACATGGCGGCCAGGATCTACACGAAACTGGTCAACGAAAAGAAGGCTAAGGGTTACACCGAAGGCCCTGATGGCACACCGTATCAGAACACCCCCAAGGAGGATCGTGTCACCGGCCTTCTCCCCCAACTGCTCAACCCGATTGATGAACAGGAAGTGAAGCGCCTGTTGAAAGATGCGGCCTGGGCGTTGCAGGAAAAGTTCGATGGCCGCCGTGTCCTGGTCCGTAAGGCTGGGGCTGAAATCCACGGCATCAATCGCAAGGGCCTGTTGATTAGGCTGCCGGAGACGGTATTCCAGTCGGTCACGGTCATCCCCAGCAACTTCATCCTGGACGGCGAGTGCATTGGAGACGTGCTCTACGCCTTCGACCTGCTGGAATGGGATGGTGAGGATTGCCGGACCAAGCCTTATCAACGTCGGTTGTTCCAGCTCTCCCACCTGCTCAACCGGCCGAACCTCCAGTACCTCAAGCTGGTCCAGACCGCCAGTGATCCCGCCAACAAGGAGCGGATGTTTCGTCATCTGCAATCGGAGAAGAAGGAAGGCGTGGTGTTCAAAAGACTCGATGCCCCATACACCCCTGGCCGGCCTAACAGCGGAGGCAATCAGCTCAAGCACAAGTTCTACGCCACTTGTTCTGCCGTGGTCGCCCAGACCAATGACAAACGGAGCGTCGAACTGCGGCTGCTCAATGGGAAGGGCTGGATTCCTTGCGGCAACGTCACAATTCCGGTCAACTTCAAGGTCCCGGCGGTGGGAGAGGTGGTCGAAATTCGCTACTTGTACGCCCACCAGGAGAGCAACGCCCTGTATCAGCCGGTGTATCTGGGGCCACGGCAGGACATCGGACAACACGAATGCCTCCTCTCCCAGCTCAAATACAAGGGCACCGGAGAGGAGGACCTGTGCTAATTAACCGCAGCAAAGTGAAGGAGTTTGCCCTGGAGATGGCGAAAGGCCGGGCCCACAAGTTCACCCGGGTTGGCAAGGGGTTCTTCATCAAGTGCGAAGCCAACCTCAAGACCTTCATTCGTGCCCAGGTCCACAGCCTCCCCTCCAAAGGCAAAACCATCAACTGAGGACCGCACCAATTTGGTGCTCTCCTCTATCGCCGGAGCCAGTCATGCCCAAGCGGTGTGGCTGGCTCCTTCATTTCAACAACAAAAATCACAACAGAAAGGAAAGAATACATGAACCAAGAAATCGTAATCCCCGTGTGCGACCTGAAAGCAGCCCTGCCGGGTCTATCCAAAATCGTCGGCAAATCCAGGACTTTGCCGGTGCTCCAATCAGTCCGCGTTGCCCGTGATGCAGAGGGCAAAGTCAGTCTCATGGCGACCGACCTGGATGCCTTCGCCACCTACACCGTCAAGGAACCGCAATCCGGACCTGCCTTGGAAATCCTCCTGCCGTTTGACCAACTGACCAAGACCACCAAAGGCCTGAAGGCGGAAGGCACGATTACCCTGATCCCTGACGGCAAAGAGAAAGTGAAACTGTGGTACTCCATCGGCGGCAACCAGGTGAGGCAAACGGTCAACGCATTGCCTGCCAACGAGTTCCCGCCTGTACCGAAGGTCAATCAGCCTCCTCTGCCGCTGGAGCCTGGCTTTGGCTTGGCCTTGCGGCAGGCCCTCGAATGCTGCAGTGAGGACTCCTCTCGCCGCATCCTCAACGGTGCCTGCTTGGACGTGCGGGACAAGAAGCTCCATTACATCGTCGGCACCAATGGCCGCTGTCTGTTCTCCGCCAACTCGTTCTGCTTCGATCTCAAGAAGTCGGTGGTCATCCCGGACTCGAAGTTCCTGGAGTGGCCAGACTTGTTGGACGAGGAGCCGGCTTCCCTGAGCGTGGAGCCAGGCGAGGAAGCACAGCCCGCCAAAGATGGGAAACCGGCACAGGAAGGGAAGCCAGGCTGGGTGAAACTCGAATCCGGGCGCTGGACCTTCATCACCAAGGAAATCGACGGCGAGTTCCCCAACTGGAAGCAGGCCGTTCCCATAACGGACGGCCGATGGACCCGAGTTAACCTGAGTGACGAGGCCATCAAACAACTACTGCTGGTGACCCCGAATCTGCCAGGAGACGAGGGCTTAAACCATCCGGTGAGGCTGAGGATGACGGCCGATCATTTGATGGTGGAGGGTCAGAACCAAGATCAAGACGAGTGGACCAGCATTCCAGTCGATGCGGTGGTTAAGGGCAAACCAGTCACCGTCGCCCTCAACCGCCATTATTTGCTCAATGCCCTGCGTTTCGGTCTCAACGAAATCGAAGTTGAAGATCCTTTGAGCCCAATGGTGTTTTCCAACGGCGGCAGGAAAATGGTCATCATGCCGGTCAATCTCGACGGCCCAGCCAAGGTTCAAGTTTCACCCCAACCGCAACCCAATTCGGAAGCAACCACCGCAAAGCAAAACCAGCCCCCAGCAGTAACGGGGGCGCAACCTGAAGAAAGGACAGAAATGCCCAGACAAGCAGCCAAAGCAAGCACGCCGGAACCGATGACTTCGTTCCAACCTGTCGAAACCCAGCCAGCCAATAACAACGGCAATGGGAACGGCAACGGGAACGGGTCAGCGGTCAAATCACTGGTCGATCATGTGGAACAGATCAAGGAGAACCTCAAAAACGTTATCCGCGACCTGACCACCGTGATTGATGCCGTGAAGGCCGCAGAGAAGGAGAAGCGCACGTCCGACAAGGAAATCGACGCCATCCGCACCAAGCTCCGCCAGATCCAGAACGTAACCATCTGAGTCGAGGCCAGAGCAGTCAACCAGAGCCAGGCATCTTTCACGGTGCCTGGCTCTCTTGCTACAGGAGGATTCAATGGATAGAAAGACCCAAGACCACATCGCCAAGTTCATCAGTATCGCTGTCGGCTGCGTCATTGGCTTCTACATCCTCACGTGGTTGCTGCCCTATATCGAGTTCTTCCTGGCGCTCTGTGGTGCCTGGTACTTGTATCAGGAATACGAGCGCAACAATCGGCGCAACCGGCACTGACCACTGACCCCGAAAACCTCAACCTCACAAAACCAAAGAAAAACAACGACAATGGAAAACAACAACAACAACGGCCTGCTCTCGATCCTCACCCGGGAAGGCGTACTACTGAAGGTGAGCGTCCGCTACTGGCGTGGATGTAAGAAATTGAAGCCAGAAGACATCGGCCTGGAACGCAAAAACCTTTCCGACCAGCTCATCAGCCTGGGTCACAAACGCCTGCTGCCCAAAGATGCACTGGCGGCCCTGGCGGTCATCGAAGGCCGCGCTCATGCTCTGGTCGAAGCCAATACGTTTCCGTTCCTCAATGGGCTGGGTCACTTCCTGCCGAATTCAAAGCTGGCTGAGGTGACGGAGAAGCTGGAGGAACTGGAGACCGAGTTCTGGGAGGCGAAGAAGACGTTCCTGGAAAAGTATGCCTCGCTCCGCCAATCCGCTTCCAAAGAATGGCGGAAAATGGCCGAGAAGCTGGTGAAAGACCCGGAACGTCTGGTGGCCACGATTGAAGCCTCGTTCCCGTATCCCGACCAAATGGAGCGGCACTATGGGTTCGATACCCAACGGTTTCAGATCGCCTTGCCCGAACACATGGCGGCGGAACTGGTTAACGCCTCCGAGCAACAGGCCATCATCGAAGCCAGGCAGAAGGCAGCGCAGGAAGCCGGTCAGAAGATCCGCTCAGACGTGGAATCCTTCGTGGCCGATTGCGTGGCGTCATTAAGGGAGCAAACCGCCCAGCTCTGCGAGGACATGCTGCAATCGATCAATGGCTGCGAAACCGGGGTGCATCAGAAAACCCTCAATCGCTTGGTCCGGTTCATCGACCAGTTCAAATCCATGAACTTCGTCAATGACCGGGTAATGGAGCAGCAGTTGGAGAGCGTGAAGAAGGAACTGCTCAGCAAAACGGCAGAAGAATACAGGGACAGCGCAGTTGCCAGGGCTCGATTGAAACAGGGACTGTCACAATTGGCCAATCAAGCAAAACAACTGGCCAGGTCCGATGCCACCGAACTCGTGCAGCGGTTTGGTGAGCTGGGCCGGAGGAAGTTCAACCTGGCTGCATAACCAAACAACCATGAAAGCAAACGAATTGCTCAAGAAGCTCGGCCAGACACTCCTCGGCAAGAAATCGAACATGCCGGCTGCTGGGGACGTGGCAACCGTGATCCAACTGGCACCCGAGGAGAAGGCCCCGGAGATCGCTTACCGGGTCCACGATGGTCTGGGCGTCATTCAGCTCCATGAAAAGTGGAGGAACTGAACCACCCGCAAACAACTATCAATGAGGATGGGAACTGGGTCGGGCTGTAAAAGGCTCGGCCCAGCCCTATCTTACGACCCACAACATTTTAGTGAACGACTATGCAGCAAGTCGGCGCGATTGGCCTTTCTCGATCAGCGAATCTCCTTCCTTCATCGTGGAGGGGTTCCTGGTTTCTGAAGTGACCTCCAGATAGTGCAACGCAGCGCAAAGGTCGCTCACCCTGCGGTCTTCCTCGACCTCACGGCTTGTTTCGCCTGGCTGGCTATGTTCGCGCATTAAAAACTTCAAGTGCCCCTGGCTAGCGACGGCAGACAAATATCGTCGCGTCTCAACCGCTCCAGCGTTCGATTCTTCGGGCGCGACGATCAAGGCGACCAACACTCCTGGGCGCATGGAACGCTCTTGTAACCAAAGGTTGACCCACAGGTAAAACGAAGCTGGCAGTCGGTCCGCCGCATACAGTGAAACCACAATTACATCGGCGTGCGCCAGAGCAACCACACCTTCCCAATAAACTCGTGGCTCGACCAGATCACTAATCTTCCACTCCGTGCAGTGGATGGCGTCTTGGCCCACAACCCCTGCCATTGGGTCACACACCTGTCCGGCCCATTGCCAGGTCAGCGCCTCCTGATACACAATTGCGACGTTGAGCGCGTATCCCGCTGTTGGCGAGGTCATCGCTGCTCCAGACGCCCTATCGTTTCTGCCCTTGAGAAAGCTCTGTTGCATAATTCATTTTTCTATGACACCAGACCACATCCGGATGGTCGCGCCAAATCAAGAAAAGGCTCGGCCGCGTCAAAAACTCGTTAAAACGCTGCCGCAGCTTTCTTCGAGCAGAACGCTTACCGGCCCACTGCTCGCACCAAAAGCAATCAATGGAGATGGGGCTGCGCTGGTCCGTAAGAAGCTCAGCGCGGCTCCCACCCTCCATCACACACTTCCTCGATTAGGCGACTTGCCTCGGGCGTTTCTTCCGAACGGACAAGCCCTGATGCAAACCCCACAAATCTGAGCCTCGATGCCCAATCTGGTTTTGAAGCTACGCGTCTGTTCAACGCACCGGCTGAAGTGCAGTGCCTCCTCCCGGTCCGCATAACGATCCTCAGTGCGGATGTTCTTTATCGCCGATGCAGGACACGCCTTGGCGCATTCCTTGCATGTGCCACACCTGTTTCTCAGGGGTTTGTCGGAGGACAGAGGCATGTCCGTCAGTATGGTCGCAAGCCGGATTCGGGGACCATAATGCTGACTCACGATCAGGAGGCTCTTCCCTTGCCACCCAATACCGGCCAGGCGTGCTACTGCTTTATGGGAAATGCTGCCCAGTAGGTTGCATTCATCCACAATCTGAGAGGCCGGGATGGCGTAAGCCGAACAATTTTGTGACGTGATCCATTCCACAAGTTGGACCGTGAGGCGATCCAAGGCGGCGTTGACCGTGCGGTAATGCTGCGCGTACTCGGGTGTTGGACCCTGCTCAATGTTGTCAACGATTGCGTCGTCCAGATGAACTGCAACCGAAACCGCTTTGGAGAATCGCTCAAGGGCATGCGGCGGCAGCAAGGTTTCACCTGCCTTAAATGGTCCCAGATCGGCGACGCCGACAAGGTCAGCCCCTGCTGCTCTTGCGGTCGCTTTCAATGCTTCTGTCCGTTCCATATCACTACGCCATCGCTCGGGTCCCAAACCCGCTCTGCCGAGTTCTGAACAGGTTGGCGCATGGCCGGATTATGTATGGTTTCGAGCACAGGGTAAAGTCGCCTATGAGCGCCTGAGACCACAACGGGAAGTTGTCCGCTCGTGGCATATCCAGCATCACCTGAGGATGGCGCTGTGTCGGTCTGCCTTGGCCCGGCACCACTCCGCTTCCCATTTCCACCCATCACCCATCAACTACCAACAGAAAGGAAACAAACAACACATGGCTGATTACTTCACCAACTTCAGTGTGGTCCTCAAATTGGCAAACGAGACTGAACAAGCGTATGCCCTCGATCTAGCTCACAAAGCCAGTCTCGCGCAACAAGGGGATGAACTTCCTGCCGACTTCCCCAAGGAGCTTGTGGACATGATCGAGGACTGGCAGTTCGAGACGGTAGCGGATGATTCTGGCACGAAACACGGATTATGGCTGCACTCCATATACGGCGGGGTGGATGCGGTGTGCGCGTTCATTCAACACCTGCTCCAGAAATTCGATCCAACGAGGTACGTGACCTTCGAGTGGTCACATGATTGCTCCAAACCGCGTGTGGATGCTTATGGCGGTGGAGCGGCATTTATCACCGCCAAGGAGATCAAGACGATGAGCACGGCAGCCTGGTTGAACGAACAGATCGCCTAAAAACGCCTGCCCGCTGGTGGCATACACCAGCACCTCTTGGGGATGGGAACTGGGTCGGGCTGTAACAGGCTCGGCCCAGTTCCTGTCTCCAAGCCTTTCGTCAGCGTGAGGGCAAGGAGCGGTTGGCTTCCATGATTTGATTTCACACCAGCGTTTGCGGCGGCTTCGGGCTCAATTCGTCGCAGGGCATTGGTGGCCTGTGCTTGCACAAGACTATCTGGGTCGTTAAGGCGTTGACCGATCTCAGACAAAACACCCTTTTTTCTGGCCTTGGGGCCAAAACGCACGACACCGCCCGCGTCAGCACTCGTTGACACTCAGAAGTGATGCAGGATTGATTGATTCTGTGCCGTCAGTGTTTGAGCGCGCGGCCCAAGGCCTTCAGGTAGGCGTCGCCATCGCCTTTGGTGGGCATGATGTAGCTGCCTTCTCCCAGTTCATTCCAAGCTTCTATCAAAATGAACGGACGCTTTCCCGTGACATGCATCTTTGGGTGATCCCGCCACCATTTGAGGGCCAAATGGACGAAGTCCTCGAACTGCGTCGGCGTGCGCTCATACCAAAAGTCGGTCTCGGCCCAGGGACGCGAGTCCCAGCCATCGGTCACCACAGGCACGTAGGGACGACGCCCATCCGCGGCAAACGCATCCCATATTTCCATATTACCTTCGACCAGTTTCTCGTACGGGTTAGACCCCTTCTGGGTGCCGGCGATGCCAACGTAGTTGTAGCCGGTGAACGCATCATAGCCTGCTTGAGCCAGGCCGCCCAAGTCGTTCCAACCGTTCGTGGGTCCAGGGGTGGCGCAAGTCATGAGGTAGAGATCCGGCAACCCAGCGTCTTTCGCGGTCTGCCGCAAGTGGGCAAGCGCAATTGCGGTAGATGGCGGGCCTCCCCACATACGTTCCATCTCTCGTGGGTTGTAAACAACGAAGAGCGGGCGGTTGCCAATACGTTGGTAGTTGGGGTCGGTCAGGTAATCCTTGACCCACTTGCGGCAAGTGACGTCCCAGTTGCTCTGGGGCACGTTGAACGAGCCATCGTTCACGTACAGGAGCGCGTACTTCATGCCGCGCTTTTTTCGGTCCGCTTTGAACAGCGCGAGCGCGGAGTTCAGCGTTTTGTCAGTCATGTTCTCGGCTTTGTCCACATCGTACCAATCAAACAGGAAAAAGTCGATCCCAGCGGACCTGGCGTCCACCACCTGTCGATGCACAACCTCGGCAGTGTTGTCATACCAACCGCTCAATGGCTCACGCTGGGGATAGTCGGTCGGCATTGTCTTGATGTGGAAGTTGGCCGGGGTGTGATCCGCCCATCCATCGAAGTAATAGACCCCCACCAACGGTTTCGGAGAGGCGTGACAAGTGAACGAAAGGGCGGCACTAAAGACGGCGAAAAGCAGTGTTCGATAACGCATTTAATCAGGCTATCCGATACGTGCCCCGTCCTTCAAGCGCTGGCAGCCAACCCGATACCGATTCGATTTTGAACATCCGTGCAAGAGGTTCTCGCGGCTGGGGCAGTTAGCATTTTCAAGGACAATAAACGCCAGCACTTAAGCAACAACTCTCAAACGCGACCTCGATTGGCCGACCCGCTTTCAGCGTTCAACCATCAAACAAAAGGATAAAAATGAGCCACTTCACCGAAATCAAAACACAAATCAAAGACATCGAAGCCCTCAGATCGGCGTGTCAGGAAATGGGGTTGACCCTGCTCCAGAACGCCGAAGCCAGAGGGTATTACGAAAACAAAACGAAGGGCGACTACGTCATCCGGCTCAAAGGCCCGTATGACATCGCCCTCAACAAGCAACCAGACGGAACCTTCGGGCTCACTGCTGATCTTTGGCAGGGTCACGTGGAAAAGGAGGTCGGCCAAGGATACGGCAAACTCCTCCAGCTTTACGGCGTCCACAAAGCCACCATCGAAGCCAGGAAGAAGGGTTTATCCGTGTTTCGTCGCCAACAACAAAACGGCGCAATCAAACTCGTGCTGATGGGGGTGTAACCATGAACAGAACCATCGAAATCATCATTGGGACCAACAACCACCAAAACACAGGGAGCAGCACGGCCAACCACATCTGCTATGGCCGCGGTCGATTCCTTTGGTCTCATGGGTTCTGGAAAAGTGATGGTTTCTGCAATTCTGACCAGACCGACAGACCTAGGCCAGGCTGAATTTTATGAAGCCTGGCCGGTCTTGGAGGTGTCGGTTAGCTGCCATCAGGAAAAGTCCAACCGTCCTGAGTCGCTGTGGATCCTCGGATTACGCCTTTATATCCGGGGCAGTGGTAGGCCCGGTCTGTCCACTTGAGGGGATAATAGGGGAGCAGTTTCGCCCACCAGAAACCGGCGTTGTCGGCACCGACGGCATTGTTGAAAGCCGGATCAGGCAGACCACGGTAATACGGGAACCTGCCTCTGTGTTCATCCACATACATTTGGAGAGCCAAACCCATCTGCTTCAGATGGTTTTTGCAGACGGTGGAGTGAGCCTGGGCTTTGGCCTTGGAAATCGCCGGAAGCAAGAGGGCAGCCAGGATGCCGATAATGGCGATGACCGCCAGAAGTTCAACCAGGGAGAAACTCCCGGCATGAATTGGGCCTGAAACGGATCTTCGATTGCGCCCTACGGTGCTCATCATCAATTTAGACCGCCCAACGCCAGAATCGTCACGCAGTAGTCCTCTCCTCAGACGAATATTCTCCACGGCAAAGTTCAACGTTCAAACCGCAGGCCACAAACGCATCCAGGAACAAACGGGATGCGGTTCTGTGGCCGTAACGTAATGCACAACATCCAAAACCATCAACAAGAAAGGAAAAAACAACATGGGTCTAACCATCCATTATTCACTCAAGGCGCGAGGCAGCGATGTCCAGGCGCGAAAACTCATCCATGCACTTCACCAGACTGCACAAGACCTGCCCTTCAAAGAACTGGGCCCGGTCGTGGAGTTGGCTGGCGATCAGTGCGATTTCAATAGACGTGACAAAGAAGATCCGCTGCGCTGGCTGCTGATCCAGGCTGAAGACGACGTGGAAATCCCACCTCAAGGCGGTGCGATGCGTGGTCAGGGTTGGCAATCATACCAAAGGGTCCAGCCGCTTCGCCTCATCGCCTTTACAACTTGGCCCGGTGAAGGCTGCGAGCAATCCAACTTCGGCCTGTGCAAATTCCCGGCCGTGGTGGAAACAGAAGCAGGGCCGGTCAAGACCAAGCTGTCTGGGTGGCGCTGGTCGAGTTTTTGTAAAACTCAGTACTCCAGTGATCCAAACTCCGGTGGGGTGCCCAACTTCCTGCAATGCCACCTCACCGTCATCGCCATGCTCGATAAGGCCAAAGAGCTTGGTTGCCTGGCGGAGGTAAACGACGAAGGTGACTTCTGGCAAAAGCGCGACCTGAAAGCCCTTGTTCAGGAGATTGGCTCCTGGAACGAGATGATTGCTGCTCTTGGTGGAAGGCTCAAAGACCTGGTGGGGGAGGGTTCGGTCGCTGTCGAGGCCCCCATCACCCAATACCAGAACTTCGAGCAACTGGAACTGGCCGGCCAAGACAACCTGCCGGCTGCATACCAGAAGCTCTTCAGGTTGATCGAGCGTGTTGGGCGGGAGGTGTCAGCAACATGCGCGTGACAACTCCAATCAGACGAAGGCCAGTCGTGCGCGGTAAATACAACCGGAATGGATACGAAGTATGGAGTGAGGGTCAGCACGTTTACTCGGCTGGCAATCACGTCCAGGATTCCAGCCAACCTGCCCTGTGTAAAGAGGACCGGCTGCCGTTAAAAACCATCCGACGATTCTGCATCAAGACAGCACGGGAGATTGCCACAGAACAGGGCGGGCGTTTTGCAGGAGTGGAGCGCGTAGCCGAGGAGGATGCCCAATGAGATCCATCACCTTCACCGTGCAAATTCAGGCGGACCTTCCCAAAGGCAGCCGGACCCCAAAGGCAGTGGCTCTCAAGCTCTGCGACGACATCAACAACATTCTGGCCATATACGACGGCGAGACAGGTGGAGCCCAAATCTTTCCTCCACCCAGGAACATCAAGGTCACCACCACGTCGGACGACTAGACCAACCAAACACAACACAACTCTGCCTGACGGCCCGGTGTCACAGCCGGGCCGTTGGCTTTAAGGAACTCATCAATGCTCTGCTCGAAATGTAATCAATCCGCCGATGCCCTAACGGACGGCGGCCTCTGTAAAAAGTGCCACACGCAAGCTGAAGGGCGGCGGTGTGAAATCATCGCACTGGCCCGGCAACAGTGCGAAATCGAAGGCGCAGTTGAAATCGACGACAACGCTCTCCTGAGTGAGGGCAACGACAACGGCTGCTACTTGGCGGCTTGGGTCTGGGTCGATTTTGCCCGCACCAAGTTCGACAAAGAGAAAGGAGAAGACAATGAACCAACCAAATAAACCCAAAACCCATCTATTCAGTCCCCATACCGACCAATGCGTTTACTGCGGCAAGAGCGCCCAGGATGCTGCCATTGATAACCTCCCTTGTGGCTGTGATGAACCGCCGCCATGTGAAGCCTGCAACGACAAGGGCTGGGTCTTTTGTATCCTAGAGGGCGACCATCCTCCGCGACAGGAGGAGATCCAACGCTGTGACGCCTGCCAGAAGTTTGAACACGATCAGGCAGCGGTAGGAGCCGTAGTGGAGGCTGCAGAAGCTCATCCGGCACTCCTTAAGTTCGTGGAGGAGGTCGCCAAATTGAAACACGAAAAAGAACCGGATGATGAAGGAAAGTTCGCTGATCGCCCCTCAGAGGATTATATCGCCACCCTGAACCAGCTCATCCTGGAAGCCCGTCAACTGCTGGGAACGGCTGGCAAATGCGATAAATGCGGCGAGGTGGTCCCGTACGTCATTGGCTGCCCGGATGGAACCGAGCTTTGCCAGGACTGCTTCGATGCCAACCAACGAGGAACGGAGATCTGATATGGCACGCTTCATTGGCGCACCCACTCGTTGTGCTCCCTGGGGACTGTGGATCTGGTTCAAGGACGGCCGTGATTACGAGACGGCTTGCAGATTCGACAGACCAGAGGACGCAGAAAACTACGCCCGCCACCGCCTGGCCGAATCTGACGAGGTAGAGCAGTTTGCCCTGCTTCGTCGGCGGCCAGGAAGGAGGGACCGTGTGAAAACGATTACCCGGCATGACTTCAACCAACCGTAAACCTCAACCGAAGGAGAAAATGAAACTGAAAACGCTGCTCAAAAACATCAGGTTTCCGATTTACCCGGAGCGTGACCCAGAAACAGACCGCCCTCACCTCGGCTCAACCGGTTATCCGAAAGCTCATGCCGTTGACGCCATTGTCTTCAGATTCAGCTCGACTTGACTGCGTGTGGTCATGCCGGGGATGGCCGCCGTGATGTAGTTCTTCGAGAGAACCCAATTCAGGGCTTTAGCGTGATCAGGGGCGTCCCCGAGAACCGCTTTCTCCACAAAATTGGGACTCTGGGTCTTCATCGCAATCAAGCCGATCCCTTTGCCTGAGGCTGCCTGCATCGCCCCGGCAAGGCCCTTCGGGCTGTTGTAATTGAAGGCCACCACGGCCACATCATAAAGCTTGGACTCAGCCACGAATTTCAGCCACTCCACCTGCTCACTATGCGTGGTGATGCCGCACCATCGAAACTTCCCCTCGTTCTTCCATTTCAGCATCAGATCCACCCTCAGGCCCGCAGCAACGAGCGTCTGGCTCTCCTTCAACGTCAATTCGCTGTTGTTGATGGAGCCTCCCCCCGGGTGATGCCACAGGAAAATGTCGATATGATCAGTACCCAGGTCACGCAGCGTCTGCTCAAATTGATTAGCAAGCCAAGCCTTGCTGGTTGGTTTGGCCGCAGCCTCGTACGCCACAGCCAAGCGCACCGAATCGCGCCTTCCTGCGATCGCTTTGCCGATACATTCGCAACTGTTGCCTGGGCGTCCAAAACCGTAGAGCCACGACGTCTCAATGTGGTTCACGCCGTGGTCAAGAGCGTAGCGGATGAGGTCAGTGTCCCTGCTATGCTGAGCACCAAAGCCGACGGGCGAAAAGAAAAGGCCCGTCTTCCCCAGCCGACGCAGTCCACTCTGTTCAACTGTGCCTGGTTTATCCGCTCGTGTCTCCGAAAGGGGCTTGTCCTCTTTGCGCGGGCCACAACCTCCCAATGCCAGCACGCTCCCAATTCCCAGCCCACTCAGTTCCTTTGTAAATTCTCTCCGGGTGATCTTCATAAACGTGGCATTGCCTCTTGGTTCGCACCTGCAGGGTTGTTCATACGCATTTGTTCGATCTGCTGTGACATTGGACCGGGCCGCCAAGAAAACATCACGCGAGAATCAGCTTTGGACAAGTGTGATGCCTGCCAAATGCCTCAAAGTGACCAGACTGCACTGGAGGCCGTGGAAAAGCTGCCCAGTCCCCCCAGTTCGTCCCAAGTTCCACCTGATGCAATGGTACGGGGACGATCGGCTCTGCACTGATACCGTCCAGGGCACCATCGCGAATAAAACAATAGCCCCGGTCTCCGCTCCAATCAGATCCCAAGACGCTCCCGGAAAAATCGTCAGACCAAGTGCCGGCGAACGTGAAGGAGGTCGATGCCAGAAGGACTGAACCGAAATGCATGTTCTTGGCCTGCCTCGCCGCCGCCGCCTTCTGGAGAAAGAGGCTGTAGAACATTACGCCGACCGCTACGGCGAGGATGACGATAAGGAAGCCTAGAGGGTTTTCCATAGGTTTAATCACCGCTCCATTTGTAATCGTATCCGGCCGGAGGATTCTCGGTGCACGCTAACACGAGATTCCAGTAAACCTTGATATAGCTTACATGGCCGTCCACGAAGCTAACCACTTCCTTGGCGTCCTTAAACATTGGCCCTTCCCCAAGTCGTGGCTCATGCCATGAATAGGGGAAAAACGCCGGCGCTTCATTCACCAGCAGGGTTTTGACAGGCTCTCTTATGGAAGTGAGTTTCACGCCCGCAATGCCAAGGCGAGGGGGTTCATTGGTGCGGGGTGGGACATTCTCCCCGTTAAAGAAATAACTTGTACAATGCCACTCGGCATAGTCATGCATCGGCTCATTGGTAATGTGAAGTCCGCCGGGGTAAAGTCCGCCGGGCCCCGGGCGATAGAAGAACGTGTCAGCCGGGCAGGCAAAAAGCCTGTCATGCGGCGACGAACGGTTTTTCAAGCCGACATAAGATTTTATCCGTTCCTTGTAGTCGATTGTAGGACTCCCTTGCGGGTGGTACGTGGCAGGAGAAGCATCGCTTGAATCATCAGAATACATGCGGATGGCTGCGTTGATCTCTTTTAAATTGCTCATGCAGGCCGTCCGCTTCGCGATGCCTTTGGCGGCGCTCAACGCCGGCAACAACAACGCAGCCAGGATTCCGATGATGGCAATGACCACGAGTAACTCGACGAGTGTAAAAGCCCTGTCAGATTTCATCGTCAGTTTCATGTTCGCCGTTTTGGAACAAACTGCTGTTAAGACAACCGGTATCAGAATCTCAGTGTTTGTCCGGCTTGTCGCGCCGGATTGCCAACCGCCATTGTGACTTCACCATGATAAAACCGTTTCTTTGACCACGAGCATTTGAACCGGCTCGCGGGCTGCCCCGCTTTAGGGTCCTCCCTCTTTGTAAATCCAACGCTTGGCCCCTCCGGGCATTTCAGCGACATGCATCCTGCCCTCTTCCTCTCGGCCATCATTGAACCGGACTTTGCAGAGCACATACCACATAGTGGGGCTCTCACCCCTTTGTGGTTCGCCCAAACTCTCGATTTGCATTCCGGCTAATGTTCTCTTCACCTCAGGGGGAAACTGTTTATCATACATGGTGCGAGACACTCCAGGTTCTCCGAATTTGGCGTAAAATGACTCCCAGTCGCCTCTTGCCCAATCCCCGAGGATGGCCTTTGCAGCTTTGTCGGCAGTGCTTGGATTGTCAGAGCCGTGGAAGTAGTGAGTAACGATCGGTGTTATGACACCGGCGGCCAAAATTGCCGCCACGCCTGCCACAACTGCTGTTTTTGCTTTTGTCCAGCCCATAGTTTGTAATGCTCCTTTCACCAGGGTCGAGGTTGAGATTGAGGTGGTCCCAGCCATCGCCATCGCCGTAACTGTTGTGCTCAGCGTCGCCGGAGCCGCTTGAACGGAATTGCTCGAAATCGCGCCGGCAAGAACGGCCGTCGTCGAACTCACACCATTCTTGAAGAAGAACCGTCGTAACTTGTCCAAAGCGCATGTGACTCGCATTTTGGCGGCAGCGTCGCTTGTGCCCATGGCGGCACCGACTTCGCGCAGATCCTTGCCCTCATAGAATCGCAGGAGAATGGCGCGGCGGTCTTCCTCGCCCAAGGCTCTCACGGCGGTGTCGAGCAGCGGAGCAATTTGTGGCCAGAGGTCGCTGCTAGATTCCTGCAACTCGGATTGCTTGTAGGCCTCCTGTTCACGGTGATGACGTCGCATTTCGCTCCTCACAAAATTGTTCGCGGTCAATCGGGTGGTCAGAAACAGCCAACTGGAGAGGGCCTTTTCATGACGCAACTGCTTGGCCTTTTTTGCCAGAATGATGAACACAGCCTGGACGATTTCTTCTGCCTGATGCGGAGCGCCGACCTGCCTCAACGCCACCGAATAGACGAAATCAACGTGCTGCTTCACCAAGGCGGCAAAGGCCTCCTCGGACCCGTCTTCGGCATACTGGCGCAGGAGCGCAGTGCAATCTATTCGCTGCATTCACCGATAAGTGTGCGCCGAATGGGAAAACAGAACAATTAATTTGTATACGGGACAGAATTGGTTGGCCCTTGCTAGCGTCGGCGCATTTTCTGGGCTGTTCCTGCCGTCCAACTCGACAGGCCAATAATCCTCCACTCCCCTTTTAACCGAAGCAAGACAATCAACAAGAAAGGAAAAAACACAAAATGAAAACCAAAATCATCAACTACATCCGTGCGGGCTATCCAGGGCTCTATCTGGTCTCGCACGAAGAACAAAGGGTCGCTCTGGAAATGACCCGCATCGCCAAAGACCTCAAATACAACCTCATCTTCTGGTCGGTCGTGGATGGCCTGGTTGACACCCAGAAAGGCACCAACAACTCCGCCAACGACCCTCTGGAGGCCCTGATCGCCATACGGGATTTGAAGGAGAAAACCCTGATTCTGCTGAGAGACTTCCACCTGTACCTCCAAGACCCCAACCCCATCCTCATCCGGCAGCTCAAAGACGTGTTGCAGATGGCCAAGACCAAATCTAAGACCCTGATCATCCTGGGTTGCCGTATGGTCTTGCCGCCTGAACTGGAACGCGAGCTGACTGTGATTGAATTCGCGCTGCCCGGAAAAGAAGAACTCGGGGCTGTTTTGTCAGGCATCATGGAATCAGCAAACATCAAGAACCCGGAAAACGATCAAAGGGAGAAGATGATCGATGCTGCTTCCGGACTGACCACGATCGAAGCTGAGAACGCCTTTGCCCTGTCCGTGGTCCAAAGCAAAGCCATAGACCCGGTGATTGTGGCGAAGGAGAAAGCCCAGGCCGTGAAGAAGAATGGACTCCTGGAGCTGATTGAAACCAAAGAAACCCTGGATTCGATTGGCGGCCTGGATGTGCTGAAGGAATGGCTCCTGAAACGTCGCCACGCTTTTAGCGCAAGAGCCATTGAATACGGCCTGCCCACTCCAAAGGGGCTGCTGATCCTTGGAATTGCTGGCACTGGAAAATCATTGACCGCCAAAGCCACAGCCAAGGTATTCGGTGTGCCCTTGTTGAAATTGGACGCCAGCAGAATCTTCGCTGGTTTGGTTGGTCAGTCCGAATCCAACCTGCGGGCCGTCATTCAAACTGCCGAAGCCATTGCCCCGTGTTGCCTGTGGATCGATGAGGTGGAGAAAGGATTCAGCGGCACCAAAAGCTCCAATGCAACAGACGGAGGGACTTCAGCTCGTGTATTCGGGACGTTTTTGTCGTGGATGCAGGAGAAAAATACACCGGTGTTTGTAGTTGCCACAGCCAATGACGTAACCCAACTGCCACCTGAGATGCTTAGGAAAGGTCGCTGGGATGAATTGTTTTTTGTGGATCTGCCCAATCAAGCTGAACGTGAAGCCATCTGGGAAATTCAAATTGGGAAACATGGTCGGGCTCCTGGGGACTTCGACGTGGTTCAACTGGCCAAAGCGACAGAAGGCTTGACGGGTAGCGAGATAGAAAATGCCTTCGTCGAGGCCCTTTACCTGGCCTTTGACTCTGGCAATGGCGCTGGGGCGAAGGAGCCGACCGACCTCGATATTGCCGGGGTGTTGACGGAGTTTGTGCCGCTGTCGAAATTGATGGCGGAACAGATTACCGGGTTGAGGAATTGGGCGAAGGGGAGAGCGAGATTGGCGACATCATTGGTTGCTGAGAAAATGGGGAGGAAGTTGCTGGTTTAGGGAGTTGGGAAAGGGGAATTCGTTGTATTAGCGGATTCCTCTTTTTTAGCCGCCAGCATGCATCAGCATTTGCACCAGCGCTCAGGGCTTCCAGCGTTCCTAACTTGTCCTGAAGTGAGGTCGAAACTCCGTTCTATCTCTAAGCCGCTTCACCCGTTCATAGGTGACATGTGTATCGAACAAAGGTCGTCCGGAGTGAGCCAAGTTATGAAGAGCATCCGCCAACTGGCCTCCAAATCCACAATGGCCCGCGTAGTCATCTGCATCGTGTTCGCCAGCATACGGCCCTCGTTCCCTGTCCTCTGCGATCCTTTCTGCAGAACCCCTGCGGAAGGCGGATTGAAACACATTCACCTTATGACCGATTTCATGAAGGAAAACGGCGATGACTTCTTCTCTGTTTAGAACCCCCATCCCCACCTCAAAACCTGATAGTTTGCGCCCTGCGGCGGCCAGTTTCTCTAACTCCTCTTTTGTATGTTTCAATAATGCGGCATTGAATGAGACTAGGTAACCGCCGAAAACTAGCCCAAACTCGTTCGGGCGAAGGTCGAGGACGAACACCGGTGAGTTGAACACATACAGCCGTATTTGAGCTTGAAGGATCCGGGCTGCTTCTTGCTCCGGAAGGCCCCATTTGCTCGGCAATAATCCATGCCTGCCCAGCCAATTGAGCGAACCTCCTTCAAAAACGATATTATCCAGATTGGGACCTAAATCAGTGTACCCGGTCTGTGTCATAGACGCTTATCTCTCCTTTAGGTGTTTCGCATGAGCCCAGGATCTCAAACCCATCACTCGTCGGGCTGGATATTAATCTCCAAACCCAACTGACGGGCAGCTTCTTTCATTGCCCTGATAGAAGGGCTGTCAGAGCCGACGTTCTGTTCATCGTCGAAGACCAACTCGAAGTCTACGCCCAGTTTAAGTTTCTTCGGGTTGAGATCGTTAGAAGGCTTGACGAAGCAACGGAACAACTCGGCCCAGCTTTCGATGGGCACTGAGCCAGAGATCGTGATCTTCTTGACCGGGTGCGCAACCGAGACGGTCTTGCCGGGCGGTTGTTCACTCGTTCCACCACCAGTTGTTGTTGGGGGCTGCGTACCTGGTTTTGTACCAATGTCGCCCGTTGACGCTCCACCGGTCGTCACCGGAGTTTCGGGCGAAAACGGTGGGATGATCCACAACCCTTCTTCGTCGGGATCAATGTTCACGTAGTCACCGCACCATTTTCGTTGGAGGTTGTCGAGCTTCAGGCCTCGACCGATGCCCACAATCCTCTCCTTGCAGGCTTGGGACAATCCTTCCACAACTGCGTGCCGAGATGCGATCATCGGTTTGTCGGTATGACGCAGAAAAGTCTCGACCGCCTCCTTGAGCCGGATGCCGTCCGTCTCTGGAATCAGCCCCACCTTTTGGAGCGTCACTGGGCCAACTTTGCCCAAAATCCACTCCTCCTCCTCAACCAAGTGTTTCCAGATCAGAGCAAGATGATCGGCGAACGAGGCCCGGGTGTCCGTGATCTGGGAAATGGCGATCTCCTGCCCCTCGATACGAGCGGCATACGTGTAGGCGCTGCCAAGCGACTCGCCCACACTCTTTTGGGCATTGGAGAGGCGGTCGTTCAAATCCTTGCGCTGTTCATCGTCCAACTGGCTGCCGTAATCTTCTTTCACGCCTTTGAGGACCTGAACTTCTCGCAGGGCATTTCTCAATCTGCCTAGACCTCTGGGCGAGGGCAGCAGGAAAAGCAGGGTGTTGCGGTAGTGGCGCTCTTTCTTTCCACACTTCTGGCTCAACCGCATGACGGCTTCCTCCGGTGGGGACGCAACCAGTAACGGCTGACCAGCATCGTCGGAATAGGCACACGATGGCGGCATCACTACCAGCGTGAGAGATTTTTGTTCCGGCAGGTCGGCCTCTGGATTTACCAACACTTTCCAAGTGGCCTGCCCGGGACGCATGTCCCGCACTTCCTTTTGGAGCGTCTCAGTTATCTCAGGATCAACGTCCTTGTTGGCGTACTGATTTCGATACTGCACAACCAGTTTGTTCAGTGTCGGCTTCGTTCCGAACCAGTATCGCTTGCCTAGATTTCCGGCAGACGCAGTGTGCAGGTAAAAACCTCGCCCCTCCAAGTCCAGTAACGCCCCATCCGTGTAAGCCCAGTTCAATCCGGGACGACCGACGCAGAGCTTTAGGTCTTTGGTCCCGTAGCCGGCCCGTTCGCCCTGTCCACCAAATGAGCCGAGCATGGTCGCTGCCGCCAATCCCTCGACGATCCTCTCTCGCACATATTCTTGCCCTCGCTCCTCATCGAGCAATACAGCGTTGGCCTTGTCGCCGATCACGTCGTTTGCCACAACGGACTCGTACTGCGCACCCCACAGCCTGGTGAGGGCAGCGTGCATGGCATCGACAGTCCAACGGATGTGACAGGGTTGCCCGTTGAGTTGGAGACGCTCTCGCCGTCGCTGCCGGTGATTTCCGGTAGAATCAGCTCCTTGGGACTTTCTACGTTCTCGGCGAGTTGCGAGGCGTCCCTAAACGCCTTGAGGTCGCTCGGTTCGACAGATCGGTAATCCTTTCCTTTAGACGTGTCAGTAACCACGGCTACCATGCGCTCACCGATTTTGCCGTCCAATCCGGCTTGCCGTAGATCGGCAACGGGTGTGACTTGCGTGCAAATCGGACAGCGGCAGTCACCACGCTCCAACATCGTTGCGACTGTGTCCTTAATGTCCCGACCCTTGGCGATGCCAAATATGATCTCTTTGCCTTTGCGAGTCATGGTCAGGGCCACCTGCTTGTCACTCTTGTTGCATACAAGCAGGCTGCGCAGCAAAGGGATTTCGGCCTTGCAGGCAGGATTGGAACAAGGTGCAGTTCGTGACCAGAGATATGCGATGACCGGCTTTCTGTCCTTGCCGGGTGGGTAGAGATGCCCGATACGTTCCTGTGCTTCTTTGAGAATCCAGTGCGCCCAGCGCTCCACGTCCTTGACGAGTCGCTTGCCGTATTGTTGAGGAAATTCACACGTTGCCCGCAGGACTAGATAAGCGACGGGGTTGTAGTCGTTAGCAATCGCCTGACAACCGAGTCTGGCGGCTTCCAGCGGGATAGCTCCGCCACCGGAGAACGGATCAAGCACCGTCGGGGATTTCCCGCCGTTGGCAATTGTGATGAGTTCACGGGCAATGCGTAGGACTTCTCGACCTTGTGGGTTTTCCGGGTCGGAGGTCTCCCACTTAACCAAGCAACGATCATCGAGTGCCTTGCCGGACTGTGGCTGTTTCTCAATTCCACCTTTCTCGAAAGCCAACTGGACTGGCGACCACTTGGCGATGAAAGTTAGCAGGCGATTTCGAGGCGTGTCCGGGATGCCGTCGTATGGGCGGTATGGATCACGGTCGTTAATCCATTCTTGCCCCTCAACGTACGCCTTGAGAACACTGGGCAGGCCCAATCCGGTCCGGCCAGCCCCTGCTGCTCTTGCGGTCGCTTTCAATGCTTCTGTCCGTTCCATATCACTACGCCATCGCTCGGATCCCAAACCCGCTCTGCTGAGTTCTGAACAGGTTGGCGCCTGGCCGGATTATGTATGGTTTCGAGCACAGGGTAAAGTCGCCTATGAACGCCTGAGACCACAACGGGAAGTTGTCCGCTCGTGGCATAAACCAGCATCACCTGAAGATTGCGCTGTGTCGGTCTGCCTTGGCCCGGCACCACTCCGCTTCCCATTTCCACCCATCAACCATCAACCATCAACCATCAACCTCCAACAGAAAGGAAACAACATGGCCGATTACTTCACCAACTTCAGCGTGGTTCTCAAATTGGCAAACGAGACTGAACAGGCTTATGCCCTCGATCTGGCCCATAAAGCCAGCCTCGCGCAACAGGGGGATAAATTGCCTGCCGACTTCCCCAAAGCCCTTGTGGACATGGTCGAGGACTGGCACTTCGAGATGCAGGCAGACAGCTCGGGCTCCACGCACGGGCTTTGGCTGCATTCCATGTACGGCGGCGTGGATGCAGTGTGCGCGTTCATTCAACATCTGCTTCAGAAATTCGATCCCAAGAGTTACGTGACCTTCGAGTCGTCGCATGATTGCTCCAAACCCCGTGTGGATGCTTATGGTGGTGGAGCAGCCTTCATCACCGCCAAGGAGATCAAGACCATGAGCACAGCGGCCTGGCTAAACCAACAGATCGCCTGAGCACACCTGCCCGCTGGTGGCATAAACCAGCATCTTTTGGGGATGGGAACTGGGTCGGGCTGTAACAGGCTCGGCCCAGTTCCTGTCCCCATTCCTCCGTCGAACCTGCTGGCTTGGGGCGATTAGCTACCTGGTTCCCTTCTTAGATTTGAAGCGGCGGTCCCAAAACCTCCATACCGTGCTGCTCCCAAAGCTTCTTGAGAACGACCTCCTGCTTTCCAGGTATACCCGATCCGTGCTTGCTCATCTGGTGGAAGAATTCCTCCATGCTCCCGGCAGGCTGAAAAAGGATTAGCAGCTGGCCGTCGCCCTCGCTGACCTTGGCAAAGACATGGGGAATTCTCCTCGGACCAAAGGCCGAATCACCAGGGTGCAATTCGAGCGTGTCGTCACCCACTTTGACGATGAACTCACCTCGAATCACGTAAAACCACTCGTCCTGGTAATGATGCCGATGGAGGGCAGGGCCACCCTTCGTTTCTCGAATCGTATCATAGATGCAGAGGTCGCCGTTCGTGTCCTTGCCGGACACCTTGCAGTCGAACCTGCCGCCCATGATCAAAAGTTCTTCCGCATGGCGATCGGTTCCAGAACTTATTTTGAAGCCCTTGCGAGGTCTGTCAGCATCGGTGGCTCTTGCTTCCATCGCCAGCGCAGCGGCTGCCAACGAGAATTGCAGAAACCTTCTTCTTTTCATGACAAGCAGTTTCGGATCCAGCGAGCGAGATTAGGCATGTTCGGACTTTCGCCCTCGGTGGACCCAATGTCGAATCCAGCGTCCAGCGTGATTCAATTTCAACCATCAACCAAAAGGAAAGAAATGTCACACTTCACCGAAATCAAAACACAAATCAAAGACATCGAAGCCCTGCGCTCGGCGTGTCGAGAGCTAGGATTGACCCTGCTCCAGAACACCCAAGCCAGAGGGTACTATGAAAACAAGACCAAAGGCGATTACGTCATCCAGCTCAAAGGCCCGTATGACATCGCCCTGAACAAACAACCAGACGGCACCTACGGCCTCACTGCTGACCTTTGGCAGGGGCACGTCGAAAAGGAGGTCGGCCAGGGATACGGAAAGTTGCTGCAGCTCTACGGTGTGCACAAAGCCACGATCGAAGCCAGGAAGAAAGGGTTGTCCGTGCTTCGCCGCCAACAACAAAACGGGTGCATTAAACTCGTATTAATGGGGGTGGGCGTATGAACAACAGGACCATCGAAATCATCATCGGGACCACAGGCGAAATCCAAATCGACGCCGTGGGATTCAAGGGGCCTGATTGCGAGAAGGCCACCAAGTTCCTGGAAGAGGCGTTGGGGGTGGTCGGGAAGAAGGTCAAAAAGCCTGAATATCACCAACGAACCAACACCACGAACCAGCAAAGGATTGGGGAGTGAAAACATTCTCCTTTCTGTGGACTGCTAAACTCCGGGCAGCGATTGGGAAGGCTGCACCGAAAGCAGGTTACCACATGAGCCTGGTGGCCGAGGATCGCCAGAAAGTCATCGCAGCCGTCAACCAGTGCATTGATGCATACCTTGAGGCGTGTTTCCCTGAACGTGGTGACAGCTTCAGATTGGAGACCCCTCAGAGCATCAGGGGAAAGATCTCGGGACCTCGCCTGGAGTGCAAGGTCTCGCCAAAGTCCCTGCCTGTCCTGGTTCGCCGGCTCATGGAATCCGACGATGAAAAGGCTGAATCCCTGGCCTCCGACATTTGCCAGACCCTCAAAATCGAACTCATCTGAAACCCTGCACCAAAGCCAGCAATTCATGGTCGGTTGGGGTGGCGAGCGTTGTATTGGGAACGGGGTGTTGCGTGTGGTGCGAGCACCTGGACACCTGGTCTTGATACCTGATTCCGCACTCGTCGCCCAACCCCTAACCTCCCATTTATACAATTAGGCGGGCTTGCATAATGCACGACGCGGCGATACTGCCAGTGCAAGGTGCAATGGCTTCACATCTCGTAGCGACCACCCAAGACGGCGCCAAAGCCCCCTAACTGGCTTGGAATGAAGGGGTTAGAGCGCTGGGTGTCAGGTTGGCCCTCCATTAGCTAGAGGAGGAAAAAGAAATCGCGAAAACAGGAACGTCGACTTTATGAAACCAAGTATTGGGCGGCTCCATCGTCGAGAAAAAACGTTTTGTCGTACTCGGTGATGGCAAATTGTAAACAGAACTCGACCTTGTGAGCGAGCACCAAGCAGTTACAACGTTTTTCAGGCGCCTCATTTTTTATGACGGCAGCAATGAACGCTGTAAACCGGAGAAAAGCACTGCGCAGGTTCAGGCTCACAAGCGATTTGTGCAATCCTTCGCATCAGTGATGGCTCTGTTGACCGCGCTGGCGACGGTTGGCGTTAGATGGATGGTGGTCTTCGCGGGCCTTTTGATGGGCTATCCCAAGAAATTGAAGCGATTACGGGACGCCCGCCAGTTGGTCACAAGACGCCAGGAATCGCACCTGGGCGAGCCTGAGATCACAACGTTTCCAGGTAGCTGTCGAGGATCTGACGACCGTGAATCTTTCCAAGGGGCAGCAGAAGTCGGTGGTTATCAGGGAAGCCTCGACTCACCCTCCTGGCCCTCTAACAGACTTTGCGGGTAATTGGAATCTTGAGGCGAAGATATGCGTACACTGCTCTACTTGCTCTTTCTTGCTTGCCTTGTTCCCCTCCTATTCTTCGCGAGCTGGGTCCGATGGATACAATCCCTGACCTGGATAAGCAGGAGTTGGGCGCGGTTGCGCGGCGCAGCCACCTGGCCAATCATACAACAACTCCCCGGCAACCACCCTCGATTCTTAAACTAACGGGAACACAATCTGGAAGACCCCCAGCAATGCCCCACAAGCGACCGATCTCCCTTTCCTGTGCTGATTACCCTCTGCCTGAGAAAACGGCTCCCAGGTCCATCCAGCACCAAAGCCTGTACCGCCTGTGATGCTCTTTATCATTAACGCCCAAACCGTAGACGCGAGGCTGCCGCCATTTTGGGTCTCGGTATGAGCCATGCTCTCAGTTCTTGGACACGCAGTAACTTGCAAAGAGAAAGGTCTAATATGCGTCACAAATTATTAACGGCATTGCTAGCAGCGGTCACCGTGGGCGCGGTCAGCGCACAAGTGGACGGCTCCTCCGGGAGTGCCACAAATGCAATCTTGTACAATCCAGTCACAGCTCAATTCGTGGACTCATCCGGCAACGTGACGAATACATTCCAACCCAGTCCATTCATTTGGGGAGGAGGGCTCCTCCGGCTTGGGTCGCAGGATTGGCGAACCGACCGGCCTGGACATGAACCTGTGGCAGTCGGACGTAATGGCTGTGCAAGGGGGAGATCGCTGGGCCTTCGTGGACCCGGAGGGCATCCGGGTACAAAGGGCCATCTTGTTCCATAATTTGGACCTGTTGGTGCGAGCCGAAACCCACCACTCGCCCGTATTCTTTGGCGTGGACAGTGAGGTTAAGTTCGTAGAACAACACGACTACCAGCCGGGAATCCCCGTGCCAGTCGGCATGTCCTTTCGGAAGGGGCCGCAGCGGTGGACGTTCTTTGCCGAATTCGCGCCGATTCTCGATTCCACGTCCGCCACTGCCCTGGGGTGGGGTGGAGGGATCGGGATCAGATACTACTTCGTGGTTGGTTAGGGGTCTAGCGCACCCGTGTCATCATTGAGTTTGGTGTGGGTGTTTCGGTGCGAATGTTGCTGGAGAGATTGAATGTTTGTGGGGATTCCGGCGTCTGAGCCTGCAACAT
>Ga0326727_10005342_pt1 | contig 36882 bp, 43 predicted proteins | sample MB2enrmetagenome_FD_207643 | JGI IMG/M metagenome (GOLD analysis project Ga0326727, IMG submission 207643) | Lab enriched peat soil microbial communities from McLean, Ithaca, NY, United States - MB29MY | ecosystem: Environmental > Terrestrial > Soil > Wetlands > Peat | place: USA: New York... | reverse complement strand
AACGACCGCGAATGGATAGATGGGGCCTGCCGGGCCGGAATTTGTTTGGTCACAGGTCGAGGGTTCTCGACAATATGGAAAAATGCTTCGGTAGAGATTTCAACACGGTTACTGAGTGCTGCTATGGGACATTCCAGACTCACATTGGAATCCCTCTGATTCCAACCTTCTTCCATACCAATGAACCTCCGTGGTTCTTGTAATACTGGCTGGTACGAGAAAATAAGGGTTATGCTAGATTTGAATTCTCGAAATTAAGGTTATAAAAAAAGTATGTGCTGGTTCCGGGAAATAAAGATGTGCAATGCCAAATAAGGTAACTCTTCCACCGTTGGATAATGGCATAGATGTGACCAGCAACCCCATTAGGGAACATTGAGCCCATGTATCCAACAGGGATCATCGACACAGTTCCAACCAATAGCCCCTATTAGATGAACACTATGTCGATGGATATGCAGGTTGGTATCACATAAACCTGCAGGGGTATCTCGTTTTTCTTTTAACCACCTCCTTTTAGGATACAAAATTTACGAGGATATTTATAAACCAGTACTCTGGTTTAAAGATGTGACCTTAACTGGGGGATACGTGATGGATTTTGCCCTTATACCCTCGCCCGATAGCCCCGCCCGAGACACTGTGCTGTGTAAAAATAGGGGTTAGGATGTCTCATCGAATGGACACATAGGATAATCTTTACGGGTTCCGTCGAAATCCCGATCTGGAATTATGTTCTGCCAAGTTATAACGATCATAAGATCGGTTGTTCTGAACTTTGCTACGTGAACGTTTACATGTCCCTGTGATTTTCCTTTCAACTTGGCAAATTCCTTACTTTCGGCGAATAATGACTCTACAAGGTGGAGGAAAGAAACCCATGCGTCTTTCGACGGGTAATACGTTTCAAATCGTAAGACTGTTATTGAATCCGATTTTGGTATGCAAGGCTTGTTGTGCTCGCATGTCTTTCCATCACATCTTCCGACTACGATAAGCCCCGGGAATGTTCGCTCCAAATCATTCTGTGGTAACCTTGGTTCTGTGTTATCTGGACACATTGTTATCACCTCCTTGTGTCGGATACAAACTCCCGAAGGATATTCATAAACCAGTACCATGACACACAGGTTTGGCGACGGAACTCGAAAAAATTTATTCGAGTTTACACCCATTCGGGCATTGCCACGTTCCTCGGTAAAAGTTTCCGCAGGAATCAGGTTTTACACAAGGCATCGTTCGCTGCCCACAGACTTTACACTCCATCAGACCGGTACTTTTATCGATAATTTTCATAACTTTCTTCGTCGTATTCTCACCTCCCATCCACAACGTGGACTCCGAAAAAGTGTGAGAGCATATAAATGAACCACTATGGTGATTCAGTTCACTTATTGGAGAAAAATTCCGCGATATTTATCAACCAAATGTGGATTCACACAACAATCACAATCGTGCGCGCGGGGGGGTTCCTAACGGCGTGAACTTTTTATGTGGGGGTGCCAGTGGGGCACCTATTAGCAGGAGCTATTTCAAGTCCCGCTAATGTCCCAGATCCCTGTTTCTTTAATTACCGGTCCTTTCTCGATACCTGAGTTGTTTGCCCTCATTTCTTTAGGTAAATGCAAACGAGATCTCAGTGTATGCCTTACCAATTAGTTGTCGATAATACCCAAAATCGAATGATACCGCACACCACGACGGTTCCACCCGGTACCGCCGGGCATCAGTCACAACGTACTGGATCTTCATACCGGGTGCAATCCAGATCCCGTGATCCCGGTATGCCTGTACCGCCGCGCCTTCGATGCACCGGTGGGCATACGTGAGCCGGCTGATCCGACGATTGATCACCATCTGTTGAGGATCCGTTGCCGGCAGATTGTTCACCGTTTCCCGGAAAATTTTTGCAATTTCTTCCCGTGTCGCTTCGAGTTCTGCGATCGTTTTTGCACGGGCCATGACCGCGAGCATCCGGCGCTGCATCTCCCGCACGTAATCCGGCGTGTCGTGCCTTCGTGCAGCAATTCCCCGGACCTTGATGCTCCCGTCCGGCTGCCGGCCGTAATACCGGTTGTACGCACCGAAGCCGTCCGCGAGTGGAAGGAAAACGATCCAGTCGAAGTGTTCAACTTCGAGGAACAGTCCGGTCTCCCGCTCGACCCGTTCTTTGAGCGCCTCGACCGGTGATCCCTGCACCCAGAGACAGTCCACGATCCCGTGCAGCACCCGGAAATTCATCTCATCGGCGATATCCTTGGTCTGGAGCAGGATGTCCCGGGACCGGCCCGTGATCCCTTCGTGCACTTCGATCCGCCCGAACTTCGCATTTTTGTAACCGGTGTACCCGAAGCAGGTCACGAGCATCCACTTGAGGATCGCATCGATGCCGGCGAACCGTGGGTCGGTTTTTTTGAGCTGCTTCGTTTTGATGCGCAGATCGAGCAGCGGCCTGAGCACCGTAGGAAGAAACCCCACGCGATCCGGATGTCCGACCGTTTCAGGTGAGAGGTTGGCCTGCACGATGATCGAGGGATACATGGACGTGAAATCGATCTCCTCGACATTTTCATAGATCCCTGCCGTGGGCTGGAACATCATCCCGCCCCGGTCGGCGGCCTGGAGCGCGGAGAGCCTGCGGACCTGCTCCGGGTCGCTCTTGCGGAATGGCACCGCGATTCCCTGTTTTACCGCTTCGCAGGTCTCGTAGCTGCTGATGAGCGTGCCGGGCGTGAACCGTGACGCGAGGTTCGGTGAGAGCCCCGCGAGCCGTGCGGCCATGAGCACCCCTTCGAGGCCGCCTTCCCGGTACACGAACGATTGTTCGGTGTCGATGAGGATACGCCCGTCCGGGATCAGGGCAAATTCCTTGTGCTCCATCCGGCCGTAGCTCCAGTACGAGCGCGAGTCCATTTGCCGGTATTTCCCGTTCCGCGAGAAAGGCATGACCATCTCATACTTCTGTGCGAGATTCCGGATCTTCGGCATCCAGGTATCGGCATCCGGCATGAGGATTACATCAGGGTCAACCGATTTGACGATCCCGAAAAGCGCCGTGAGTACTTCCCCGGTCAGGCCGGTGAGGTGTTCGATACTCCCGGGGATGACGTCGATCTCTGTAATGTGGGGGGAGAGCGCCGGGTCGCCGTGTATGCGGATCTCCATCACAGAAAGATCGTGCATGATCTCCGGGGAAAACCGGTCGTCGCCTTTCGCAGCGCACGGGAAGATCCCGCGTTCGGCCATGAACCGCTGGTCGCGGCGTACATCCACGTTGAAGAGATCGACCCCGTACTGTGCCTGCCGCTCGATCGCCTCGGCAACGTCACGCCCTCCAAAAACCGCGTAGCCCGGGAGATCGCCAAAGATGGTGCGGATGGTGCACTCCTCGGCGCCGTACCGCTCTTCCAGCGCCTCGATCATCTCGTAATGAGCATGCGAGTCGTGGAAGTGGACAAAAAACGGCGGGTTGTACTCGTGATGGACTCTTGTTACGGCCCCGTCCTTTGTCCAGAGATCGATACCGCCGTCACGGTACGCGGAGTCAAGGATCCACATGTTTTTTCAGATCCGCTTCGAGTTTGTCCTGGTGTTTGAGGATCTCGACAAGCGCGGAGAAGACCACTCCTTCAAGAGGATCGTCACAGGCGACAAACGCCTCGCTCGAATGCGTCTTTGCCATTTCCACGAGCCGTTCGCCGTACCGCTGGTCTTCCTTCCTGAGCGCCCGGGCTGACCGGGCCCACCGGTCTGCCGTGCTGTTGACACCCTGCCGGACGCTGGGAAACGTTCTGCCCATCACGACACCTCCAGCGTCCGCTGCCCTTTGGGACGCTGGCCGTACTGCCGCATGATCCGCGTGGTGCGGATGGGATTTATGTCCGTTTCGACAGCGACAATCTCGATATACCGGTCTGCTCTCCGGGTCAGTGCGGAAAATGTGCGGTCAACAACCGGCGTATAGAGAATAACGAGCGACTCCCGGCCTGCATCTTTGAGTGCCCCGGCAACCGGTTCGATCACGTCCATAGCCCCATCGAAGAGCGTGGGATCGTGCTCGACAAAGACAACTGTGTGGCCGGCCTCGCGGAGCGTGGTGAGGAGCTGGTGGGCGGTAAAACCCCGGCGGACATCAAAGTTTTTGGATTGCCGGTTGATCCCCGACAGGATCCGGGAGTAGTTGCCTCCGATATAGAGGAAGAGGAACCGTTGGAGATCCGCGTTGCTGTTGAGTGCGTTGATCATCATCTTTTCAGGTGCGATCACGGCGTTGAAAGTACCCGGCTGGAGTGCCAGGCCCTTGCGGAGCTCGATCTGCATAGGCCCGGATCTCTGCTGCACTGAGGGAGATAAGGATCCGGCCATGAGCGGTGTGAAAGTGACCGGACGCCGGTGGCTGGAACTAAGATGAGAACATAATCTCGTAAGGATTTCTTTGGTTCGAATGTTACCTCTCGCATATGGTATCAGGGTTATAGGTATCTCAGTTTTTGCAACACATCAGATCCTACAGCATTTCTGATATCACTGTCCTAATATCTAGACAGGGGCTCGCCCGGGGGTTTGATTTCCAATGCGCGGCACAACATCATTTAAGAAAATCTCGGCAGGGAAGTTAGTAATCAGGTCTAGGTGCTCTGTTTTTCTAAATCACGACAAGAAAAATATTCTCACCGAGAATTTCCAAAAATTCAATTGCATCATTCACTAATTGCTCATTAATGGGCCAAAGTTTATCCGGGTATGAGGGATCTCGATCTGCCTCGTGCGCTATTTTATTTCTTCTATCTACAATAAGATTTAATTGGCTTTGCAGGTCCCTTGATGAAATATGTACGATTCCACTAATCTCTTGCCAGACATTTTTTTCTGATATTAATTTTAAAGATTCAGAGAGTTTGTCAGGTTGAAGAAAACTTTGAAAACCCAAGGTAGTCCTTATTTCAGTTTCAAGCCAAATTTGAGATTGGGGGTCATTATAACCTGTAATTATTGAATTAATCGAACACTTAAATTTGAGAAAATGAGGGGTTTTCGGTCTTTTATCAAAGTATTCTTCTAACATACCAATTAACACCAGCTTGTGAATATAATGGTCAAAAGAACTAACCGCCAATACTAATTCTGCCCTTAAAATATCTGATATATCTAAAATTGGTGCTGTTTTTGAGCTTAAAGAACTGTAAATTGTTCCGAGGTTTCTTACCCGCGTTAAATTATTAATAAATTCGTCATATGCGGTCTTCATTTTCTGTCAATCCAATTACTTTATCTCCTAATTCGGAGAAAATAACAAGAAATTGATCCCTTTGTGCTTTCAGTCGTCTTAAAACAGGTCCTGAATACCCTAGTTGCTCGTCAGTCACTGCAAAAACGGGCGTATTAAATTTCTGAGATTTTGCAATTAACGAATTAAAATCACTAATGGTAGCCAGACAATAATCTTTCGCTATTTTTTGTGATTCATATGATTTTTCTGGTAACATCATATTACATTTCTTTAGAACTGGCAATAATGTCGAATCCACTGTCAAATTTATTTCTGTAACCCACTTTTCAAAGGCTTTCGCCGGTTTGCCCCCCCCTCTCGGTCGATATCTTTGAACTACGGTCCCAAGGAATTGGGGCGTCACCTGGGGGAACGGGTAATCCGCATTTTGTAAAACTTGCAGCTCATGAGCTTTCCTCATCCATTGAGCCCAATCCCAAATTATTTTTGAAAACGAATTAATAGCCATAACTGAAAAGTAATCAGGAGTTGTTGGAATTATAAAATAATTACTAGTCATTAAAAGATTCTGATTTATCGAGCTGAGACTGGGGCTCATATCGACAATGATATAGTCCGCAGAATATTTTTTTGCAGTTAAATCCAACAAATAAGAAATTGAACCCGGTAAATTTTTCAAAGTCACTAATGATCCCGAAAGTTCTTGAGCTATACCAAGTGTGACTTCATATTCTGCTAATCCAATGTGACCTGGAAGTAAAAATAATCCATTATTTTCTTCAATAGGAACACAATTCACAGGGTCTATTTTTTTGGGCATGGATTCGAAAGCTGGAGCTAGACCTGATTTAATATTCCCATTTTTTGGGTCACTATAAAATTTTTCAAACTCAGCTTCTCCTTTGTAACCAAGAACAAGCCCTGTTAAATTGCATTGAGGGTCTGCATCAACCAATATGACCTTTTTCCCTTTTTTTGCAAGCATCCAACCCAAATTAAAGGTCGTTGTTGTTTTACTCACACCCCCCTTATGATTAAAAAGAGCAATTCGATGTACCATATATTATCACTTTATACTAATTCTTAAGAAATAAAAAGATATGGAAACATGATTGGGGCCACAAAATCCCGTTCTACATCCATGTAAAAGACAATCCGGTCTTCGGCTTTGCGGGACTCTATGAGGTCTGGCGGAACCATGCGGGCACGACTCCCGGACCTATACGATTATCACGACCACTCCGAACGAACTGATAGCTCCTATCCACAACCGGATGCCGGTGATCCTCAAACATGACGACGAGATGCGCTGGCTCTCCCGTGATGTGCTCCCCACTGAGAGGTGAAGCGGATTCTTGCACCGTACCCTGCGGAACTGATGGAGGCTTATCCGGTGTCGGAGCGGGTGAACAGAACGGATGCAGATGATGAAGGGGTAATTGCGTCGGTGAAGGAGTTATAAAAAGTTTTTTTTGGAAAAATTTAGGACTCGACTATTACAGCACTTCCCGCAAGGCTGCAAGATTCTTTTCCATTTTGTTAAGAATTTTTTCCCCGACGGGTTTTTTCTTTACGGCCCGACCTGCTCCTGGGTTCCTAAAAATCTCGTAATTGACAAAAATTCCGCCATCGGTATCGATATAGATATTATGACGAATCTGGGCATCCCGGAGATTGTCAAAATCCGCGATTCCTTTCTGTGCCAGAATCCCGCGTATACGCTTTACTTTTCCGCGTTCGTACGCATTCAGGTTCTTTGATCCTTTGGGTCGTCCACGTGGCATGATATGGGATTATGCATAATAAATAAAAATTGTTTCTATTGCAATGAAATTAATTTGCACAAAGATAGTTCTTTATAATTAACCGAAGCAGGGTTTTTATGGGCAATTTGGAAATTGAAAAATTCAATAACGAAATAGATAAGGAGATTAAAGAATTGGAGATAGAAGCAAATAATGGATTAGATCCTACTTTGGTACAGCAGCGAATCAACGGTATCATCGAAAAATATTGGGACTCTTATGACCCCTCCGATGAATTAGATAAATATCACAAAGAAATGGATGAATCCTTTTATGTTAAGCATGAACTCCGCTGGGGAAAATCAATAAATTTACTAGAGATTCTCCGTCTTCAATCAATAAAATTTGGTCAAAATTTAATTGAAGAATATAATCAAACCGCCCTCGATAATGATGATAAAGTCTTTCTCACGCTGAAAGAGCTTCATGGTCGTGCATGCTTAGTAACTGCTGAGATTATTGTATTATTAAGAAATGGATTTCCTGATGGAGCAATGGCACGCTGGCGAACACTATATGAAATTTTGATAATCTCAGATTTTATTAAAACACATGGAAAGGAAACTGCACAACGATACTTAGATTTTGAACAAATTGACGAATATCTCAGTCTAAATTTATATCAAAAAAATGCAGAAAAATTAAATAAGAAGCCTTTGACTGTTGAAGAAGTAGCAAATATAGAAAAGAATATCCAACCTTTAAGTGAAAAATATGGGAATTTGATTCATAACTCCTATGGGTGGGCAGCTCATGATTTAAATTTATCAAATAAAAAACGCGTTAATTTTAGAGCAATTGCTGAAAAAAGTGATTATTCACATTACCTTCCGTATTATTCTTGGGCTAGTTATCCAATTCATCCCAGTTCAAGAAGCCTGAAATTAGTTTTAGGTCAACCACAGTATCAAAAAAGAGTAATTCTTGTAGGTCCAAGCGATGCAGCGGGAATGGCAGAACCGGGGATGTGGACTGGGATTACACTCCAGCAAATAAATACAAACCTTTTGTCAATTCATACGACTCATTCACGATTAATTCAAATTGAGATGTTGCATTTTTTACAAGAGAAGGCAAAGAAGGAATTTTATGCTGCATCTTTGACTCCAGTTCCATAAAAATTAACAGTCAACAGTGTATTTGTTAGAAGTAATGGCAATATGTGCACTTTTCAGATGGTAACACAAAAAGACAAAGTTTAGAAGATTTTACTTTAAGTTTCTTTAAAAAATTTACACCCCAGTTCCGGTAATCACCCCCACCACCTGCCGGGCCGTCTCCGGGTCCAGCACCCGGGCCAGGACCAGCCCGGCCATCGAGACGAACATCATCCAGAATACTTTTTTCACCTGCTCATTCTTCCCGAACGTCTCGATCGCTGCATCCACATCTGCCTTCATCGCCCGCTGGATCAGCTTCGGCAGGAAGACAAAGAGCGGCAGGAACAGGACCGCCGCCCCGATGAATGCTAGGGTGATCTCCGCCCGGCCCGCAAGGAAGATCCCGACCGGGACGGCAAACACATCGGCCAGTACTGATGCCATCACGACCTCGCCGAACCAGAAGTAATGCCGCTTCTCGGCATAGTTCAACCGCTCTGCATCGGTCAGCGCGGAAAGATCGAAGATGCCGAGCATGTTCAGCATCCCGTACCAGACCGCGTGCGTCTCCTCCGGGTCTGCAACGAGGCCGAGGAAAAGAATCCCGACCGGTATGATGAGAAGGATGAGGGGGAGGTGGGCGAGCACCAGGACGCCCCCGAGCAGCAGCCCGGTCCCGCAGATGGCGCACCGGGTCTGAAGCTCATTCTCGAACATCAGCATCCTCCGCAATCCGGATCTCAAAGACCGGGCTGGTGTATCCGCCATGCTCGGGCGAAAAATCCCGGACCCGGCCCATCTGCGCGAACTTGCGCCGGCCCGTGCGGATCTGTACCGTGTGGATGCCCGGGGCCCGGGGATAGACCCGGCGTCCGTCAATGTCGTGCATCTCATCATACGGCGGGATCTCGAACCAGTCCGGCCAGAATCGGACCCCTCGCGGGATATCGGTTCCCCGGTACAGGTCTTGCAACCGCATCGGCGAAAGGTTGTCGTAGATTAGATCGATAATCAGATTCTCATCGCCCTGCTCCGGGTGCAGGTCCAGTTCATAGAAAATTGGATTGCGCCGCACTTCCTCGCTCGAAAGCGGGGTGCTTGCCGTCAGCGGTTCGAGGCCGCCGAACTTTCCCCGGTAGAGACCGGTCACGGTCGCGACCGGCTGCATGTTCTCAGTAGCCATGATATTTCTCCTTGTACGCTTCGTGCTCGTTCCGGAGTTTCTTGAACTCCTCGACGATCTCATCGTATCTGCCGATCTTCTGATAGATGGCAAACAACAGAGGATAGAGCGGGAGCACGGCCCCAAGCAAAATCCCCAGAATTTCCGTTTCCATAGCGGTTCTCCGCACGTGACGAGAGAACCAAAAGAGAGGGTGACCGGGGGGTCTCCATTCCCTCCGGTTCTGTTCGTCAGGCGATTCAGGCCAGTTCCGGCACGCTGTCGGCCCAGGTCTCGACCTTGGTGCGGATTGCGTCATCCGCATACGAGGTGATAGTGACCCGGCTGCGGCTGAAGTTCACCATGTAGATCTCACCGTTCGCATCGTGGCACTTGAGGGTCGTAGAGAACGTGTCCCCGTCCGAATTATGGGCCGGGACCCCACCGTGAGCGGTTATGTTTGCGGTGTTCGCGAGGACGGCAGTGACGCCGGCGGTGTAGCCGGAGATCGTGCTGTAGCTCTCCGAGCCGCTGCCGATCTTCTTTGCGTCCTCGTCCTGGTACACGAATTTTGCCGTGTACGTCTCCTTGGTCTTTTCAACGGCGGGATGGTTCTCGCCGGCGGTCATATACTCTACACATGCAAACGGGTTGTTGGTGATGACCGACTGGACGATCGTATTGAACGTCGCCACGTTTGCAATCGGTTCAACAAGAGTGCGAACTGCACTCTTGACATCTGCACTCTGTACGAAATCTGCCATTCTTTAATCCCGCCCTCGGGCCCTTGGGCTGAAGAGTACTCTGTGGGACGGGGGGCTTAGGTTTTACTGAAGGGAGGGTACAAGGAAAATTGAGGAGGGTCATTTGACTAAATCGAATGAAAAATATAGGACAATAACCAAAACATTCATGTTGAGGTAAAATCTAGTTACATACATTAATATTCCAGAATTTGGTTAACATGGGATAGGTGACAACGATGGGCTATGTAGAAATTTCACGACGCAATCCAACGTGCTACGTTTTTCTTATCGATCAATCCGGATCGATGAGTGAGGTAATTGCAAATGAACCTGGAAGATTAAAAGCCGATGTTTTAAAAGATATTATCAATCGGTTTTTGACAAATTTGGTATTAAGTTGTAAAAGAGAGAAAGTGAATGACTATTTTTATGTTAGCGTGATTGGTTACGGCCTTAATGTAGGTTCGGCGTTTATTGGTCCCCTCGCAAACAAAGATCTCGTGCCAATAAGCGAAATTGCAGATAAGCCGGCTAGAATTGAAGAGCGGCTGAAAGAGGATGGTGCCGGGGGGGTTGTAAAAACTAAATTCCCAATATGGTTTGATGCCGTTGCCGATGGTCAGACACCCATGTGCCAAGCGTTAAATAAAACAAAAGGACTTCTTGAAGGCTGGCTATTAGAACACCCCAATTGTCATCCTCCTATTGTTGTTAACATTACTGATGGAGCTGCAACGGATGGTAATCCATTAATTCCTGCTGAAGAATTAAAAAACCTAAAGAGCAGTGAGGGGAACGTCTTGCTCTATAATATTCATCTATCATCTGGGTCGGCGACAGCAATCAAATTCCCTAGCGGTGAGGAAAACCTCCCGGAACAATATGCTCAGTTATTGTATACAATGTCTAGTCCGATGACTGATGACCAAATTGCATATGCCAATAAGACGCATGAAATGAATCTTGAAAAAAATGCCCGAGGATTTGTATATAATGCTGATGCTGTGTCAGTCTTTTTAGCATTGGATATTGGTACAAAAATGGTACCTATAAGTGATAAACCTGAAATTAAAGGAGATAATCCTGAGCACTAATGTCGATATAATGAATATTGAATTCTCATATTTTTGGTTATCAAAAGCCGGAAATGATGAAAATGAATGTGATGATGCATTATTTCCGTACAATATTTCATCCGATATAGTTTTGCAAAATCAAAAATTCAAGAGATTTGCAATCGCGGATGGTGCGTCTACTGCATATTTGAGCGGAATGTGGGCAACAACACTTGTGGATGGATTCGGATCATATAATGGGGAAATTAACGATTCGAATTTTTTTGATCTTCTTCAAACTGTAATTTTAGATCAGAGTTGGAACACCCGGTTTACCGACTACCTAAAAAAACGTGAAGAAAATGGCAATTCCCTCTCATGGCATGATGAAATGGCACTTCAAAATGGGACCGGCTCAACATTATTGGAAATTTCATTCCCTGTCAATGATGGAAAGATAGGAAATATTTTTTCTGCTCTAGCAATTGGAGATTCATGCTTGTTCCAGATCAGGAATGATGAACTTATTGTAAAGTTCCCGCTAAACGACTCCGTGGATTTTGATAATACGCCCGCGCTTATCTCTAATGAGTCAAAAAGAAATGCAGAACTTAACGAGAAGATTGCGTATCTGGAAAATCAAAATATAATTGAGAAGGATCGTTTATTTTTAATGACTGATGCTCTCGCATTCTGGTTTCTTCAGGCACATGAAAATGGAAATACCCCTTGGCATACTATCGAAGAAAATACGAGAGATAAATCTAGTTTCACTGATTGGATTGAATGCTTACGAGAATATCAGCAGATTCGAAATGATGATGTCACATTAATGATTCTGAAAATTCAGGAAGATGAATGATATATGGCATTACCGGATGCAAGTATGTACAATGAGGTTATTCAAAATCCCAAATCCTGTTTTAAAGATCCGGAGTTAATCGAGGGTTTACCAAAAACTGATAAATTAGGTCTTCCGTCCCCAATTGCCGGTCAAAATGCTTTAGTTTATAAAATAACGTTGCCCTCGAAAAAAACTTATGCGGTCCGGTGCTTTTTGCGATACGATCCTGATCAAAAAGAGAGATATCAAAAAATCAGCGATTATTTAGAAAAACGAAATCTCAAATATACCGTCGGATTTAAATTTATCGAGGAAGGTATCAAAGTACAAAATACCTGGTATCCAATTTTGAAGATGGATTGGGTTGAAGGAAAACCCTTGGATGATTACCTTCATAAAAATTACAACAATCCGCACCAGATATTGGATTTGACTTATCGTTTTCTTGAGATGCTGATTGTTATCAGGAAAGAAAACATCGCTCATTGCGATCTGCAGCACGGCAATATTCTGGTAGTGGGTAATGAATTGAAATTAGTCGATTACGACGGAATGTTCATCCCCGAGTTCGCAGGAAAAAAAAGTCTGGAGTTCGGTCATCAAAATTATCAGCATCCATCGAGGGTTTTCCAGCGTTTTGACGGAAATATGGATAACTTTTCTGCATGGGTAATTTTCTCTTCATTGGCAGTTATTGCAGTAGATTCCAAGATTTGGAAAACCAGCGATTACGATAATCAACTTCTTTTCAATGGAAAAGATTTCTTAAATCCCGATGATAGTTCGATATTAAAAATTTTAAAAAACAGTTCTAACCCAACTATTGTAAAATTCGGAAAACTCATGAATTCCATATTGATTTCACCGGAACTTTTGCCTTCTCCCGTTGATTATACATTGCCCCGATTTACGTCGGATATTAGTTGGATTGATAAATACGTAGATTCACTCCTTGATTACAATTCTTACAGGGGTGTCCGCGATACAACTGCTGAAGCAGTGGAGTCTCCGTGGTATGTCGAATATATCCGAAAAGGGATAACGCCGCTGAAGCCTTGGTATATGGAAAGATATGAGGATGCAGAAACCTCAATTTCTACGAAAACAAAACCAGATAAAAAACCTGTCCATGGAGGGTGCTCATTTCCAAATTGTGGAAAACACGAATATCTTCTATGGAAATGTAATTATTGCGGAGGGTTGTTCTGCGGAGATCATCGTCTACCTTTTGACCATAATTGCCCGGGGATTGAACAGTATAATCGGCGTACTACTCCGTGATAAATTTTCAGGATAGAATCAATGGCTATTTATGAAGCATTATTTAATCAATTATTCCTCCTCTTTAAGGATTCAGATGGTCTCAACAAAACCGGAATAAATTTTTTCAATAACGGAAAATATGCCGAAGCAATTTTGTGTTTTAACAAAGCCCTACAACTAAACCCCGGGAGTTCAAAAAGTTGGTATAATAAAGGTCTCGTATTGAAAAAACTTGGAAATTATGAGGAAGCATTATTCTGTTATGATCAGGCCCTGATGAATAATTCAGAGTTTATTGGTGCCCTCAACAGTAAAGCGAATCTTTTGTTTTTATGTGGCCTCTATCAAAAAGCGCGAGAGTGTTATGATGTAATCCTCGATAAGAATCCTACATATTCCGATGCGTTGTGGAATAAAGGCCTCCTATTGAAAACGCTCGGTTTCAACAATGAAGCCTCGCTTTGTTTTGAAAACTGGCAGCAAGTAACGTCAAGAAGCATTGATGATGTTAACCAACTCACTCTGACTTTACAAACAAATCGAATTAAAGATGGCCATATTACCATACGATTTCCTTTCACCATTAAAGGAGATTCTGGATATATCGGCCTTACTGTGTATGAACAAATATACTATGAAATTATCAAAAAACTCCCATTGAGGTTTGTTAACGGGTTCGACCAGGTATTTTATCTTACTCTTCTAGAACATGACGAACAAAAAAAGGCGTTAAAATCCCTTATTGATTCAATTAAAAGTCTTGGTAGACAAAACCCGTTTGATGATCTTCGAATAGCAACAAGCCTCGTTCAACAAATTCCATATGGAAAAATCAAAAATTATCAGACACGACGATTTTATCCTTACGAAGTCCTGTACAACCAGTGCGGAGTATGTGAGGACAAATCTATTTTACTAGCATTTTTATTGAAAGAATTGGGGTATGGTGTAGTTTTACTGGAATTCCAAACCGAGAGGCATATGGCTGTCGGTATTAAAGTACCGGAAGAATTCAGTTATAAAAAAACCGGTTATGCATTTGTGGAGACAACTACCCCAAATATCATATCTGATTGTCATTGTGAATATGTGAATACCGGGAAACTGAATTCAGTACCGTCAATTATCCCGGTTTCTGAAGGTAAAACGTTCAATGGAGTCAAGGAAGAATATCGGGATGCTAGTGAATGGAATGATATTCTATTACGAGGGAAAACTTTGGATCAATATCACTTTTCACGGTTTCAATATCTGGCAAATAAGTATGGTATGATGAAGAAAATGGTGTAGTGATCTTTCTCATCTGAAGACTTCAGGATTCTTGAATATTTTTCAAGGATACTATCGCCCAATACTTCACAAGGAAATCTGTATTAGATACTGCGACTTCAAGAGCATGAAGAGCCCGTTTATCCTTAAGCCTTCCCAACGTCTGAATTATTAACCATTTGACATCGGGTGAAGAATATGTTAGAGCGTTGATTAATTCCTCCGTGACCTTTTGTCCTTCGTGACTTTCTTTACTGATATAATATAACAAGTTGACAATTTCCCGTTTGATTCCAGAGGGCTGCTTATCCAGTTCTTTGATAATTTTTTGTATTGTAGATTTCCCCTCGGTATTTACTAGAATGATGAGTTGCTTTTGAGCCTCTTCACGGTCTTCTTGAGATTTTGTGCCGAGTTGCGCGATCAGATCCTGAAATGGTAATTTCGGTTTGAATTTCGGTGGTTGAGGGCCAGAGGTTGGGCGTGTCCCCGACGGTTGTGAAGGGGATTTTCGGAGTGTCGGAGAATAAAGAATAGTTTGTCCAGGATTGACATAGATCCGTTGAGTATCTGAATCATATCCGTTTAATGTAGCTTTCAGCGTATGGCCTCCAAGCCAAACATGGGGGATGGTTAGGGGTGAAATTCCGACATACGTACCATTGATATAAATTGCTGCCCCATGTGGAATCGATTCAGCATAGATTATTCCAGTCTGGGGTGGCAACGGCGGTTTTACACCACGTCTTTTTCTTCGACGACTTATGAAAATTGCCGAAAAAAATAATAGAATAATCAAGATGGCAATGCCCCATCCCATGTAACTACTCCATGAAACGCCGTTTGTATCAATCGTTCCGGGTAAATTATCGGATGGGGTTAATGAAGGTGATATTGGCGATAGGGGTTCTGAAGGACTTGGGACAATTTCAGTGGTTGCAGGTCGGTTTGTCAGGTTTCCATCTAAGTTAATATAAAACGCCTGATTCAATGCATTAGAAGCGTCGATATAATTGCTGTCTGAGGAAAATGAAATTGAATTGATTAGTGCGTCACCGAACGATTTCTTCCATAAGAGATTTCCATTCTGATCAAAGAGATAGATTAATCCCGAACCACTTCCAACGGCAACATATTTCCCGTCAGGGGATATAGCGAGCGAACCGATATAACTACCGATATTGTAGGTCCAAGGAACTGCATTTTTGCTGTTGCTATTGTCGTAAAAATAAATATTGTTATCACTTGTCGATTTCACCGTATACAAATTATCAGATGAATACGATGTGAAAACATAATTGTTATTGATCGTGGACGAGTCAGATGCTGAAACACATGCTATTAAGAATGATATTGATACTGAAAGGAGGATTATCAAAATAAGGTTTTTTAGAAATCCCTTCATTAAAGATACACTATTTTATTTTGTTATTAACATTTGGATATATATACTCAACATTCATGATTTTCGAAATTGTTGATAGTTCTAAAATTCGATTTGTAGAAATCTTTAATATTCTCCATAATGCGGACGCCAGATAATATTGGATTCTAAATGGGATTTTTCATTTTGAGTATAATTTCATATTTCCTATCCTATTTCTAATAAGAACTGAAGGGAATGAAAATTCAAACAAAAAAATATATTTACATCATACAGCGCAATCCATGTCATTAAGGAGTTGTAAAAATGGACATTAATATCTCCCTCAAATCATTTTGGTTGGCAGCATTCATAACATACATGGGATTAAACGCAGTACTTTGGCTCACCCTTGGGCAGCGAAGAAGTCGGACATTCTGGACCTGTTGGAATGGCTTAATGGTTATTATCTGTCTTGGCTGGTGGCTTTCATCATAACTCTCCAGCAGAGGTACCCCTAGATCGGGGGGCCAAAATCTTATCTTGTTGAAGCAAAGAGAAACTATTAGATGCTTATCGAAATTCGAATTGGTCCCGGAAAACGAAAGATTACCGATTGGATTTCCTATTTTTGTGATAAATGCCAAATCCCCGCCAATAAAATTCACCGGGTCCCTCATATCTCATTGTATGGGGGTTTTGCCGCCGATCATGGTCAAATTGAGAGAGTAAAATCGGTATTGGCTGCAATCGGAAAAAAATATTCATCCTTACCTTTCACTATTGATGGCTTGCAATGTATCGAGGGAGATAAAGGTATTGTTATTTATTTCAATATTGTTCCATCAGAAGAACTCAAGAGGTTCAGGGATGAATTAGCCTGGAATTTGATTTCAATTGTTCCCGATACCCAATCCTTTGATTTCGACAAGGATTTTCTTTTTCATTCGACATTAGCCTATAAATTATCCGATTTGGAATATGAACGAATATCTGCGTACGTAAATTCGGTTGATCCAATTTCTGATGATTTCATCATGCCATATTTTTATCTGCCAATGGATGCATTAAGGATCTCCCTCCTCAACAACCAATCGAGGATCATTTGTGAATATGATCTCCTCCAAAAAAGACTTTTATCGAGAGCGGACGCACTGAATAGAAGGGAATGGCAACGTACTTCGAAATTTTTCCGCGTGAAAAAGGGTATGGAAAATTATCATGAACACTCGAATTCGATTTATCTCATCAGTGACCTTCATCTCGATCATTCGAATATTATACACTATTGTGCCCGCCCCTTTTTGTCCTCCGATATCAATGAGATGAATTCAGTTCTCGTTGAAAATTGGAATCATGTCATCCATGATACAAATGTCGTTTATTTTTTAGGAGATCTTGCATTCGGTAGAGGGGCAAGACCAGCGGAATATTGGCTCTCCAAACTGAAAGGAAAAATACAATTCATTCGAGGAAATCACGAATACGGCGTGGAAAATTCTCATGAGTATGCAATTTTAAATCACCACGATCATCATTTTCTACTAGTTCACGATCCAAAACATCTCCCGATAAAATGGGATGGCTGGGTAATACACGGACACGTACATAACAATGATATGAAAAATTATCCCTTCATAAATGGCGAAAAAAGGACGATCAATGTTGGTGTCGAACTGACAAATTATCGACCGGTTAGTCTGGATTATATTCTTTCATTGGATCTTAATTCTATCGAGAGAATGGACATGATAGATAGTATCCCACAGCGAAAAGCACAGATATAGGGTGCAAAGTAATGGGGTTATTTGATTTTATTTTTGGTAGAAAGAAACACTGTCGTCTTGGAATCAAAACCTGTTCATTCTGCCCACACAATCCCAAAAAGAAATTATATGAAGAAGAAAAGATCCAGCGCGAAAAGGGATACTTGTATTTCATCGATAGAGATGGTTACATCTGGGCAGCACCTCTGAAGCACAACAAAACAGGTGTGAAAAAGAGAGTGGGAACGAAAAAAATAGAGAAAATATGTAAGTATCTTATCTAGATCACAGGAAAGGAGTGAAAGGTCTTGGTATTCGATATGAACATTGGCAACAAAAAAAATGGTATCGTAGGACGTAGAAATGGGCCTTCCCATCATTATCCAAACCATACGGATCATACACACGATGGTAACGGAGCCTACGAACGAAGAAGAGGAACCGCGATAGTTGATTTGCCGGAAGGGATTTTAGTCACTCAACAAGGGCACGCCAAATTCTTACTGCCAGGAGGGGGAGCAAGACCTGGTGAATCACGCCTTCAAGCCGCTGTTAGAGAACTCAAAGAAGAAACGGGACTTGATGCATTTGCAACACTTTTTTTATTTCAATATCAACGGTCAAAAGTATTTCTTGTAAAAACCACTGGAATTCCTCAACACCATCATGAAATCTCCCATATCGATTATTACACAAAAGGATCAACGATTCCACTTTCGGTTAGCACGCAAAAGATAATTGATCAATATCTAAATTTGAAAGAAAGGCGAATCCCATGATGAAAATCTTCCTTATTGCAGATAACCATTTCAGCGACTATGATGGGTCCGACGATGTGATTCACATTTTCCATCGGCCTTACAAAAGCGCGCAGGAAATGAATTCTGATATGATTAAAAAATGGAATTCCGTAGTCAGACAGGAAGATAGGGCGTTTATCGTTGGGGATTTTGCGTGGAAATGGGATGAGTTCCAGAAATATTCAAGTCAATTATATGGTAAAAAATTCTTTATTATGGGTAACCACGATATTCAGGGTGATCGTGAATGGGACACAAATGCGGAATTTCATGATTCAGTCTTCCCGTTGATGAGTGTTCTTGCATATAGAGGGCGTGATTATCTCCTTGTTCATCGTCCGGAAGATGTTCCAAAATGGTGGAAAAGTTGGGTTATTCATGGGCATCATCACTGGATGCTTCCAAAATATCCATTCATAGATGGAAAAAATAAGAATATTAACGTTGCATGCGAGCTTATTGATTATACTCCGGTTGATTTCGATTGGATATTGTCTTTAGACATAGATAAAATCAAGACAATGGACACCATCAATTCAGACCCTAAATTGTGGTAATATGAAAGATGCGCACTATTTAATTGAACATCGCTTTCAAGGATCTTCGCAAGATGAAATACGGGGAATGAGTAATCTTCTAATTAAGAAGTTTCATTTGCCGTCACCCGGCAAGGTAGTTCCGCACATATCACTCGCTGGTGGCTTGACTACCGAAAACGAAGGTCGGCTCATAAAAGATTTTGTTTCCATATGTTCGAAAACCCCTCTTTGTAAATACACAGTAGATGGATTTGGATATTTTGAGAACGAAACTGGAGTTGTATTCATCAATATAAAACCTAATGAAAATCTCAAAACATTTCGCTGGACGTTAGCAAAAAAAATCGCGGGTTATTGTAAATTAATGAAGTTTGATTATAATCAGGATTTTAATTTCCATGCTACATTAGCGATGAATTTAAACGAACATGATTTTTCCAGGCTAAAAAAATACATAGATACCCAACCTGAGCCAAAATATAAACAAGTTATGATTAGGGCTACAATTCTCAAAAACAGTCGAATATTGTGTGAATATGATTTTCTTCAGAGACGGTTGTTATATAGAACCGAAGCTCTTTCGAGAAGAGAATTGACCAAAACGTTTCATCTTCTTGATGAGTACTTCAATGGGAAGTACGACCCAAATAAAGGAATATATATTGCAAATAAAGAGAGAATCGGCCCAGATAAAGGATATTACAATATAAATACAGAGCAGCCCCAGAAAACACATTTAAAACAGAAGTCGTGGATTAGTAAAATTCCGTTTATCGGTAAATTATTTGAGGGAAGATAAGAATAAAGATCCTCCTCGAATCTTAATAATTTCTGATAACCCAAATTGCACTTTTTCACACTACCCCCACCCCCTCTGTCTCTTTATTCACGCCTCTCCCATAACAATGCTCGCAGAGCTTCACGATTGTCTCTCGATTAATCCACACCGCCCCAATCTTGGCAAACGCCTTCTCGAACCGTTCAGGTCCACCTCCAACATAGAACAGCGCCGGTGAAAACGTGGGCCCCGAATCATTCCCAGCCGGCCCAACAAACCGGATCCTCGCAGAAGGAAAACACACTCGGCACGACAATGCCGTCAGCGTCTTCCACGCTGCGGTCTCGGTCGCCGACTTCCACAACACGATCGCCTCCGTGGTCCGGCCTGCGGATCGCTCATGGTATAACTTCGAGAACCACTGCTCGACACCGGGGCCGAACGGAGGATTGAGAAAGACCCGCAATTCCCACGGCTGCACAAGGCCGTTGTCCTGAGCTGTATAATACCTCGCTGCCGGCACGTTCGGGATCTCGTGGCTGTTGCTGGCCGGGTCAAGATCGATCGCACCCATGCAGGCGATCACCGCATCAAGGATGTACTGAGGGGTGTAATGCTCCGTGCTCTCGTGGGAAAGGAGGGCTGGCGGGACGGTCATCTGATAAGATGATGTGTAAGATCAGGGGCTTAGGCTTTGCTGAAGGGATGGCGATTCATGGTTGTCTTCACCTCCAAGAAAATGGTTTTTTCATATGCGGGAAGCAACAACAAGAAAAAGGAAGAGAACCCTAACTCAGTACAAAGCTCTGGGACATTCCATTCATGACCCTTCACGAATCCGACACCCTGGAATTTAAAAAATCCCTCTCCCTCATTGAGCCCGCGCTCAAATCCGTCTGCGGGTTCCTCAACCATCATGGGGGTGTCATCTCGTTTGGCAGGACCAACACCGGGGCAATAGTTGGCGTAGATCCCGCCGACCACTCGCTCCGTAAACTCTCCCAGCAAATTACTTCCCGGATAAAACCGGAGATCACACCGGATATCCGCGTCATCGAAGAACAGGGAAAACACCTGATCATTGTCACGGTCCCGGAGGGAATTAGCAAACCGTACTATATTGATGGTATCGCGTACATGCGGACAGGAACCGAGAACCGGGTCATGCCTCCCGATGAAATTAAACGCATCATACTCAGGGAACATGCAGTGCCCTGGGATGATCAGCCCTGCCGGGGAGCCACCCTTGATGACATCGATGCACCTTCGGTAAGGGCATTCCTTGAAAGGGCGCAGAAGGAACGAAGATTCGATGCAGATCCTTTAATTCCGGTAAAAACCGCACTGGAAAAACTAGGTGTCCTGAACGGAGGACTGCCTACCCATGCGGCCATCCTGTTCTTCGGGAAAGATCCACAACAGTTTTTCATCCAGTCAGAGATCCGCTGCGCCCGGTTCAAAGGTGAAGAGGTTTCCAGTACCTATCTTAACATGAACATCCTGCACGGTAGGATCGATCAGCTCATCGAAGATACCAACCGGTTCATCACGCAGACAATCCGGAAAGCAGCATGGGTTGTCCCGGGAAAGATGCAGCGGGAAGAGCACTGGGAATATCCGCCCGATGCCCTGCGGGAGGCGGTGATCAATGCGGTCTGCCACCGCGATTATAACGCATCAGGCAATGTCCAGATCCGTATCTTTGACAGCAGGGCGCAGGTCTGGAACCCCGGGATACTGATGGAAGGTGTCACGGTTGAACTCTTAAAAGTCGAACATTCCTCTCACCCCCGGAACAAAACCATTGCCCGGCTCCTGTTCCTTATCGGGTACATCGAACAGTGGGGATCGGGTACGCTCAGTATGATCACCGCCTGCGAACGGGACGGTGTCCCGGACCCGCAGTTCCGTGAAACGGGCAATGATTTTGTGGTTACATTCTCGCGCTCAACGGTCAACACACTTCTTGAACACCCGGAGATCCTGAACGAACGGCAGCACAAGGCACTCAAATATTTGCAAACGCACCCCACGATCACCCGGCAGGAATACAGCAGAATTTTTGCATGCAATGAGAAGACTGCACGACGCGATCTTGCAGATCTTGAGATGCAAAAAGTCATTGTGATGGAAAAAAGCGGAGCAACGAAATTATTCCGGCTCAATGCGGTCTTTTCCTCCTATGTGGACATGAGTGGGCATGGCGGTCGCTGAATCACAATTGAGAAATTGCATAAATATTCATTGAAATGGAAAAATATTCAATTAAAACCCGCAGAATTCTCATGGCCAATGTGGACATGATGTGGGCATATGTGGACAATGACACGTGGTGAATACGTGACGAAAATTGCGAATAAATGGTGAATAAAAAAACGAGATAGATGATCGACGAATCGGGCAAAAGGGGCACTAAAATGGGCATCATTGGGGCACGGTCCACACCGCCCCGATCTCGGACAGGCACCTAAAGAAGATTCTGTGAACCATTCCCGGATTGTGGGTACAGCGTACCCACAATTTCTTGACCGCCCCTAAAACCCGGTGATTTCTTGACCAGATTTTCCCCATTATCACTGATACATTTATTATCCTATCACCAAAATGCGATACCTGTCAAAGTCATATGTTACATAAATGAGTCAATCAGCCCGGGCATGTCAGGCCCTTCTCCTCCGGCGGAGGTTGGCCCTTTAGGCCCTTCTCTGGCCCTTCTGTTTTTTAAAAACTCCATGTCTCATTTGTCTCATTTTTGTCCCATTCATGTCTCATTTATCCTGATTACTCCGAGGCCCCTTAGGCCCCTTTCTGGCCCCTTTGATCAGGGATTTTTATCGTTTTTGTCGGTATCAGAATTGTCCACCCACTGATTGCATAATTGTCTCCACACTGTGTAGACAATTGTCTCGACACTGCCGGGAGAATTATCCAGATGCCGTCCGGATTATGTCCAGTCCGGAAATTCCCCAGACACTGTCTGGGCAATTGAACGAAACTTTAGCAATGCCAATTCCGCAGACAGTGTCTGCCAAATTTATCAGGATCAAAATTGGCATTCAGCACCGGCGGAACTGTCACACCACCCCCGCCTCCTGCGCATCCTCCCGTACTCCTCTCCCGTAACAATGCTCGCAGATCTTCACTCCAGTCTCCCGATCGAGCCACACCGCCTTTGCAATCCCGCAGACCGAGCACTTCCCGATATCCCCCCCCGGCATATTCCAATAACCCGACTTTCTGATACAATGAATCTCCGCCAAACACCCGTATAGCGTAATTGTCCTAGCGAGAACACAAAATCATGGACTATCGAATTGACAAAAGACGTTGTTTTTGAAATCGGATCTACCATCACCACTTATACATAGCGCCTTAGTAAAGCAGATTCGGATCTCATCTCTGTAAGATCATAGTGTTCCCTGTGGGAAATCAAAAACACGATGTAATGCCGAACTATTCGTTTGAACGGGGCTCTCGTGATACGAGGTTATCCTCGGTATCGTCCGTGAACCTTGGTGATATCATCAAAGTATCATAAGGAGTTCCCCATCCGGAGTGATATTGAACCTCTCGCATAACGCCGCGTCATTCATGGTACTCGCGCTGCCGAACACGATCTCTATTCTTTGGCGAATTCTGGTGATTTTTTCGTCGTCGTATTTCACTCTGCGGGCACCTATTGTCCCCGGGTTCATTGGCATCTGGAGGGATTCCATGGTATAAGGTCAAAATGTTGGTTATTAAAGTGGCAAGAGAGTGGGGCGAAAGTGTTGCAGATCCCATGTTGGATCGGGGCTACATGAAATTGGACGTAGGGACATCTTTATATATGTAAACACCCTCTAGCAGACCATGTCAACGACGATTACACGGGGTGCACGTTCCCTGAGAAAAACCACTTTAACGAAGACACGTATCGGCGAAAAGCAGGAAAATCCTGATATTGTTATCACATTGAACCGGAAGCATCCATCCACCCGATCGGAGTTTGTGATAGATGTCCTCGAATCAGCGGGAGCATCGGGACTATTCGTGAATGCTCTCCTCCGTGGCTGGAACGACTATCGCGAGAAGACCGGCAAGCCAAAAAGTAACTACGCAGCGTTCCGCAAGCTGGTTTTCTCCATGAAGCAGAAACGCATTATCGAGAAGATTCCCGACAATGAGGTACCGCTAAACGATCTCAAGGGGACTGCACCGTGGAAACGATCATTCTACCGGTTGACCCACGAATTCCTTGAATCCCGGTACTGATGGAGGCACCATGGACGACTTGGAAATCAATCGATTCACTCAGTACCTCACAAGTGTAGGGAAAATACCGGCAGCACGAATATACAAATCCGCCCTGCGTGGTTTCTCATTCTGGCTTAGCGCTCGCAAGAAGACGTTTGATAACTTCACGGTGATTGACGTGCAAGAATACATGTCAAGGATAAAGAACAACTCGACCGCAAATATCTTCCTCGGGGCAATTCGAGGGTACATGAAATTTAGGAAAGTTACGCTCCCTGTCGGAGATCCACGAGTATTGATTGAAACACAACGGGAAAATCAGATCCGGGGTTTGATGAGCCGGTCTAAGCGCATTAAACGTGAGAAAGTCGCACTCACCGTCGAGGATTTGAAAGCATTTCTTAAAATCTTGGAGAAGAAACCAAAGACCTCACGTAACGAATTGGTATACAGCGGCGTGATACTGCACTGGTACTTTGGTGCCCGTCCAATAGAAATTGGTAAATGGTTACGTACTTCTGGCGTAGAACATCCGGCAGAGATCAATTGGAAGAATCGCACCATGCAGATATACACTGCCAAAACGGGGAATTATAGATACCTTGCGTGGCACCCGGCAATCACCCCCCATCTCAAACGGTGGTGTGCCGCAATTCCGTCATTTCTCCATCCCAATGCGTGGCTAACAACCCGGATAAAGGAATATACTATTGGCGGCGTCCATGTTACTGCGAAGACGGGAAGACGAACAGTGCAGACACAGTTCCGGCTGTCCGGTATTCCGGATTACATTACCGACCACGTACTCGGGCACGTAAGTCGTAGTTCGGCAATTGGCGATATCTATACAGATTTTACGCTGTTGGAATCGCAGATCAAGAATGCGATGGTTCGAGACCACTACATGGTGAAAAACGGGATCATCTGATGCAGAAAATCGAATTACTGATTCCGTGCATGTTTAGCGGCGAAATCTGGACACTATTTTAGGAGTTTACGAGAACGGAGTTTTGCAGAGTTGACTACGTTCCCGACTACGTCCCTTTCTCGTTATGGAACAATACTTATTGTTCGATAATTGGGTTCCTTGGGGACTATGAAACACCCGCACCTGGACGAGCCCCGTTCCGCCGAATGCACAAGTCTGGTACAGCACTATTCCGATACACCTTGACGTTCAACATCCCGAACTGTCACTTTTTCTGGGTATGATCAATTTCACATAGTTATGGTTTTTATCATTAGATTCCAACCGGTAATACCATGGAAGGCACCGGACAGACCCACGATAGTACCCACGTTATTTTCGCCGGAGATGTTTCCCGGGTGCACGAAGCATTCCGTACTTCCCAGAACTCCGGTTCGTTGAAGAAAATAGTTATGGTGATCCCGGATGACAGGCAACGCGAATTCAAGCACCTGCGCAACGAGATCGCGAAATACTGTACAGAAGTCGTCGTTGAAGGCGTCAATATCTCTGATGCCGCCGGTTGTGCCTTGGCGATCTACGATTTCGTGACAGCGGAGAAAAAACAAGGGCGCGTCATAACTATCAACATCACCGACTCGTCCATTTTTACATTCACGGTCGCTGCGGGTATAGTGGGATCAATCACCAAGAGCCGGGTGATCACAACCACTGGAAACGACACCCCTATTGCCGTGCCTCTCGTCCCGTTCTGCCGAATTGCCACGAAGAGATATGAAATACTGAAGGCTTTGGGGGATTCTGGCGCTGACAATACCGAATCCCTGAAAAAGAAACTTAAAAAACTCTTTAAAACCGGGGAGATCGAGGACAGCAACCTGAGTGCGCAGCTGCGAATACTTGAAGAACGCGGATTTCTTTTCCGGGAAAAGAACCGTCAGTCCAAGACTATCAGACGAACCTCCCTCGGTCTTCTCATCCAGAAGGCGTATGAGGATTATCCGTCCTCACGCACCAAGAAATAGAACATATTTTTCCTCAGTTCACCTAGCCGGCCACCTTCCTACATCATTTTATACTTATGATATAAAACATAAGTATAAGGTCTGTAAAATAAGTAATTATCAACAGACCTTGTTAAGGAAAGTGATAAAATGGGAACGAAGAAAAATCAGCCCCCGCAACGGGATGATTTCATAGAATCGGACTTGAAGGATCCGTCCACCTCTATGAAGTTGCGAGGCATTCGCGAGATATCGAGAAGCAGGGACGTGGGTCATTTCCGGAGTCTGATCCGGGTATTTTCGGAGATTGGTTGTGACAAGAGGTCACGATCAGAACAGCTGGAACTCATACGAGAAATCTACAAGATTTTCGTCGCACTGGGGACTTTTGCCTTCATGGATCTGACGGACGCACTGGGATCCACAGACGAAAGGATCCGGGGTGCGGCTGCCCAGATCATCGGTTATCTCGGATTCTGCCAAGAGATCCCCGCCTTACTCGAAGTTCTTGACGACGAGTCACCGGATGTCCGCAAGTTCGCGGTTCGAGCCCTAGGCAGAATAAGGTATTCCAGTGATACCGTGGAGAATGCGGTAGTCCATGCATTGGCAGATTCCGATCCGGAGGTAGTTCAGGAGGCGATCATCGCAGCCGGCCACCTAAAACTGAATGCGTCGGTACCCCATCTGACAACAATCGTGGAGAGGATCCCTCTGACCTGTGCTCTCTCTGATATCGAGCACGATCAATCCTTCTTCGCGACCCACGCGCTGGGGTTTATCGGCGACCGGGCTGCGACACCGGTGCTTGTCAAAGTACTGAAAGACCTCGTAGACGATGACGATCATGTCCCGGGTCTGCTGACATTCGGGGTTATCGACGCACTCGGGGATCTCCGGGATCCCGATTGCGCGAAGAAGCTTGTCAATGCCTTGCGACACTACCAGGAGCGACGTTTCAGTGCTTGTGACGAGGACGTTGAGGATGGCGGCCATGACAATTACATGGCACTGTCAGAGGCAATCGACAGGGTAAACCGGGCACTGTACCACTTGGATCGAGAGGCAGACGGGGTCATCGTCACGGAACTGACCAACTTCCTAAAAGATCATCATGATGGTCGGTTGTCTGAACCGAATCCCTTTGACCTGCCGAGAACACCGATGAGCGGGAGGCACCTCTTCGGATATCTTAACACAGATCCGCAGGAGGCTTTCCCAAGCTGTCTTGTGGAAGTTCTCCAAGCTCGTGGACAACCGGTAATCGATCCGGCCATGGGTATGCTTGACAGCCCGTATCAAGAGGTTCGCCTGTATGGTGTCCAGATCCTTGCAGGGTTCGCCGCAGGGAATAAGAAGGTTACCGAAATGTTCGAGAACCTGTACGCCAACGAGACCGAGGATATGAGCATCAAATCGGTCGTTTTCTCGGCACTACTGGATTCGCAGCCCGCGAAAACCCTTGAAATGTTCCGGGAGAACATCGAGAAGCCTCGCAGATCCGAGATCAGCCGTCAGGAAACCTATACCATATCCCGGCTCGGGAGTTCTACGGTCGAACAAGTTACGAAGGTACTGACCGGCAGCGCAAGTGACGTTGTGAAAGAGAAGGCTCTGAACGTGCTTACAGCGTTTATCAACGACGTTGGCGCACTCGTTCCTCCAGAGCCCAAGAAAAGCCAGCGGCAATACCGGAGAAGGAGAGTCTACCATGACCGAAACTATTGCAGGTAAAAATCCAGCCGCACCACTGCATGTCGTTATTGTTCTCGATAGATCGGGATCAATGGGGCAGATCCGGCAGAGCGCGATCTCTGGGTTCAACGCCTTCCTCAACAGGCAGAGAAAGGAACCGGGAACAGAAACAACCTTTATCTCGCTCTATATTTTTGCAGATGAAGCCGAGCGTCTGTGGAGCAATGTTCCGGTTGACCGGGTCTCCAACCTTACCCCAGAAACCTATCAACCAGACGGGAATACTGCCCTGCTGGACGCCATCGGGACGGCTATAAGAGAGACGGAGCAGCGGCAAGAGGGTATGGTTTTGGTCGTTGTTTTGACGGACGGCGAGGAGAACGCATCGCGACATTTTGGCTTAGTAACTGTCAGGGACTTAGTCCGGCAAAAAATCGAAAGCAACTGGGAATTTATCTGGCTTGGCTCGGATGGCCGGTCAAAACAATTTGCAATCGGACTCGGTATCCCCACGGAGAACATCGAACTTTTCAAGGTTACTGACGAGGGAATACAGGATTCCTACGATAAAATCTCAGATTCGGTCTCCTTGAAGAAACAGTCCGGAAGCACCAAGGGATGGAAGGGTGACGACTCGGTCACAGCAGCATTGGGGACGAATCAGGCTCCCGGGAAGAAGCACAGTAAAAAACCATGAGGGAACCGGGGGGCATCTAACAGGATCCCCGTTTTCGCATGATCTCTTTTTTCACACTTAACAAATTATTTATACCGCATATGCGCGCAGAATGTTCATTAAGTGGGTGTTTTTACGTCGTAAACTATCGCCACAAAGTATATATGTGGTTTTACCATTACCATAGCCTTGGTGGAAGCCAATGAAGAGTGTTAACACATCTACAAAAAGACTCACCAGAACTTCTGATGAGGATGAGGACTTGCCGTTTGAATTCCATATCACCGGTACGATCAGACCCGGCGATGATGACAGACACCCCCGATATCAGATTACCGATGTTATGGTCAGTCCTACCGATGAAGAGGATCCCGATCACGACGTGGATGGGGAAGAGGAAGAGGACGAGCCGGTTGCCCGACTCAACAAACTCCTTCGAAAGAAAAACGGCGACACTGAGCGCAGTGTCGTCAGGAAGAAGCGCCGTCAAGACGATGATCAAGACGATGAAAATGATGAGGTAACCGAGAGTCGAGGGCGTTACGACACAGATCCAAGTCTCGACGATACGGAGGATCTGCCGGATGACGAAAGTGACGAGGATGATGACGACGGAGACGAGACGATAATGTCTTGTATTCAAAAATCCATGGTGAGCCGCCGCCGTTAGGCGCATTCATTTGTCTCCGCACCCCCAAAACCGGAGACACACCCCTATTTTCCTTATTTTGGTGTATATCCTGCCGGCAATTCGTATTCGGTTTTTTCTTGTAACGGCGAGGGTGCGCTGAAATGCGGGGATCGATCCAACAACCTACGCACACTTACCCACAAACGAAGAGTTTTGCCCGCAGAACAAATCTATTGCCCTTCTGGAGGCATTCCTGCAATGGTGAGCAGGGCTCCGGGCGCGACTTCCGATGACCCGCCAACAAAAAGGGAAGGAGCCCCGATCTACCGGGGAACTCGCCCCCCCCCAAAAAAAATTACTTCTCGACGATGACCTGCAATAGGCGCCCTCGTGCAACCTTGACGTTTTCGCCGTCGATGTCGATACCGACAAATTTTCTGGCATGCATTCTTGCGGCGATGCCCGTTGAACCTGATCCGCAGAAGGGATCGAGGACAGTGTCGCCCGGGCGGCTGAAAGATTGGATTAAGGGTATAATTTCTTCTGGTGACTGCTGCCAATCGTGTGCATCTTTATCGCGCCCGCTTCCCGGGAGGAGATCCGTGTACATCTTATTTGGTCGATGGATAGGTGGTTTCATCGCAATGAGTATAGGTTTAAAACCCACCATAACACCTACGGGGTGGACAACTGCCCGCGCACCACTGTGTTCCAAGGCACATTCCCAGTAGAATTGGAGCGCATTTTCTTTAAAGACGCTCACACACTCATCCAGACCGTGGAAATAATCAGGGAGTCTGATGTGACCGAGATACATCACTAATACACCACCGGGTTTCAGGATACGGTTGGCGATGGTCATGAATGGTGTGATGTTCTCTGCCCAGTCAGAAACATAAGGCGGGTCAGTCAAGATCATATCAACTAAATCGTCCGGGATGCTCTCCTCGTACTCGAAGAAATCACCCTTGACGAGTGTGATCCCATCGGGAAGTTTGTCGAATCCCTCAGCCGTCCTCACATACTGCGCGCGGGTTTTCTCACGTTCGGATTTGGTGACCGATTCCTTGACTGTCTTAACGTCTCCGTTCACGACCGTTTGGGCGATTTTCATCTGTTCAACCGGGTCTTTCACTTTTGCAAGACGGAGAAGTTCGGACTTGTTATCAAACAGTGGGTTCTCTCGAATGAGATCGCGAACATCTTCCGGGATCTCACGCACGATCTTCATCCGTTCCTGATAGGTACTTTTCGCCAACCCACTAGATGCTGCAAGTTCCTTCGTTGTCACTTTCCCCGATGTAGACCGGGGGGGTCTACTGTATAGACCCCCTGATTCTGTAATGCCCGCTACAACATACTCCCCGCTGGTGGTGGTGAACTGGTTCTCGCCGGACACCGCTCGCGTGTGGAGTTCTCGAATGATCTCTTCACGACGGTGAAGTTGTTCCGATTGTTCGAGAATGGACAATTCCGCCCGCATAAGATTTTCGTCAATGGCGACAAGTTCGTTCAGCAGTGCGTCAGAGGGAACAATCCTTGCGCGGATCTTTTTCCACCCGAGCTGTCTGGCAGCCACAAGGCGGTGGTTGCCGGTCACAAGGACATTGTCCTGCGTGACCACGATCGGGGCGAACAACCCGATCTCTGCCATCGATCCCTTCAAGGCGGCGACTCGGTCTTGATTTATCGACCGTTTCAGGTTCGAATGCACGATTATCTCATCGAGAGGGACGTCACGCTCGGCATATTGTTGAGAAACAACAAGTACTGGGGAGGGTAAATGCGCAGCATCACTGACAGTATCAGACAAATGCATCCCCCCAGTCTTTTCCTTCGCTAGCCACGGTGGAACGGGGTTCTTCCACGATAGTTACGAGTGGTGCCTTTCCGTTGTGGCGTTCAACTGTGACCAATCCCGCCGATTCCAGCAAGCACAGGTTCCTTGATACCGACCATCGTGACATCCCAAATAGGGTTAGTGTTGCTCGCGTCGGCTTGACGGTAAAGGATTTGGTCAATCCGGCGAGATACCACAAGGCAATTCCGAGGTTGAGAGCTTTCCCGGAAAGCTGTGCAGCCATGGAAAGCCAGATGAGGGGTATCGGACCACGAAGGAACTTTTTGTACTTTCTCTTGGGGGGAAAAGCGATTTCGCTCTTGGAGATACTCGGGATTGAAGGCAGATTGACCCTACACTCTCCCACATGATCAAGGCTGCCAGCACGTTCGACTGAGTTATTGGCCATTCCAGCACCTCTTAACCGGAGAATAGATCCTCAAAAAGAAGATCTTATAATATATTGTACAGCTGGGGTACGGCGCTCCACATGATGGTGCGGTGTGCACCAAGGTTGGTGCAAGGTACCTTACGTTATGCGCTGAGTCTTTGTGGGTCATGGGATGCCGGACTCCGTATCCATTTCATCCAACAACCGGGTGACTCGGTTCCATGTCTCTACCCCCCGAGGGTCTGAGTATCTGTCCGGATACCGGATAATCTCATAATCTACGCGGACTACTCGCTGTTCCCCCAAGACGTAGGAGGAAGCCCGTTCCATTACGGCCACCGCCTTCTTGGCAACATTGTCAGCATCCTCCACCGGGCATTCCAGAAGAACCGCATCGTGCACCGGCCCCACGATTTCTAACTCGTTCCGCTCAAGGAGAACAGAGGCCATTCGAAGTATGTCTGCTCCGGTGCTCTGCATTGGCCAGTTCCGGATCGATCTTGCAGCGTCGCCCCCGTCCCCGACGATATGGAATTGCCACCCAAAGGAGGTAGTCATCCGTCTTGTCAGTAGAGCGTCGTTCAATACTCGTTCAGACCAGTCCCAATATTTTTTGAACACCCTGCGATGCTGACGCAAAAGTTCCCCGGCATAGGCTGGTGGCCGGTTCATCTGTCGGGCTAATGACTGCTCCCCCATACCAAACTGCACACCGAGAGCACAAATCTTATACAGGTCTCTCACTACCTTGTGACTCTGCTTCGTCGCGTCGTGCGGGACTGCGCCCGCCATTTTAGCGAAACTCAAGTATGGGTCTCCGCTACGGTATGCCTCCCGCATGGCAGAATCGCCCGAAAGGTACCCAGCTATGGCGAACTCCTGCTGCGCATAATCCGCATAGATGAGTGCCTTCCCGGGTTCAGGCTGGATGAGCGACCTAAGCCATACTGCGGGGCCAAAGATGTATTTGGCCGAACTGGGTTGGTTCCTGCCGGTCTTGCTTCGGAATGGTGATAACATAGTACGGTTTCTGCCATCTGCACCCACAGCTAAAGCGTTTAATTTCATAGCACCGAGCATATGTCGGAGATCTTTGAGCCCTTGCAAAAAGGGGTAAGTCTTGGTCATGTCCTTGAAGACATCATCGGACAAGCTGAGTCGTCCTGTCTCCGTTCTGGGCCACGGGATGTCTTTTTCTGAAAGATACCGTTCAAACTCCGCTGTCTTGAAGGTCAACCCATCATAAACACCGTAGTCGGCATCGATCTCTTTCACAAGTCGCGCCTGGAGCCCCTGCCAGTGTTGCCGAAGCCTGCCCAACGTTTCTATATCTATCGGGATTCCCCTATACTCCATCAAGGAGAGAGATTCCTGATACATACCCCGCAAGAGTGCTCTGGGCCAATCAATGGCGTGCTGCATTTTCAGGAATAGGTCGGCAGTGAGACGGACATCTTCCGCGCAGTACTCTAATATGCTTTGGCGGTCGCTGTCAGAGTATGGTCCACCAGCAAGAACGAGATTCCGCATCTGTTGCTTATGATCCGAGCTTGGGATGGAGGGTACTCCCCGGTATTCACATGCCGCGAGAAGTGAGTTCCCCACTCCGGGAAGCCCGTTTGTCTGGACGCGGTGCTCTGCGAAGAGGTCAACTAAGTTGGCCGGCATCTGCCACCCAAGGGCCAGATGGCAGGACATCTCCGCCGGCGCATAAAAGCTGACAAAGAGTGCATCTTTCCCGGTGGAATAGGGCGGGGATTTTAGGTCTCCCGCAGCCTCTCCCTCAAGCCATACGCTCTCAGTCTTCCCGCTTCGCAGTTCCCGCGCCACCATACACACCGGATTCGGTCGCTCACCGGGGTTGCTGGTGTATTCGAAATCCACCGCCCAGATGGGTTGAGAGTTAGCCGGGACGGTCATAGCCGCCCCTTGAGCCGGTTGATGATCGGGTGAGCAGGCTCGTTGATATACTTCCCCTTGAATGCAACGGACAACGCTTCCTTCAGCGTGGTCGGAGGTATGGGCCAGTCGGGTTCCGGCAACTTGGTCTCCGGTGTCCAGATATCGTAACCACCGAGCGCCTTGTTCGCACTTATCCGTACCCATTCGGTCTCGGCTTTGTGGTATGCCTCTTCCCGGCTCCGGTTGAATGGATTGTGCTTTCCGTCAGCATCCGGAAGACCGATTGGGCTGAGTAACAATACCCCAGACCCGTGCACAATCAGGGTGTGTATCCGAGCTCGTCTTATGAGTCCCTGATCATTCAAGAAACCAAGACAGACTGGGCCGATGAGATAGGTTTCCCCATCCTCGTCTTCATAGAGGGGCAAATCAATTGCCCACTCGTTACCGGGGCGTTTTCTGAAGTACTCCGTCTTTTTCGGTTTCCTTATCGGGATAATGCTGAGATCCTTCTTCACCACGACCTGTCCGGATGGTGGGAGGCGGAGGGCATCGAAATCGATGGCATCAACACCGTGATCCGCTGTCGATACTGTTTGGGGAAGATCTGTACCGGATCCATCCCCTGTCACCGTAACGGTCTTATCGTTCTGGCGAGATTGGTCTATTGGAGTGCCCTGCTGATTTGACCCAGTTTCCGGGACTCCCTCTTTATTCTTCATCCGATTTCACTCCGTTATTCATGTCTGTACGTTCGTTCATCTGCGGTATCGCCATGAGGCTCACTTCTAATGTACGCTTGTTTGGCAGCGTAAGCGCAAGCGCGCCAGTTGGGGGTGCCCCCGTTTTTACCCGCTTGAAGAGTTCGAGATTCATACCGCAGCCCCCAGAGACGGTTGTGCGTGACCCCATCGGTCATATTTCACAACTCGCCAGATCCCTCTCTTACCACTCTTTGAGAACTGCAATAATCCCGCATTATAGAGACGCATGTAATCCCGGTAGTTAAATGTGGGGAGTTTTCTGACATCAGCAAATGCGAATTCCCGCCCTCCGTATACCGTTGCGATTTCATTGAAGAGCGCGGTCTTGATTGAACCGCAACCGCGAAAGGTCTGCGTCATGCCGACCCGCTCTCCAGATGGGTTGCCGCGTCGTCTCTGAGTTCGATTTCCCCGTTTTGGACAAGGATGTTCGCCGCATCTCTATACAGTTTCGGCAGATGCGCTATCGCATCTGCCGAGGTTCTTATCATTCTCTGTCGGGTTTGACCGCCAGAGATTGTGTTGGGTTGTGTCATTTTGGCAAACCTCAACATAGTACATTGTGCGTATTGTCAAAATCAATTAGGAACGGAGGATAATATGGGCCTCTTTTCAAAATTAGACCCGAATTATTCAGTATTTCATGTCCGGATTAGAGAAAAATCCATACCCCGCGATTTATAGCCACCAAGAAACGATGATAAAATATGGCACAACGTGAAAGGGGGAGAGCGCCGGGTGAAAAGGAACTCCCCGGAATAGCAAAAATTTGGGTGTTGACGTACGTTTTCAATCATCCCGAAGGGGTGAAACTATATGGTGTTCATCGGCATTTACTGAAAGAATTCGATCTTGATGACAAAAAGCCTGTAAAAAAACATCTCAAGGATCTTGCAGAATATGGGTATCTCCGAGAAGTCGAATCCACAGTTCGCGATGATTCCACTTACTACCCAACGAGCGACAGAAAACATTTTGAGGAGTTATGGTTGGATGAAACGCGCATTTGGGTAAATGCAGGTTTCAAAGAGGTTTCAGATTTTATCAATACCAAACACGTCTCCGAGTTCATAGAAACCGATATTGTACCTGCATTTATCGACATTCCCGTCTCAAAAACATCCGATGGAAACCAACCATTCGAGGGGAACGAACTGTATGCTAACCTTCCTCACAATGAACATTATCGCCGGGATCCGGAGTTCAAACATGTCTGTATCTGGGCGTTCAAACACTGTCCCTTACTGATCACCCACGTTTTCAAACCGAACAAACAGGTTCTCCTCTGTCTTGCAATGATACTACAGAGGTCTCTTAATTTACCTAATGTGAAACGATCACGTCACTTGGTTATTGAACTGTCCCCGACAGAGTTATCTCAAAATTTTGCCCTCATTGCTGGCTATATTCGCAAAGACTGGAAAGATATACGGTTTTCGTCAGGAACTATCTCGAAAGAATTGATCTGTATTTTGACAATGATTGTTTGTTTCTATATATATCTCGAACGAGACAAAGACCGAGCACTAGCAGAGTTGTATTACTCCGATAAAACCTATCTCGCCCTCTGGGGTCAATACAAGACAATAATGGAAGAACTGTCCCGCGATAACCCGGAAATTCTTATGGACGCGATGAAAATAGTGTTTATCATCTCGCTTACGGACGAATTATTTAACAAGAACAAACCGCGTAAAATACCACCAAATGCATTTTAGGGGGGGGATTATAGACCCCTCTCTACGTGTATCTTTGTTGCAGGATTTTACGGATTTCCGGGTGTTTATCGATATAGTCGATGAGTTCGTTCTGGGTGGCAGCAACTTCCTCGGTCAATGCACACCCGCAGATCGTGCAGAACCGGGCTGTCGGTGGGTTATTCTCGCCACACTTGGGGCACTGTGCCGGGATGTACTTCTTCGGGGATTTCTGTTTGTTCAATGGGACTCCCATCTGTTCGAGATACCGACGATCTGTAGCATCATCCGTCACGTGCCCGTAGGTAGCGAGTTGTGTCGTGCGAATGGTACCCCACATGAACATCTTGATGATCGCTTCGTCGACACCCTCCTCGATAAGATGAGTTATCCGCGTGTGTCGCATCAGATGGGGGGTGAATTTCTTCTGTATCCCCGCACGTTTTGCGATGTCTTTGAGATGTTGGGCAACACCCTCGTACTGGAGGGGTTTATTCATCCGTGTGAAGAATAGAAGGGCGTTACCTGAGGGATCGTAGGGATAATCGTTCTTCCACGTTGCGATGTAAGGTTTTGAAGCGGTCAACCGTATGGTTCTGGGGATACCCGTCTTTTCACAGACCCGGATGCGCACCCCAAACTCATCGAAGGTGACATTCCCCCAGCATAACGTGCCTATCTCGATAATACGAAGTCCGGCTTCGTATAGGATCGAAACCATTGCACGATCCCGGGAGGATTGACAGGCAGCAATCATTGCCAGAACCTCATCCCGTGAGAAAATCTGTTCCGCCGTCTTGGTGATTCGATCCATAGGGGGAGCCTTGATTTTTTGTAGCCCCTGAAGAGGAATAGACGTTATCTGGCTCTCTGCCAGCCATGTATTGAACTGGACAAGGAATTCTACCTTATCGTGAAGGGTGTTCCTTTTGTAGGGTCTCCCTTTAAGACGTGCATTTTGGAGACCGATAACCCCCCGGTGCAAGTCTGCCAGCGTGTTCTTCCTGAACTCGCCAATGTACCGTCGCCAATCCACCAGATGGTAGATGATCTTGTTGACGCGACCGACACTGATCTGACGATTTGCCTGTCGTTCAGCGGAATATAAGAGAATAAGATCCGCGTCATCTTGGGTCAGGCGACCCTGTTTTACCGCTTTTGTGATAGAATTTAATCCCCAAGCGCTTCGCGTACCGTGAAAATCACAGTCCAAGCGGGAAGGGGCTTGACGGGTAATCGGATTCTTCATGCCATGGTCGTTTACGACCATATTCTTAAGCGAGCTTGCGCTGGGGATTCCAAAGTGAGAAGGAAGTGCTGCTATGGGGATTTGAACCCCAGTCGCGGGCGTGAAAGGCCCGCATGATTGGCCGGTCTACACTATAGCAGCGCGTTGCT
>Ga0326727_10005339_pt1 | contig 36897 bp, 30 predicted proteins | sample MB2enrmetagenome_FD_207643 | JGI IMG/M metagenome (GOLD analysis project Ga0326727, IMG submission 207643) | Lab enriched peat soil microbial communities from McLean, Ithaca, NY, United States - MB29MY | ecosystem: Environmental > Terrestrial > Soil > Wetlands > Peat | place: USA: New York... | reverse complement strand
CGTTGTTGGCCAAATTGACCACCCCTCCGCTCTGCACCCACAGCCAATAATTGGTGTCGCTCGCATCACCCCCCTGGCCTATCTGCGTACCTCCCCCGACCAGCAAAAACTCCCCTCCATCCTCCACCGTCACCTGCGCGTCCACAGACATGCCATTAACAGTCAGCACCCCCCCGCTGGCGACGCCAAGCGTTCCGGTGAACGTTGAGTTGGTCAAGCTGAGGATGCCGCCGCTGCTAATGAGGGCGTTGGTTGCCACAAGGGCGAAATTGTTCGCCTGCAGGGTCTGGGCACCGGAGACCGCGCCACCAATGGTCAGGTTGTTCACATTGGTGGCGACGTTGAGGGTGACGGCATAGGTGCCGGCATTGGTAATGTAGGCAGTATCACCGGAGCCAGGCACCGCGTTGGGGCTCCAATTGGCGGCCACATTCCAATTGCCGCCCGCAGTATTGGTCCAGGTATAAGTGGCGGCCCTTGAGGGGAAATCCTCAAAAAGGAGCATTGTGAGCATCGCGGCACACAGTCTTTTCAAGAAAAAAGTCCGGCTTTTCATAAAGAAAAATGGATCTACTACAAAATCTGTGGGAGATTTTGGGCCATGTCCGGGTTTTTGCAAGTTTTTTTCCTGACGGATTTTCGGACCTCACCGGCGCGGCTATGGGCGGGGGCACACACGGCACAATTGGCCATCTCAAATGGTGTGTGAGCCGCGAGTTTCCGAAGTCTTGAATTGATGTTGCTCTTCTTTCATACGACACTGCCTTTGCCGAAGCCGAAGTCGGTCACGCTGGCTCTGCGTGCAAGGGAACATGATTTGGAAGGCCCGCCCGGAAAAAAAGATTTTTTTTGCGATTATCCACTTTATTTCTTCATTCTGACGGGGGTACGGTGGTTAAAACCAGCGTCGGGACCCGCTTCATCCGCCCGTCGTGAAGCAAGTGGATGAAGCCAACGTATGAGAATGAGAAAAACATGGCGGGAGAAACTGGCGGACAACAAAGGCTTTCCGAAAGTTTCTCCCATTGACCAGACCAAAAGCAAGCGTTGGGGCAAGGGCACCTTTGTCATCCCCGCGCCCATGGAGGTGGATCAACTGATGCGCCGGGTGCCCCGCGGCCGGCTCACGACCATTGACGAACTGCGCAAGGCTCTCGCCCGCCGGCACGCCGCGACCATCGCCTGTCCCATCACCACCGGCATCTTCGCCTGGATCGCCGCCCACGCGGCGGAAGAAGCGGCGGCGGCGGGCGGGAAGAACACCACGCCCTATTGGCGCACCCTTAAAAGCAAGGGTGAAGTGAACCCAAAATACCCCGGCGGCATCGCCGCATCGAAACGCAGACTGACCGCCGAGGGCCACGATGTCGTGCAAAAGGGAAAGCGCTTTTTTGTGGAAGGATTTCAGGACCGCCTGGCCCCGCTGGACGACGATTGAAAAGGCATCCGCCACCAGTTGTTCCAATCAGAAAGGCTCGCCATTGCGCCGGGCCTTTGCTAGTATCCTCCCGTGACTGCGACAACTCGAAGACCGAAAGGCGAGGCCTTAATCCGCTCCGAGTCCACCGAAGATCATCTGGAGAGAATTCAGGACTTGATCGAGCAGAAGGGCTATGCCCGCGTGGCCGATCTGGCCGCCTCGCTCGCTTTGAGCACCTCGGCGGTTTCCAACATGGTGCGGCGCCTGGCCCGCCGCGGCTTCGTCAACTATGAAAAGTACCGCGGATTCACCCTCACGCACGCCGGCCGGCAGGTGGCCCAACATATCAAAGCGCGCCACAAAACTCTCACGGCCTTCCTCCAACTCCTGGGCCTGGACAGCGCCACGGTCAACCGGGAGGTTGAGGACATCGAACACCATCTCCGGCCGGAAACCCTCCGGGTCATGTCGCAGTTGGTCAGCTTCTGGCGGGCCAACCCCGGCCATCTCAAGGCCTTCAAACGCTTTTCCAAAAGGCTCTGAGCCACGGCCCCCGGGCTTCATCCCCCCTTGATCACTTGCCAGGCTGATTTCAGCGAGTCGGGCAGTCCGCAGACGTCCATCGCGGTGATGAGAAGAGCGCTGCCCCAGCCGGCGATCAACAGGAACCATCCGTTCTTCCAAGCCCCCATCCTGGCGCGCGAACTGGTGAAATGCAGCAGCGGGAACATGGCCAGGGGAAGCTGCAGGGCCAGCACCACCTGGCTGAGGGTCAGCAAATTATTCACGCTGCTGTCCCCCCGGATTCCTATGATCAGAACCGCCGGGATGATGGCCAGCGTGCGGGTTATCAGCCGTCTGAGCCACGGCCGGATGCGCCACTGCATGAATCCTTCCATCACCACCTGCCCGGCCAGCGTCCCGGTGATGGTGCTGCTTTGTCCGCTGGCCAGCAAAGCCACCACGAACAACGTGCTGGCCAGCGGCACGCCCAACAGCGGCGCCAGCGTCAGATACGCGATGCGAATCCAGTCGCTCTCGGGGCTGAAGGTCACCACCTGGCCGCCGGCCACCGTGACGCTGGTTCTGCCATAAAAGACCATCGCCGCCAGGACCAGGATGGCCGCGTTGACGAAAAACGCGATGGTCAGGGCGGTGGCGGAATCAATGGTGTTGAACCGGATGGCCGTGCGGATGGAGGCCTCGTCCCGGCCATGCTTGCGGCTTTGCACCAGGGCCGAATGCAGATAAAGGTTGTGCGGCATGACTGTCGCCCCGATGATGCCGATGGCCACGTAGATCATCCCCGCCTGGCGAAGGCCCGGTGTCACCAGCGCGTTCCCCATCTCCAGGAAACTGGGCTGGATTTTGGGCAGAACAAAAATCTCAATCAGATAACAAACACTGATGGTGGCGACCAGCAGCAGGACCACGGCCTCGATCGTCCGAATGCCGAACCGTTGCAGCGCCAGCAGCAGGAGCACGTCCAGCCCCGTGATAATCACCGCCCACAGCAACGGAATGTGAAACATGATGTTCAGGGCCACGGCGCTTCCCAGCACCTCCGCCAGGTCGCAGGCCCCGATGGCGATTTCACAGAACAACCAGTTCGGCCAGCGGGTCCAGCGCGGATACCAGTCGCGGCAGCATTGCGCCAGGTCCTTGCCCGTGGCCACGCCCAAGCGGGCGGAAATCACCTGCATGAAGATGGCCATCAAGCTGGCCAGGCCCACCACCCACAGAAGTCCGAATTTGAACTGCGCGCCCCCCGCCAGGTCAGTGCCCCAATTGCCCGGGTCCATGTAGCCGACGCTGATCAGAATAGCCGGCCCGGAGAAGGCGCGCCATTGGCGCCAGAAGCTCTGGTGGGCCTGGGGCACCGCCACGCTGCCATGCACGTTTTCCAGGGACACCAAACCGGGGGCTGACGCCCCCTCCGGCGTGTGCTCCGCGGGGCGGCCGGCGCCGGTCCCTTCTCTTTCCGGCGGCGGGCTCATGGCTCAGTCGCCCGCCCTGGCGCGCGCAATCTGCTCTTCATCGCGTTTTTATGGCACAAAGGAGCCTATTAAGTCAAAGAGAATGTTTTAGCGCCCATACACATTATGGCCGTCAAATCACGGGGGGCCGCCCTTGGCCGAACAACGCGGAACTCTCCTGATCATACTCTTAATCCTAATCCTAATCCCGGCTGCGCGAAGAAGATTAGGATTAAGATTAGGATTAAGATTAGGAACGATTACCTCGAAAAAATCAAATGCGCCCCTGGGGCGCAGGTTCCCCGCCGCCGGAATTGGGCGGGTGCGGCTACTCCTTCTTCGCCCCTTTGACTTCCAGATGCAGCTCGCGCAGTTGGCGCGCTTCCACTCCGGCGGGCGAATCGGTCATCAGGTCGGTCCCTTTGGCCGTCTTGGGAAAGGCAATCACGTCGCGGATGCTGGGGGTGCCGCAGAGGATGGCGATCAAGCGGTCAAAACCCAAGGCGATGCCCCCGTGCGGCGGCGCGCCGTAGCGGAAGGCCTCCAGCATGTAGCCGAACCGCGCCTTGACCATTTCGGGCGGGATTTGCAGCACTTGCTCGAAAACCAGCTTCTGCAGCCCGGGCTGGTGAATCCGGATGGAGCCGCCGCCCAACTCCACGCCGTTGACCACGACGTCGTAATGCTGTCCGCGCACCTTCTTCGGATCGCTGGTCAGCAGCGCAATGTCCTCCGCCACCGGCGCGGTGAATGGATGATGGCTCGAATACCAGCGGTTCTGTTCCTTGTCGAACGACAGCAGCGGAAAATCCACCACCCACAGAAAATCATACCGGTTCGGGTCCACCGCCAGTTTCCCGCGCGATTTCAACACCTGCGCGCAGTAGGCGCGGATTTTGCCCAGGATTTCGCACGCATTGAGCCATTGGTCCGCGGCGAAGAGGATCAAATCGCCCTCCTCGATTTTGAGTTTTTCTGCCAGGGCCGCCCTCTCGGCTTGACTGAAAAACTTGACGATGGGAGATTTCCACTCGCCCTGCTCCACTTTGATGCAGGCCAGGCCCTTGGCCCCCAGGCTCCGGGCGCATTCGGTCATCGTTTCGATCTCTCCCTGGGTGGCGTCGGCCAGGCCCTTGGCGTTGAGGCCCTTGACCGCCCCGCCGGCGGCCACGGCGCCGCTGAAGACCTTGAACGCGCTGGCGCGAAATTCCTCCGTCAAGTCCGCCAGCTCCAGTCCGTAGCGCGTGTCCGGCTTGTCGCTGCCGTAACGATTGAGCGCCTCCTGGAAAGTGAGCCGCGGGAAGGGCGTCCGAATCTCCATCTCCAGCGCCGTCTTCCATATCCGCCGCAGCAGTCCCTCGATGAGCGTGTAAATGTCCTCCCGTTCGATGAACGACATTTCCAGGTCAATCTGCGTGAATTCCGGCTGCCGGTCCGCCCTCAAATCCTCGTCCCGGTAGCAGCGCGCCAGTTGAAAATACTTCTCCACCCCGCCCACCATGAGGATTTGTTTGAACTGCTGCGGCGATTGCGGCAACGCGTAAAACTTCCCCGCATGCACCCGGCTGGGCACCAGGAACTCCCGCGCCCCTTCGGGCGTGGACTTGAAAAGCGTCGGCGTTTCCACGTCCAGAAAACCCTCTTCGTCGAAATAGACGCGCGTGGCGGTGGCGACCTTGCTGCGCAGGCGCAGGTTGCGGGCCATTTCGGGGCGGCGCAAATCCAGGTAGCGGTATTGCAGGCGCAACTCCTCGTTGACCGTGCGGGCCGCTTCCGGGTCGTCCACCGCAAAGGGCAGCACCTCGGCCATGTTGAGCACTTCCAGCGCCGTGGCGGCGACCTCGATTTCACCGGTGACGATTTTCGGATTGTTGGTGCCGGCGGGCCGGGCGCGCACCGTGCCGGAGACGCTCACCACGCATTCGCTGCGCAACGAGGCCGCCCGCTCGAACAGTTCCCTGGGCAGGGCCGACGGATCAAAGACCGTCTGCGTGCGGCCCTCGCGGTCGCGGATGTCAATAAAAATCAGCCCGCCCAGGTCGCGCCGGGAATGGACCCAGCCCGAAAGCGTCACGCTCCGCCCGATGTGGGCCGGGCGCAACTCGTTGCAATGATGCGTGCGTTTCATGAAAACAGCGGACGGACGGTCTCCCGGCGGCCCGGCCTCGGCGGCCCGGCGCCCCGGCCGGCGCGCCCTCAAACCTCAAAGTCGAACACCAGGAAATTCTCCACGGCCGTCATGGCCATCGCTTTGAACCGCTCGTGTTCGGGATGGACAAGATAAGCGTCGCGGGCGGCGGCGTTGGAGAAGGTCATGATGAAGCCGTGGGTCATTCCCTGGTGCTTGCCCTCGGTGCTGCAATTGCCGCCGGAGACATAGTCGTCTATGCCGGGCACCGTCTCCGACAATTCCAGGACGTCCTCGAAGAACTTTGTGATTTGTTCCTCGGCCGTACCGTCTTTGAACTTCAACAGGACAATATGTTTTACCTTAGACATGGGCTAACAGTAGTTTTTTTTCCCCGCCGCTCAAGCCTTATTTCTCAAATTCTCGGCCCGCGGGCGCAAATCGGTTTGTGGACGGTTCCCCGGCAGGGACGCCGTCCACGAGTCGGGATCCGGTCGGCGCAGCGCGCCGGTCCCACCAAGAACTGATTTGCCCTCTGATCGCTCGGCGGCGCTGAGTTCAAGGTTCAAAGTTCAAGGTTCAAGGTCCAGTCCGGAACCGGAGGAGGCAAAAATTGCCGGTTCGGGCCGCCATCCAGGCCGATCATTTGCGGAAAGACTTTTATGGCCGATTGGGTGCGATTGGGTGCGATTGGGTGCTATTGGCCTTTGGCGACGTCCGTGTTCACCTGCGGCTTCAGCTCTGGCTTCCGCCTTGGCTGCCGGTTGGGGTAGTGTCCCCCCACCGTAACTGAGCGTAACTGAGCGTAACTGAGCGTAACTCGGCGGCTGATGCGGCCCGTGAAGGACCCCCCTGGCTGGCCGATTGGACGCCTTTCCGTAAAAAACGCCAACTTGCCGTTAGCTGCTCTTAGCTGCTCTTGGCTGCGTTTTTGCACCTTTCGACGGCCTTGGCGGCGGCCTTCCTGGCAGGGGGTTGGATGCGTGAAATTCACGCGCGTTCCAATCGCCCCTTGCCGCTGACCACTAAACACTAACCCCCCGCCTGCGCCGAGGCTACGGCGGGCAGGCTGGCCACTCTTTCCGATGCCCCTTCCCGCTGCAAAATGTCAAAGAACAGGCGCGTGAGCGCCGCACATGTTGCATATTACCACCGTTTGATGGGAATGCAAGAAGAAATAGTGGCCAGGCTGACCACTGGCAGCGGGCCAGAGCCGGTAAAAGCGGGAAAAAGGCAAAGGAATGATCGGCAAGGGAATGAAGACAGACTGACGGTTTTCGTTTTCGCTTCCATCGGAGGCGCGGGCGGCAAAATGAACCGCGGGTGGACACAGATGGACTCAGATTTTTGGCATTTGGCAGGCTGCGACCCAAAGGGAGACATGAAAGACCTATACAGAAAAGGCCGCAGGATCGAATACAGTTCACCTGGCCCCGCCTGTAGTTTATGCGACGGACTTGTCAGTAAATCGCGCCCGGATATTGCAGAGGAAGCTTTCGCGCCATGCCGGAAGTCTGCCCTCTCTCCCGAGCGCCCGGTCAACCCACAATGTGGCAATGTGAGGAACGGACCCCTCACCTTCACGCCCCCTTCATCCGTAAGCCGGTGCCAATATCAAATGTTAAACCTGAAAAATGCGCCGTAGGCGCATTTTTCAGGTTAAATGTTAAGATGTGACCCTGATGGCTGATCGCTGATGGCTGATCCGGACAACAAGGGTGCTGGCAAGCGATCCCAATAGGAATCGCATTCAGATTCCGCTTCTCCCCATGTCGAAAAGCACGGTGCCAGGATTTCACAATCCGGGGCGAGAAACTAGACGTGGCCGCCCAGCCGGATACGTTCTTTTTGCCATCGGAATGAGGCCGCATGGAGAGTTTGGCGGCGCGACAAGCGGGCGAGCGGAAATGAAATGGGAAGGGGGGTTTTTGGCTCGCCCTTGCCCTCACCCTGACCCTCTCCCGCAAGCGGGAGAGGGGAGAGGGGGCGCCCGACGGGTGGGTTTTTGGTAAAGTTCCTCCGGGGTTTCCGGCTGCGAAGATTGGAAATTGCAAATTGCAAATTGCAAATTGGACTCTGACGGCGGGTGAAGGGGCGAACGGAAATGAAATGGGAAGGGTTTATTTTGGCTCGCCCTCGCCCTCGCCCTCACCCTGACCCTCTCCCGCAAGCGGGAGAGGGAACAGAAATTGAGTTGCGCGTTCAGCGCGCTGGAGCGGCGGGGGACGGCGGCTGCTCCAGCTTGGCGCCGCAATGGGGGCAGTAGGCGGCGGGGGGCGGGGAACGGAGGCCGCAGCCGGGACACTGCCGCTGCGCCTTCTCGTGGCGATGATGGATGATCAGGTTGCGCACGTAGGGAATCCAGGTGAAGGCGTAGGCGAAGATGAAGACCGAGTCGTGCTTGTAAAACAGGGCGTAGGCCAACAGCAGGAACGAGCCCGCCAGGCTCAACCACCAGAATAAGGCCGGCACGACCACTTGCTTGCGCTTCTCGGTCGCGTACCACTGCACGAAAAAGCGGGAGAAAAAAACCGCATTGCCAATCCAGCCCACCACCTTCCAGGCGGTCCATTCGACGTCCAGAAACTTGCCGTTGACCCAGGGAAAATGCTCCAATGAAGGCATGGGCGGCGGCGGCTATTCGGCCAGCAGCTTCTCGACTTTGGCGCTCAGGCCGGAGCGGGCGTTGATGTCGCGCAGGTTCCCTTTCTTGTCAATCAACCACATTGCCGGAATGCCCTCGATGCCGCATTGCACGGCGAATTTGTTGTCCTCCAGGCCGTCAAAATACTCCGGCCACTCCATTTTGTGCGCGGCGACGAATCCCGTCAGGCTCTCCTTCTCGCGGTCCAGGCTCACGCCGACAATCTCCAGGCCCTTGGGATGAAACTGGTCGTAGGCGGCTTTGACACGGGGGAGTTCGTCCACGCACGGCGGGCACCAGGTGGCCCAAAAATCTATCAGCACCACCTTGCCCTTCATTTTCGACACGTCCACCGCCCGACCGTCCACCGCCGTAAATTGCATCTCAACCGGTTTGCCCAGCCGTTCGAGCTTCTTCAATTCCCCGGCGGCGGCTTCCTTGATTTCAGCGGTCGCGGCGGGGCTGTTGGTCACTTCGCTCAAAAGGATTCGCGCCTTGTCCCCTTCGCTGTTGGAGGCGACTTCCAGCAGCATTTGCAGGACTTCGGGCCGTTTGGGAAATTCCTTCTGCAAGGCGCGCGCCCCCTTTTCATACTCGGCCGTGGCCGCCGCCTCGCTCTCGGCCGCCTTGGCCTCGGCGGCCCGTCCGACCTGCTCCTGGCGTATGCTCAAGCGGTCGTCCTCGGACAGGGTCGGATCAGCCAGCAGAGCTTTTTCCTCCGCTTCCAGCCGGGGTTGTTGATTGGTCGCGCCGTAGCGCGCGATGGCCATGCCCGTCATTTCAAATTCCTCCTTGCGGGCCTCGCCGGCGTGGCTGTCCTTGGGGAAGCGGGTGTAGAAGTCCTTCGCCTTGTCCACCAAGGCCAAAACGTACGGCAGGAAAAACTTGGCCTGCTCCTTCTCGTCCGGCTCCTTGGTCTGCCATTCGGCGGGCGCCGGGGGCGGGTGCGAGGCCGTCTGGAGTTCATCCCAGGCCGCCTTGGCCTCTTTGGCCGCCAGCGAGTGCGCCAGCAAATTGGTGGGCGCCGGGATCAGGGCCTCCGGCACGTTGGTGGGCGCCGGAAGCAAGGCCTCCGGCACCTGCCCCGGCGCCGGCAGGGCCGGACTGAGAAGACTTAAAACCGCAATCGCAATGGTGGTTCGCATAAAATTCATTCCACCGCCGATTTAACCGGCGGGGCCTGCTTTTCCAAGACAAATCGCATCCGCCGCGGGTCGCGGCAGTCTTGGGTGGCAGGGACGCCGCGCGGCGGCGTCCGCGGTCGGCGCAGCGCGCCGACCCTACCTTTCCTCCTCGCCGCCGGGGACCTCGCATTGACGCGCGGGATTCTGCTCCTGGCGCGCGACTTTCCGGGCGAAATCCAGCAGCAGCATGCACGGTTCCAGGCACGGGATGAGGCTCTTCTGCTCCGGCGCGTCCGCCGCCAGGCCCTCCACCGACCAGAGCCGCCGCTTGAGGCAATGATCGGCGTGGCAACAGGCGCGGATGGCCGCCCCCGCCGCCGCATCCGTGAGCCGCGCCGTGATGCGGTACATCCCCGTCTGCCGCGCCGTGAACTGGCGATAGGACGTCACGGGCGGAGAAGTGGATTGCGCGGCGAACCAGTCCGCCACCGCTCCCGGATAAAGATGGTTCAGCAGACCGTCCAGGCTCTCGCCATCCGCCGCCACCGCCCGCCAGCCGGGACACAGATTGGGCGCCGATTTGAGCGGTCGAAACGCCCCGCCCGCCCCCCACTGCGCCCACGTCCGCAATTCACTCCCATTGAGCAACCGGAGCGTTTGCACGCCGGCCGCCCGGTCGGCCAGGTGACGCAGTTCAAACCCCCGCTCCTGCCGCCGGATGAGCACCTCTCCCAGGACAATCTCGGCGTCGAACGCCGCCAAAAATGCGCGCGCGTCGGGGTTCATCCGCCGGCCACGATGGTGACGATTTCCAGCCGGTCGCCGCGGGCCAATTGGCGCGCCCCAAATTCCGAGGGCGCCACCGCCTGGCCGTTGTGCTCGACGACCACGCTGCGGGGCGGGAGCTCTTGCGCCACAAGGAAGCTCTCGATGGAGCACGGCAGTTGGGCCGGCACTTCTTTTCCGTTGGCGATGACGTAAGGCTCGTTCATTCTGGGGCCGGCATCAAGCCGTCAGCGCGGCGTCCCAATCTTTCCAGACCGGCTCGTAGCCCAGACGGCGCAGCAAATCGGCCACCTCGCCCGCGGACCGATCGTCGGCGATGTCAAATTGACCCGTCGCGCCCTCTGCCCATTCGCTGGCGCCCGCGGCCAGGGCGACCATGCGGCCGCGCTGCGTATGATGCAGCTTCTCGCGCCCGGCCCCCGTATATCCGCCCGGCTCGGTGTGGCTGCCGGCGCTGATCATCGTGATCCCCAGCGGAATCAATCCGTCGCGCAACCGGGGCGATTCGCGCGTCGAGAGCACCAGCCCGGCGTCCGGCAGCAACAGGCGCAGGGCGCAGACCAACTGCACCAGGTCGTGCTCGGACATCGGCGCCGGCGGCTGGAACTCGCCGGCGCAGGGACGCAGGCGCGGCAGCGACACGGTCAACTGCGCCTTCCAACAATGGCGCAACAGATAGCCGGCGTGCGCGGCCAGGGCAAGGGCTTCGCGCCGCCAATCGCCCAATCCATACAACGCCCCGATGCCCAGGCGTCGGAAACCGGCGGCGTAGGCGCGTTCGGGAGTTTCCAGGCGCCAGTCGAAATCGCGTTTCGGCCCGGCGGTATGCATCCGGGCGTACACCCCCCGGTCGTAGCTCTCCTGATAGACCACCAAGCCCTCGGCGCCGGCCCGGACCAGCGGGCGGTAGGCCTCCGTTTCCATCGGCCCAAGCTCCAGCGACAGCCCGGCCACCTCCGCGTGCAGCGCGCGGACGCAATCGGCCAGGTATTGGCCGGAGACAAATTTGGGATGCTCCCCCGCCACCAGCAAGATGTTGCGGAACCCCTGTTCGAGCAACGCCCGCCCCTCGCGCAGCGTCTCTTCCACGCTCAAAGTCACCCGCACGATGGGATTGTCGCGCGAAAAGCCGCAGTACTTGCAATTGTTGATGCACTCGTTGGAGAGATACAGCGGGGCGAAGAGACGGATGACCTTCCCAAACCGCCGGCGGGTCAGCGCCTGCGAGCGCCGGGCCATTTCCTCCAGGAACGCGCCGGCGGCGGGGGAGATCAGCCGGGCGAAATCCCCCTGCGTCAGCCGCGCCTTGTCCAGCGCCGCGCGCACGTGGCCGGGCGTGGTCTCCAATAAGCCCCGCAGCAGGTCGTCCAACGGCAGCGTGTTAAATTCACCAACAAAACTCACAGCAGAAATTATACACGGATCGGCTCCCCGACGCAACAGGGCACCCAGCCAGCTGCCGTTTCCAGTCTGAATCTTATGCTAAAAACGCCTTGACATGGCCCCGCGCATGGGCTTTGCTCAGGGCTGTCAACGGCGGATTACGCCCAAGTGGCGTGCGCGAAGACGAGAATAATCAAATGATCAAATCAACCTGAGTGTTTTATTTATTATGAAAATATCGAGCAATCCTGTCGGTCTGTCGGTTCTCGCTGCTGCGACTGTGGCTTTTGGCCTCCTCGGCGGAGGGGCGACGGCCTGGGCCGTCACCCCGGCCAAACCCACCTGCACCATTACGAGCCCGGTGGACAACACCATCGTCACCACTAATTCGGTCACCATCAAAGGGAAGACCCACGATAGCAAGTTGGCCGTTACCAACGTGTATTATGACCTCGATGGCGCGGGTTGGACTGCAATCGGCCCGGGCGGGACCACCAACGACTTCACCAATTGGTCGGTCGTCGTCTCCCTGACGCCCGGCGCCAATACCGTCAAGTTCTATGCCGTCAACTCCTCCAACGAGAACTCCGCCGCCACCAACCTGAACATTTTCTACAAGGTGCGCATGCCGCTTTACGTGGACGCCAGCGGCCCCGGCACATTCGGTCCATACACCAACGGCCAGGAACTGGTCGTCGGCAGGCACTACACGGAGACCGCCTATCCCGACGCGGGTTGCAAGTTCCTCTACTGGACCGTTTACACCAATGGCGCCGTCATGACCAACGTGAGTTTCACCAGCCTGGACTTCCTCATGAGGACGAACATTTTCATCTTTGCCACTTTTGAGGACGTGACCAAACCGACCATCTCCATCACGGAGCCGGCCTCGAAAAAAGACAGCAACTCGGTCGTGACCTTGAGCGGGACGGCCTATGACAGTTTCGGCGTGCAATCCGTTTATTACACCATCAACGCCGGGCCGACCAATTACGCGGTCATCACGACCGACCGCTACACCAATTGGACCGCCGTGCTGATCCTCAGCCCTGGCGCCAATGACGTGCGTTTTTACGCGCAGAACATATACGGGCTTGTCGGTTCCGCCAGCATCACGCTGCACGACTTGGCCGCCGGTTTTGCGCCCGAATCGCTCTCCGGCGTGATTTTGAACCTTCTTGGCTCGAACTCTTCGGCCACCGCGTTCTTCGGGATGAGCACTTGGGCTTATGTCCAGGGCAGTAATTTTAACGTGGGCGATTATTTCTTCAACCAGACAGGGTCGAACACGGCGGAGTTTATGCATCTGGAGACCGCCCCTTCGGCGACCAACGAGCCTGGTGTCGCATCCTTGACCTTTACCAACAGCACCAGCGGGACGTACTCCGACAGCAGAGGCGGAAGCGGGACCTTTACGCTGGGCGGTGCGACCGGCGTGGCACCCTTGTCGTTGGACGGGACGACTCTTGAAGGACTGGCCACCGTCGGCGGCGCTTTCACCAACCATTATACAAAGGGCATTTTTACGGCGGACAACCTGCCGGGGGGCGTTGACGGGGCCGGAACCTTCACCTACGCGCTTTACAGCCCGCAAATGGCGCTCTTGACCGCGACGTTCACGAACACCGATCTCCTTGGCGATGCCAATTTTGTCTTGCTGGACTTTGGCGGCGGCGGACTGGGGGTGGTCACTGCCGTGCCGGGCAAGGACACCGTGACCGCGCCAGAGCTGACCAGAAACGGCTTCTTCTACAGCGAGGCGACCAGCCCGGCAGCGGCGCCGTCCTACGACAGCGGCTATTTCTCCGCCCTCAGACCCGCCGCGACTTCCGCCGGACCCGCGCCGGAGTCGCTGGCTGGCTGGACGGTCTCGGTCGTAGAGAGGCATACCCGAACCAACGGCACGAATACGACCGTGGTGACAACTACGCCTCTGCTCGGCTTTGGCGCGGCGACCTTCGGACAGATTGACGCCAATACCAATGGCACTACGTATGTCGGCAATTACACTTACACGCGCACAGGCCCCCGCACCGGCTTGATGTCCATGAACCCCGTTGCCCCTCCGTCGGACTCCAACGGCATCGGCCTGACCCTGTTGAATTTTACCAACGCCGCGTCCTTCACTTTTACCAATGAAAAAAGCCATGGGACGGGGGCCGTTTTGCAGGAGTCAGCCACCGTGCCGGTCTCGCTGGTCGGAAACACGGTGACCTTCAAACCCGCGACGACCAACCAGGGCAGCGAGAAGGTGGACACATTTGGTTACGACACCTTCACCAGCGGCACCGGCACGAACACCGAAACAAAGTCCTATGCCTTCGGCCAGTTTGGGCCGCGGGTCGCCCTCTTGCAGACTGCCGACATCCCCCCGACAAAGACAAATTATGTGACTTTGTGGTTTTCCAGCGCCAACTCCGGCAGTTACGTGGTCAAAGAAATCAGCACCAACACGAGCAGGGGCAGCGGGACCTTTACCATCAAGTAAGGCGTCGGCGGCGGCCGCCATTTGTCAATCAACGCCTTCGACCTCTCTCGCGTATCGAAACGGGTGTGGCCGAGAGGGCGCGGGCAAAACTGAAAGTTATTTTTGCGCGGACGCTAAGGGTCCGTGCAAAAATAACTTCTGATAATAAGGCGTGATTCAAACATAATCGAGGTCGCGCCTGAAAGCCCATTCTCGCGGGCCATTGAGAATTGGCCATTGACAATTTGTAATTGGCCATTGAGCAGATGGGGAAGCGGGAGTCAATTGCAGATGACAAATTTTCATTGACCAATGGTCAATCAACGCTTTCGAACTCTCTCGCGTTTTGAAACGGGTTTGGTCGAAAGGGCACTGGCAAAACCGGAAGCTATTTTTGCGCGGACGCCAAGAATAGGGGAATGGCGGGCCGTGCCTGAATGACCCTTGCCAATGGCTCATTGATCGTGCTTGAAGACAAACTGACGGGAGCCGGGAGCGTCGAATGCCGAGGGCATATTCGCAACGCCTGGCTCGTTTCCGGCGACCGTTAGGGCGCCATCTTCGATCTTGAATATCGCGTAACACTTCTGGCCGACATACTCCGGGACAGCGCATTCCGTGACGACGCCGACGAATTGTTTCGGGTTGGTGTCTTCCCGCAGTGTGAATGTTCCCTTCAGCCAATCGTTGGCATTCGCACCGTGGAACTCCACGGTCTGGCCTGAGACGGCTAACGAAGCCGGACCTTCCCGCCCAGGCGTCACTTCGCGTCCCTTCCACGACCCTTCAAATACCGTCGAATCAGTCTTGGGCGCCGCCGGGCTTTCGGGTGCCGCGGCGGCCGGGTTTGATTTGGAAGGCGTCGAGCATCCCCAGGCCAATAGGGCTGCAAGGGAGAGGGGAATCAGAATCGTTTTCTTCATGTCGTAGTTTTTGTTTTCTTTCGCGCCGGCTCGCGTGCCGCGCGCTGATGATGCGGATATTATCGCCCCGTTCAGCATGGATGACAACCAGCAATCTTCCCGTGTTCTGCGGTTCATTCAATCTCCGTGGTCAATCCTGTGGGGCAAGCAGGGGTCAACCTGCGATTCCCCGCCGGCTCGTCGCGGTCACGGTTCCATCACATCGTCCAACCCGCACAACCAAAGCAGCTTACAAACTGTGCCTTCTAAACAGGACTGTTTTTGGCCAAAATACGGGGCCATTTTGCAGAAAAACAGGGCTGTCCGGGAATCTTTTTTACGCTTTTTTTCGCGTTTTTCCGTTTTTGGGGGATTTTTTCCGTTGCAACCCATTGCCTTTCAACGACAAGCGCCGCTCCATCCCCTCCAAAAAAAATCGTGCCAAAAACACTACGGTAGGTTTTCTGTTCGCTCCAAGATGTGCCATAATCGCCGCATGAATGATGAAAAGTTCAAAGTTCAAAGTTCAAAGTTCAAAGTTCTACGGCATACGACCGTCGAACCGGCCAGACTGGCGCGGCAGGCAGCCCGCCCGCCGCCGCAACGCCCCTTTGATGCCATCGGGAAAACATTCCACTCCCATTCGTCCCATCCGTCCTTTCTCGACCCTTTGATGAAACCGCCCTTTCCGCTGCCCATCAAACCTAATCAAACCCAATCAAACCCAATCAACTTGTCGCGCCGTAGCCTTGGCGAAGGCGGAAGTGAAAACAGGCTTCCAACAAGGTTTGATCGGGCCACCTGGCGGCCCGAACCGGCAATTTTTGCCTGTCCTGGCACGGCCGGGCAGGATCGAAGGGAAAGCCGGCCGATGCGACCAAATCCGACTAAATCCGAGCAAATCCGACCAAAAACAAATTATAGGCGCGCATGAAATTTGAAAAACACCTGCCACTCACCAAGAACCGACAGGGCGACAGGCAGAAAGATGGGGGCAAAAAAATCTCCGGTCTTCATGTTTTTGCCCCCATCTTTTTGCCTTTTCCGGTTCCAGGCCGGACCTTGAACTTTGAACTTTGAACCTTGAACTCACCGCCGACAATAGCACCAAATCACACCAAATCGCACCAAATCGCACTAAAATAAAAAAATGAACCGCCGACGCCAGCCCCAATTGCCCGCCCCGCAACTGCGCCAGAAACTCTTCCGCCTGGCCCGCGCCGCGATGAAGCGCGCGTACGCGCCCTGCTCCCATTTCCGCGTCGGCGCGGCCATCCTCCTGGACGACGGCCGCTGCTTCACCGGTTGCAACGTCGAAAACGCCTCCTACGGCCTGACCATCTGCGCCGAGCGCTGCGCCGTCTTCGCCGCCGTCGCCGCCAGCCCGCGCAAGCCGGAGATTCTGGCCGTGGCGGTGGTCAATCATCGCGGCGCGCCTTGTTCCCCCTGCGGCGCCTGCCGCCAGGTCCTGGCCGAGTTCGGCCCGCGCGCCACCGTCTGGTATATGGGCGCAAAAGGCCTGGTGCAACGCTCCATGCAGGAATTGCTGGTGGACGGCTTCACTTTGTGTCCAAATGAAACCAAGTAAGACAACGGCCCAAACCCGCTGTCTCCCGCGGCCAAATGCGACCCGTTGACCTGATCCGCCAGAAGCGCGACGGCGCTGAACATTCCCCCGAGGAAATTTCGGCGCTCATCCAAGGCTTCACCCGCGGCAATGTCCCCGATTACCAAATGTCCGCCTGGCTCATGGCTGTCCTCTGGCGCGGCCTCTCCAACGCCGAGACCGCCGCCCTGACCGACGCCATGTTGCGCTCCGGGACCGTCCTGGACCTGGCCGATCTGCCCGGCGTCAAAGTGGACAAGCATTCCACCGGCGGCGTCGGCGACAAGACCTCGCTCATTCTGGCTCCCATCGTCGCGGCGGGCGGACTGATCGTGCCCATGATCAGCGGCCGCGGCCTGGGCCACACCGGCGGCACCTTGGACAAACTGGAAGCCATTGACGGCTTCAACGTCAATCTTTCCACCGCCCAATTCCGGCGCGTCCTCCGCGAGGCCGGGTGCGCCCTCATTGGCCAGACGGCCGAGTTCGTTCCGGCGGACAGGAAAATGTACGCCTTGCGCGATGTCACCGCCACCGTCGAAAGCCCCTCTCTCATCTGCGCCAGCATCATGAGCAAAAAACTCGCCGAAGGCATTGACGCCCTGGTGCTCGATGTCAAAACCGGTTCGGGCGCCTTTATGAAACGGCCGCAGGACGCCGAACAGTTGGCCAATATGATGGTCGAAACGGGCCGCCGCATGGGCAAAAGAATGGCCGCCCTCATCACCGACATGGACCAACCCCTGGGCCGCGCCGTCGGCAACAGCCTGGAAGTGGCCGAGTGCCTGGAGATTCTCGCCGGCGCGCGCCACCCGCTGAGCGAAGACCTTCGTTCCCTTTCGCTCGAACTCTCCGCCTGGATGTTCCGCCTGGGCGGGCGCGCCAGCGGCCTTGACGACGGCCGGAAACTGGCCGGCGAATTGATCGCCAACGGCAAGGCCCTGGCCAAGTTCCGCCAGATTTGCCGCCTGCAAGGCGCCGCCGACCCGTCGCGTCTGCCCGTGGCGAAATTCACCTCCCATTACACCGCCGCCTCGGACGGTTTCATCGCGCGCATCCAATGCGAGCAAGTCGGCCTGGCCAGCCTCGTTCTGGGCGCCGGGCGGAACAAGCAGGACGATGTGATTGACCACGCCGCCGGCCTGGAGCTGCGCAAAAAGACCGGCCACGCCGTCAAGGCCGGCGAGGAGATCGCCACCTTGCATTACAACGATCCGGCCCGGCTGCCGGAGGCGCTGCGCCTTTTGCGGGAGGCCTGCCGCATCGGCCCGAATCCCCCCGCCGGCCCGCGCACATTAGTCAAGAAGATAATCGAGAGTGCTCCCAATCTTACTCCTACTCCTAATCTTAATCCTAATCCTAATCCTAATCCTAATCCTAATCCCCATGAATCAGAAGATTAAGATTAAGATTAAGATTAGGACCGGAAACCCAACCTGACTCCCGCCATGCAACCTTTCACCGGCCTTCTTGGAATCCTCGCCATCCTCGGCGCCTGCTGGGCTTTCTCCGCCAACCGCAAGGCTGTCAAGTGGAAAATTGTCGCCTGGGGCCTCGCCCTGCAACTGCTCTTCGCCCTGCTCGTCCTCAAATGCCAAGCGGGCCAAAAAGTCATGCAGACCGCCGGCGACGCCGTCAATCGCCTGCTCCATTACGCCACCGACGGCGCCACCTTCGTCTTTGGGCCGCTGGCCGACCCCGTCGGCAAGGACGGTTTTGTCTTCGCCTTCGCCATTCTGCCGACGATCATCTTCATGGCCTCGTTCTTTGCCGTGCTCTATCACTTGGGCGTCATGCAACTCATCATCAAAGCCGCCGCCTGGGTCATGACGCGCTTGATGGGCGTCAGCGGCGCGGAATCGCTCGACGTGGCGGCCAGCGTTTTCATGGGCCAGACGGAAGCGCCGCTGACCATCCGCCCTCTGCTGGAAAAGTTGACCCGCTCGGAAATGATGACCGTCATGACCGCCGGCATGGCCCACGTCAGCGGCGGCATCATGGCCGCTTACATCGCCGCGGGCGTCGAGGCCCGGCATCTTTTGGGGGCCGTCATCATGACCGCCCCCGGCACGCTGCTCATCGCCAAGATGCTCGTGCCCGAAACCGAAACGCCCGTCAGCGGCAGTAAAGTCGAAATCGCCGAGATGAAGGAAACCCGGCGCGGCAACCTCCTGGGCGCCATCGCCCACGGCACCAGTGACGGCTTGAATCTGGCCATTAACGTGGCCGCCATGCTCGTGGCGTTTTTGGCGCTGATCGCCCTTCTGAACGGTCTCATGGCCTGGATGCATGGCGGGCTGGGCTGGTTCCCGGCCAGCCTGCAAACCGTCATGGGCTGGCTTTTCGCGCCCGTCGCCTGGCTCATCGGCATCCCGTGGAAGGACGCGACGCACGTTGGCTCGCTCCTGGGCATCCGCATGGCCGGCAACGAGCTGATCGCCTTCGGCCAATTGGGCCAGTTGAAGGCGCAACTGGACCCCCGTTCCTTCACCATCGCCACCTTTGCCCTCTGCGGCTTTGCCAACCTCAGTTCCATTGGCATCCAGATCGGCGGCATCGGCGCCCTGGCCCCCTCGCGCAAGGACGACTTGGCCCGCCTCGGTTTCCGCGCCATGCTCGCCGGCACGATGGCCAACCTTATCTCCGCCGCCATCGTCGGGATTATGCTTTAGCTCCAAAGAATCACGCTCAATGCCCTGGTCTTTGGCCAGCGGTTCGCGGAAAATGGCCTGCTGAGTCTGTGATGACTCGTTCCATGAAATCCGACACCGCAGTCTCCTGTTCGCGAGGGAAGTCAATTTTGAATGTCTTGCCAATCCGACCAGCGCGGATTTCGACATCAATCGTTGCAATTTGATCATCCGCGTTCAACTCAAAGCTGTCCACCCTGGACAACGGAAAGTGGGTGACAACACTTCCATATTTGGAGAGTCTTCCCGATCGAACCCACGGCCAGGTTTTTTCTTCCGTAATAAGAAGAAGTTCGCGTTCGGTCAACGCCAATACGGCTTCCGGCGCCAGTTCGTGCCGGAACAATTTGAAGCGGCCGCCCAGGACAGCCGGCCAATGCACGACGCACAACACCCGTTGGCCCATTGGCATGAACTCCAGCATCGCGTTGCAAAACTTGCGCGGAAGCGATTCGAGCGCGGCCCTCAGTTCTTGGCTGGCTCGAGGCTCAATGACGGAGACGCCGTCCATCCCGTTCAGCACAATTTCGGCGGCCTCGCGATAAAGTCGTTCCATGACCGTGTTGAAATGGATCGTTACCTCCTGCGCGTGACCATCCGCGGCAAAGTCCATCCGCAATTTGCCAAAGAGGAGAATGCTGGTCAGTTCCACCAGCAATGTGTCCGCGAAATCACAGCGGGCGATACTCGGCGGGGTTTCTTCCATACCGCTGACGACCACCCATTCGTGATCCAGCACTGCCAGCAGAGTTGCGGGTGAACACTTGTCGAAGGTTTTATGGGCAGGGCCGAAGAGCAACAACCGCATGGCCTCGTCGGGCTTGACCGTCGCTATCAGGGTGCTGCGCAACGGTTCGGGAGCTTCGTCCACTGACTTCAACTTGCAGGCGAACCTGTCCCAGAAGTCTCTTTTCAGCATGTGCCACCTCCGCGTTCCACACCTTCTTCGACCAACAATTGATGCGACGCCCGGCGCCCTTTTGAGCGGACAGGCGAACGGGGATGATTGGCAACCCAACATCGTGTGCAAAAGAACGCGGTCATAGCTCACCGTCCTCGTCCCAAGGACAGCAAACCGCCTTCGCGCCGGCCAGGTGGTTGAGCGCGCGGCGATACGCATCCATCTCGTCCGCGTTTTGGAGGGCGCACCGCAGCGCTTCGGTTTTCATTCCATAACTCTGCATGTCTTCGGCCATTTCCTCGAAGCGCCGGGCAGCGTGGCGCAGCAAGAACTGCCTGGCCTCTTCGCTGGCCAAAGCGCCGAGAAGCAGACCGATATGCCGCAGGCAGGCGCCTTGTGAGCGCGCGTAGGTTTCGCGGCCACGCGGCTCTTGCACGGCGGCGGCCAACCGTTGGACATACTTCCTCTCAGCGTCGCGCAGCAATCGGCAGATGCGGCAGTTGGTGGAACGGCGCACGAGCGCGGGCACATCTTGCGAGGCGGATGGCGAAGTTGCGGCCTGCGTCACGGCTTGCGAAAGCCGCTCCGCAAGTTTCACCCATCCCACCGAAGCGCCCAATGGCGACGATACCGCCGCCAGTTGCCAAAGGTGCAAGGGACAAAAGCCCAATTCCGCGGCAAACGCTTTTTGCGCGTGCTCGTCGGTGACAAGAGCATATTGCCATTGGGCGAAAAACTCAAAGGCCGTTCGCGCCAAATGTTCGCAGGCCGGGCAGCCGCGCGTCTCCAGGTCCGATAGAAGATCACCTTCTCTGGTTGGAACTCCGAACGACATCATGAGCGCCGTTGGCGCGATTGGTTCCCGTGGTGGAGCCGGTTGTTCGACGGGGTCTTCAGTTGGAGTCCAATGCGCACACGCGATTTCAGCACGCAAAGCGAGAATGTGTTCGCGCATGGACTGCAATTGGGCGCCGGCCCACTCCGGTTCCGACTGCCCCAATTCACCATCGGTTGAAGCCCCGGTTCCGGGCGGCCGCTTGCCCGCAAACGCCGCGAGGAGTCTGGTCTGGGTTTCATTGGCTTGCGAGCGCACGGCGTCTGCCAAACGGTCCAACGCCTTGTTGACATGAAGCGTGAAGAACGCCAGGGCCAAGCCGGCGAAGTGCTTCATCAAGCGGTCATATTCTTCCTCCATTTTCAGCCTGAGCCGCTCGCGACGAAAACGAACAGGCAGCAGTGCCCAACCTCCGGTCACCCCAGGGTTCCACTGCAAGTGCGGCAAAACAGGCGTTTCGAAGACAACGTCCACGTGCCATGGCGGGAGAGTTTCGTCAACAGAGCTTTTGCCTTGTTCCACTCCCAAGACACCCGCAGCAAGCAGTGGAATTTCATTCAGGTTCGACTGGATTTGTTTCCAGTGTTCCAGCGCCACCTGATCCGAGCGAAAAGTCAGCAATTCAGCATGCTCCAAAGCCCAGCGCAAGGTGTTCTGCCGGAGAAGCCCCAAGGCGCGACCGGCTAGACGCGCCGACACTTCACGGCATGGCTGCCAGGCGGCGCGGCGGAGCACGCCTTCAAGATGGCGCGACAGCCGCGTCCTTTCTCTGGTGAGAAAGATCTGAAATTCCGGCGTCAAGGCAACAGCGGTCTGCGCCGCAATATGCTGGCGAAGGCGGTCGAACGTTTTCGTCCGGACGGTTTCGTGTTCCCGCCATCGTGCGCCCAAGGTTTCCAGCTCCCGCGACAAATCGGCATCGGCTGTGGCGCGAGCCTTGCGCTGCAACTCCACCTCGACAGATTCCTGTTCCAGCAGCCGCAGCGCTTTGTCCAGTATGGCGGTGAGAAACACGGAGGCTTTTTCACCGGACAGAAAACGCGCCAGCGCATCCTCAAAGTTTTTCAAGCCGCTTTGCAGGCAGGCAGTCCAATCGCCAGCCAGCTTGGCCGTCAGTCCGATTCGGGATGAAAGCGGAAACACTTTCACGTCCGCCGATCCCATTTGGCCGCGAATGGTCCGGGTGATGAAATCGAGCACCTCCTGCCTCTCGTGGCCGTCGAGCAAATCGGTTTTGTTCACGACGAAGAAAATCTTTCGCACGTGCGCCCGGATTCTTTCGAGGAACTCCAGCTCGACCTTGGTAAACGGCGTCTCCACGCTGGTGACGAATAGCGCCGCGTCACAATCGGGGAGAAACCGCAACGTGGTTGCCGTGTTGGCTTCAATGGCCGAGCCGACACCCGGCGTGTCCACAAACTCCAGCCCGCGCCGCAGGAAGGGCGAGGGCAGTTCGACGCAGGCGCACTTCAATCGTTTGCGGTTGCCGGGGTTTTCTTTTTCCGTGACAAACTCGGCCAGCCGCTCAACCGGATATTCGTCGGGGAACGGCAGCGTCACATCCTCGCGCGTGACGAGCAGCCGCTCCTTCGGACCGAACCGCAGCAGCGTGATGGCTGAAGTCAGCGGCAAGACGCCGACCGGCAGCAACGCGCGGCCAATCAGGGCGTTCATCAGCGAGCTTTTGCCGCGCTTGAATTGCCCCAATACGGCGAGCGTGAAGCGGTCTTCGGCGAGTTTGACCATCAACTCGTCGCATTGGCGGAGGCGCGTCTCGCTGCCGCGCTGTTTGAGGAGTTCGCGCAACGCGCGTACCTGCGCCACAAGGGCCAGCTTGGCTTTTGTGTAGAAGCGCAGTGACTCTGGATCGTCGCGATGAGTGGTGTCAGCGGTGTCGCGGTCGCTTGGCTCCACTCGCGGGATTGTGGTCGTTTCCATCATGGCGCAGCGGAGGTTGCTTCTTATTTTATCCGGGCTGCGGTTGCTCCAAACAAAGAGCAACCGTATAAGCGAACTCCATCGCTTTGCCTGCCCGGCTCGCTGGCCGGGCAGGCGGTCAAAATCAAGTTGGAGCCGGAAGGCGGCGCGCTGCACGCGCAACGGATGCCGGTGTAGAGCACATTGACAATCGCCGCGTCATTGCCACGCCGATGCGCGCAACGAAAGCGTATTTTCTTCCAATTTGCACACGTGCCGCCGCGCACCACGCGCATCTCGCCCTTGGCCGGGGCGCGCAGATCGCCGGTCGCGTAACGACGGTAAACGTCCCACTGATACCAATCCGCGCACCACTCATCCACGTTGCCCGCCATTTGAAAGATGCCATAAGGCGAACGGCCTTCGGGATAGGCGTCCACCGGCGCGGTGGTTCCATATTTGCGAAGCTTGTCTCCGTCCCAGCGCAGAACCTGGTCGTGCCACTCGTTGCCCCAGGGAAAAATCCGTCCGTCCACGCCGCGCGCCGCTTTTTCCCATTCGATTTCCGTCGGCAGCCGCAACCCGGCCCAGCGGCAATAGGCTTCCGCTCCGAACCACGAGACATGGATGACCGGATGTCGCTCAAATCCAGGCGTCACCCCGTAAACATCGCTTTTTTTCGCAGGTACGTTGATTCGTTCCAGCGCCGGAGCCCAACGTTTGAGTTGTGCCGGCGTTGGACGAGCCTCGGAAAGAAACGCCGCGAACTGCTCGTTGGTCACGGCATAGACACTGACGTAGTAATCCGGCACATACGCGCGAAACTGTGGCAACTCGTCCAGCAGCGAGAACTCATGGCCGCCGATGTTCATAAGCCGCGCGGCTTCAATCTGAGGGGGCATCGAACCCATGGTGAATTCGCCCGCGGGTATGAGCCGCATTGCTGAACCGTCACGCGGGTTAATCCATGACTCGGCGGGCGCGTCGCGTTCCGGCTGCGCTTGGGCTTCGCGCAGGTCGCAGTCGGTCATGGAATAGTTCCAAATCATGGACGAGATGTTTCAGTTCGTGGGCCGTGAATTTTCGCCAGCGCCTCGGTCAACAGCGCCATCGCCTGTTCCAGTTGCGGCTGGCTGGATTGGCCCTGGGCCAGCATTTGTTCCAAGGTTGCCAATTCGTTGAGTGCATATCGCTCGGCCTGGCGTCGCAACTCCTGGACGCCGGCGCTGACGCGCGTCTGCCAGTCCGCCGCGAGCCGCGAGAGGTTTTTCTCCACTTCCCAACGCGCCTTGCGCAGCAGCACGCGCTCAATCAACTTGCGGAAAAGAGTCAGCGGAATAAGCCAGCCAATGGTGGTGAACGCCGCGTCGAAGGCGTATGACACATGCACCGGCGGGGCGGACGGCTCGCGCACTTCCAGGGTGAACTCGCGCCGCGTCAGGGTCACGCCGAGCGCGGCTTTGACGTGTTCGGCCAGCCGGTCCTGAAAGGCGCGCAGCGCTCGCGTCAGCCGTTCGCGCGCCTTGTGCAACGGCTGGCAAAACATCCCGCGCTGTGCCTGCGATACCTCGCTCAATTCGCGGCTGAGGAAATCGTTCAGCCAGGCGCGCCAGGCTTCCAGCAGCAGCGGCAACCGCAGCCGCCATTGCCGCAACTGCGGCTCCAATTCGGCGGTGACTTTGGCTTGCACCGTCCGCTGAATCGGCTGCAGGCGTTGCACGGATTGCTCCAGCGCCTGTCCGGCCACGTCGTGCGCCAGCAAGTGCAATTCTTCGCGCAACGCGTCGAATTGCCGGCGTTCTTCCAACAATCGGTCATCCAGCGCCTGCCGCGAAGCTTCTGCCTGCGTCGCCGCCGCCAGCGCAACGCGCAAATAGTCGAGCGCCTGGCCGAGCAACGAGACCAGTTTGTGCCGCAGGATTTGCTCCGCTGCCGCGCCGCGATCCTGGCGAAGCGGTTCGAGGAGACGTTCCACCAGGGCTGTTTTTAACTGCGGCAACTCGGGTTTGATGGAATAGAAGAACACCGGCAGGCTGCCGTTACCCCAGCGTTCGGCCAGTTCCCGGCGCAGGAAATCCCGCACTTCGGTCCGCTGCGACTCCGTCAGCAAATCCGCCTTCGTGAGCAGCAGGGCGATCTTGGGCGTATGCCGGCGCAATTCATCCAGCAAGTTCAGGTCGCGTTCGGAGAGCGGCGCGTCGGCGCTCACGGCCACCAGGGCCGCGCCTACGTTGGGCAGCCAATGAAGCGTGGCCTCGGTGTTGTGCGTGAAAGCGCTGCCCAGGCCCGGCGTGTCCACGAATTCCAGCGGCGCGAATGATTGGAGCGCGGGCAACTCCACTTCCACGCCCGCCACTTGCCTGGCATTGCGCGGGTTTTGGTTCTCGCCCACGTAAAGGCCGATGTCGTCCAGCGGAATTGACTTCGTCGTGCCGTCGAGAAACCGCACGACAGCCCGCTCGACCGGCCCATGGCGCAAGCGGGTGATGATGGCCGTCAGTGGCAGCACGCCAATGGGCAGCACCGCCCGCCCGGCCAGATGATTCAAGAAGGAGCTTTTGCCGGCCTTGAATCGGCCGAACACCGCCACGTCAATCCGCTCCGGCGCGCCAAGCTGCTGCTGGCAGGCGGCGATTTGCGGTCGCAGGTTGACCAGGTGAAACCGGTCAGCCAGATGCGCGACGTGAGCAAGAAGTCCGTTGACTTGAATCATAGTCTTTCATTCGGAATGTTGGCTCGAGTCTTTAACCTGATTGGCCGAAGTTGGCGCGGCAACCGTTCCGCTGGCGCCGTGCTGCTTGACAAAGGCGTCGAACAATTTGTCGGCATCCATGCCAAGAACTTGCGCCAGCGCCACGGCTTGATGGAAAAGCTCGATCAACTCGGCGCGCGCGTGCGCCTGGTTGAATTGCTGGCTCGCCGTCCACCAGCGCCACGGGCCGAGGTCGGTCAGGTGCGCGGCCTGCTGCGCCAGAGCACGGGCATAGTTGAGCAGCCACTGTGCTCGCTCGGCATCCGTGAGCTTGCTGAGGTCGTGTCCCTCGCGTTGGGTCAACTCTTGCCGCAGGAAAAACATCGCGCCCAGATGGTCAGCATGCGTCTGCATGAAGGTGCGCAGCCGCTCGTGAATGGTCTGGTCCAATGGGAAATATCCGCCGGTGCGCAGCACTTCAGCCAGAACCTCCACCGTGTGCGGTTCAAGCTGTGTGCTACGATACGCTCGAATGGTTTGCTCCACGTCGTATTCGGCGCGGCGAAGGGAAACTTCCCCGTCCTCCCATATTGCATACGCGGCGCGAGGATCGCCATCTTTTGGCTGGCCAACGCTGCCGGGATTGACAACGAGCGTTCGGCGAATGCGCGTTTTGGTCGGCAAATGGGTGTGACCGACGAACAGAAAGTCGGGATAATTGACCCCATTCAATTCGGATTCCCACAACGTCACCGGACTGTTTTGGGCAAAATACCCGTAAAGCGGTTCCGATGGCACCGCGTGGCACGCGACGCAGACGGCGGTGTCCAACTGAAACCGTTGCAGCGGCTGCAATCCCGCAAGGAATTGCTTCATCCCGGGAGCGAGCGCCCGCTGGCTCAGTTCCTGAGTGGCGGCGGCAAGCGTTTTGTAAGGAACGGAACAACACGGGTCTTCATCCAAGGCAACCGCGCGGTCATGATTGCCTTGGATCAACCAGTCTGAAGTCAGCGTCTTCATCGCCCACGCCACACATTCCGCCGGCTGCGGGCCGTAGTTGACCAGGTCGCCAAGGCAAAAAATTTGGTCAACATCCGGTTCGGCGGCCAACACCGCTTGCAGCGCGGCCCAATTGCCGTGAATGTCAGATAGAATCAAGATTTTCATCACTCGCTACCATGCCACATTTCTTTGCTCGGTAGGAGTCATCAGCCAGAGGCGATTTCCCGCGTGGCGGGAGGCAGATTCCATTGCCAATAATAAACTACCATCGTCCAACTCATTGTCAAGCCCTCGCCTCGTGTAACCGAAGGTCCAAGGGCTCTGCCGTCCTTGTCAGCCGATTCTGGAATCGTGCTCGCGCCGCGCAATCCCGGACGGCAGACGCGGAGATAACGCGGGAAGGCGAACGCTAATCCGCTGTCGTTCCTTGCGCGAGATAATTCGTGATGCGGTCCAACTCCGCGTTCAATTCCGCAACGACGCGGTCCATCGTACGGGCGTCTTCCTCCGAAAGCTGGCCGTAGCCGCGCATGTGCTCGGGATCCAGCTCCGCAATGGCGATGCCGGCAAACTTTATGTGACTGCGCGCCGCCCAGACGGCGCCGGAAATAGGCTGTTTGCGGGGAATCTTCAGGTCCTCCAGAATCCGTCGCATGGCTTGGCGCACACGCAGGACATAATCATGGGTCACCTTGCGCTGAACGGGGGTGGGATCTTGCGAGAATTCCTGAAAGGGCGAAGGCGAACCGGCGGAGGCCATGATGCGTTCCGCCTCGCAGAGCAGATTGTCCACGTATTGAAAGGTGGCGAGCAGATGGCGTTGTTGGTTCTCGTTCATCGTGAGCCAAAAGCGAGCACAGCCGCGCCACCCACAAAGATGAGTGCCATTGGCTCAGTCATGCAGATTCCTCACTTTCTTGTTGTCTGTCCTGAGTGGAAAAATCTCGTGAATCCGGCGATCCAAGTCCAGCCGGCTCAATGCGTGGGTGTTGCTCAGGTCGTGCGAACGCGTCGCCAGTTCCTCAAAAAGCTCGCGGAGGATGAGAGGACTGCCATTCGAGCGGTGATGCAGCCATTCGACGATATTCATCGCCTCGCGTGGAATTTGGCCGGCTTGAATGGCCGCGATGACAAGTTCGTGCGTTTCGGCAGGTTGGAAGGCCTGCAATTCGATCTTCTCGAACCGGACAAGCCATGTCCAAAAATGTCCGATGTCCCATGAGTGTTCCGAGCGCGTGCAAATCCATATCGGCGCCCGCTCCATTGCCAGTTCGAGAAATGAACTCAGTTTGGGTGTTGTCCAGTTGACGCCATCGAACACGACAGTCCGACCGGCCTCCGCCAACGCCCGACGCAACCGTTGCTTGCGTTGAACCAGTCGGAGGTCCCGCCCGACCAGACCCAGTTGTGGTTCTAGACTTGCACAGATGGAACCAAGGTGCTCTGATTGCGGGCAGACCAGCAGGCCGAGCGATTGGCGCAAAAAGGCGACCAAAACGGATTTGCCGACCCCTTCCGGGCCGATGATAAGAGCGTGCTTTCGTTGGGCATGAAGCTGGCGCAGCCGCGCCGCTTCCTTCCTCCGACCAACGAAAGGGAGTCCAAGATTACGGGTTTCGCCTGAACGGGTCGTTTGCATAGCTCGCTACCATGACATAAATTCGTCTGCTCGGTAGGAGTCATCAGTCCCGATGGATCGGGATGGTTTGCCCGCCAGGCGGGCCGGCAAACTCCATTGCCCGCTTTCAAGATGGACGATCGTGGCTCGATAGTCAATCGCGCGCCGGCGGCAGGCAACTCTTGCTCTGCCGGCTGGAAGAGATCGCCGCCAGATTCATTGTTTGACGATGAGGACGCTGCAATGGGCGTGGTCGCTGATGCGGTCGGCTGTGTCGCCGAGCAGCCGGCCCCACAACTCGGAATGATCGCTGTGGCCGACGACAATCAGGTCGTAGCCGCCTTCCTTGGCGAAGGTGACGATGACTTTGGCGGCGTGGCCGGAGCGGCTTTCGCAGGCGATTTCAACGCCCTGCTCCTGGGCCAGCGCCGCCACTTCGGCTTTGCGTTCCTGGAAATAATCCGCGGCGGCTTCGGCTTGGCCTTCGGCCTCGCCGGGCAAATCCGCGTGCTGCGGCAAGGGCTGGCGCACCCAGAGGGCGGTCACTTGGGCGTGGAAATGTTTGGCGGCGGCGGCGGCGCGTTCCAGGGCGGCCTTGCCGCCTTTGGAGCCGTCGTAACCCACCAGAATTTTTTGATACATGGGCAACATGATTTCCTCACTTTCGCGTTGGCGCCGGCCGGCGCGGATTTTTACGGTTGATTCCCTCGCTGTAAATCCTGCCCCATTCGATCATCGTTTCAATCGTGGGCTGGAACAATTTCTGCGCGATGAGCGTGGGCACAAACGCGCTGAGGATGACGACCGTGACCAAAATGGAGTACTGCTTCTGGTCAATGATCTGATTTTGCAGGCCGAAGAGCGCCGAAATGGTGCCGAAGGTCAGCCCGGTGGACATGAGCAAAGTGGTATAATTGGCCTCGCGCGCGCCCATAAAGAACATCCGTGAGAGTGGCAACACGCCGACGAATTTGGTGATCATCTTCAGCGCCAGCAAGAGCAGGATGACACCCAACGCCGTCCAGAGCGCCGGCAGGGAGACGAACGAGCCGGCGCGGATGAAGTAGAAGGGCGTGAAGACCGCGAAGGCGGTGCTCCGCATCCGATGCACCAGCGTCTTGTCGCTCAGGAACACGCCGGCCACAACCAGGCCGATGAGATAAGCCGGCAGGACGGCTTCACTCTTGGCAGTGGAGGCCAGCCCGCCCAGGAAGAACAGAACGAAGAAAATGAATTTGATTTCCGGTTCGCTGACTCGGGTTGCCCCCATGCGCAGGACGATGAAGCGGGTCCACGTGGGCATGAACCAAAGCGTCACGCACGTGACGATGACAAACACCAGCAGCCAAAGGTTGAAGTTGGCGAAGATGAAACCGAGCGCCAGCACCGTCCCGAGGTCGTTGATGAAACAGGCCGCCAGGATCATTTTTCCCAGCGCGGTATCGCATTGCCGCGTCTCAATCATCACGGCATAGACCACCGCCACGGAAGTGGTGGAGAGGGCGATGCCGGCGATTTGGGCTTGATGAAGCGGCCAGCCGAGAACGAATTGGGTGAAGAGCCAGACCCCGGCGAAGGGCAGCAAGAACGCCGCGATGCCGATGGCCATGCTGGCCCGGAGGTTGGCTCGCAGGGAGACCGGATCAATCTCCGCTCCGGCCAGAAAGGTCAGCACGCCGCTGCCCAGCATGGCCAGGAAGTTGGTCCAGTCGGTCGAATGCAGTATCTGCTGGCCATGGCCAAAGTGAATGTTGCCGGCGGCAACGCCGACGACGATTTCGATCAGCGCCACGGAAAGGCCGACGCGAATGGAAATGAGACTCGCCAGCAATGCCAGGCCCATCCAGACCGCCGCTATAAGCCAAATGTTGTCCATCTTTTCAGCACACAATAACCCGGCCAGCCATAATGGCGCTGGCAGGAGTCATCAGCACTGAAACTTCAGGCGGTTTTCTCGCTTCGGCGAGACGGCAAACTCCATTGCCAGTGAGCAGTGTGGGTGATTCGACGCCAATCGGCAAGCCCAAAGGATTTCTTTTGAACCGTGAAATACGTGAAGGACGCGAAAGGTCCGGGTTTTTCGCGTATTTCGGGCAGTTCGCGGTTTACTCGGTTCTATCAGCCGCCGGGCGCGTATCCTTCTTCGCCGTGTTCGGAGATGTCCAGGCCCGCCACTTCAACTTCCACCGTCGGGCGCAGGCCTACCACGGCTTTGACAAGCAAGGCAATGACGGTGGTGCCGACGACGGCCAAAAGGAGCGTCACGGCAATGGCTTCGAGTTGTTGGAGCACCAACGGCTGAGTGCAGGAATCCTTGACGTAATCCTTGAGATTGTTGGCCAGGTTCGCGTTGGCGCTGTTGCGAGCCAAAACGCCCGTCAACAACGCCCCAAGGGTCCCGCCCACCCCGTGAACGCCAAAGGTGTCCAGCGAGTCGTCATAGCCAAACCAGCCCTTGACTTTGTAGCAGAAAAACCAGGGGATCAGCCCGGCCGCCAATCCGATGATCACCGCCCCGCCCGGGGTGACAAAGCCGCAGGCCGGGGTGATGACGACCAAACCGGCCACGGCTCCCGAACAGAATCCGAGCACGCTGGGGTTGCCCCGGACGACCCACTCGGCCATCGGCCAGGCAAAGGAAGCCACCGCCGTGGCCAAGGTGGTGGTCGTGAAGGCGTTGGCCGCGATGACGTCGGCCCCGACGGCGCTGCCGGCGTTGAAGCCGTACCAGCCCACCCAGAGCATGCCTGTACCGATCAGGCACAGCACCATGCTGTGGGGGGCCATGTTCTCTTTGCCAAAGCCGCGGCGCTTGCCGAGGATCAGACAGAAGATCAAGGCCGACCAGCCGGAGGTCATATGAACGACCGTGCCGCCGGCGAAGTCAATGGCTTTGATTTTGGCCGACGGGTTGCTGTAGCCGTTCATGAGACCATCCACCCCCCAGACCATGTGCGCCTGGGGAAAATAGACCACCAGCATCCAGAGGATCATGAACAGGCAGACGGCGGAAAATTTGACGCGCTCGGCCACCGCTCCCAGAATCAGGGCCGGGGTGATGATGGCGAACATCAACTGGTACATGGCAAAGACGTTTTGCGAAACCCAGTAGGAGTAATCGGTGTTCGGACTGGAATCCACGCCCTTGAGAAAGGCGAAACCCAAATTGCCAAAAACCGGATTGCCGGAGTGGAAAACCAGGCTGTAACCGCAGAGCGACCAGAGAATGGTCACCATGCCGGCGATGAAGAAGCATTGGGCGGCGACGGAGAGGATGTTTTTGCGCCGCACCAGGCCGCCGTAAAAGAGGACCAGGCCCGGCAAGGTCATGAAGAGCACCAGCGCCGCGGCGGTCATCTGCCAGGCGTTATGGCCCGGACCCGGCGCGGGGGTGAAGCGGTTGGCTTTCTGGTCATAAGAGCCGAGTTTTGAAGTGACGTTATTGGTGCCATCGGCCGCGCGCGCGCCATTGTTGACATAGGCCTCCAGGTCCGCGACGCGCTGCTCCAGCGTCGGCTCGGCTCTTTTGGGAGCGGGGGCGTCCGCCGCCTGGAGGGAGGGTGGGTGGATGACGAAAGTTCCGGCCGCGACCAGACACAGTGCAAGCAATCGTTTCATTTGGCAGTTTTTTTGTGACAGAATTGGGATGGGTTCAGACGGCCTTTTCCCCTCTTTCCTCGGTGCGGATGCGCACGGCCTCTTCGACATTGGAGACAAAGATCTTGCCGTCCCCGATCTTGCCGGTCTTGGCTTTCTGGACAATGAGGTTGACGATCTCCTCCACCCGGCCGTCGGCCACGACGACTTCGATTTTGATCTTGGGCAGCAGATCAATGGTATATTCGCTGCCGCGATAGACTTCGGTGTGGCCTTTCTGGCGTCCGAATCCCTTGGCTTCGATAACGGTCATGCCCTCAATCCCGGCCTCGCGCAGGGCTTCCTTGACCTCGTCCACTTTGAAGGGCTTGATGATGGCTTCGATTTTTTTCATGGCTTAAAAAACAGTCAAAAGACGGTGAAGAACAGGCGGTCCGCCCCCCAACGGCGGGAACGCCAATGGGGCCGGGATCAGACAAAACTCAAACCGCTCCATAGCAGGATTGGCGCTGATATTGGCCGGGTGGCCCGCGTTTGCAAGCTTTTTTCCGGACGGTTTTTCCAGACGGGCGCATCTCAATTTTTGAACACCGCCGGCTCGGCAGGAGCCTCGCCCTACCAACACGGCGGGTAGGGCGAGGCTCCCGCCGAGCCGTTTGCCTGCTCTCTTGTGCGCGGCGTGAACGGATTAATCCTCACCGGCGCGGCTTTCGTGGCGGCAGGCGTGACCTTTGCCACGAGCCGGCTGGGCCTTCATCTCGTCTTTTCGTGATGGGCATGGCCCTGGCCCCCGCGGAGGCGGATTCGTAAAATGGAACGAATCGGATTACTTCGCGGTGACCGTGACTTTATCGCCGATTCTCACCAGGGAGTAAATGATGGCCGCCGGGACACCGGCCAGCAGGGCCACAGCGATGAAGATGCCAGAGCCTTCGCCGCGTTTGCGACTATCGGTGAAAATCCAGATGGCCAAGAGAATGTTGCAGACGATGAACCACAGGGCCATCAGCCGCACCAGGTCGCCCAGACGATGAATCCGCACCATTGCCGGAAAATTCGGTCCCGCTGGCGGCGGGGCGGGTTGAATGTTTTCGGAACCGGGCGGGGGCATGGGTCCCGGGGCATCCGCTAAAGCGCCGAGCCGGCGCCCCATCGGCCCGCGGCCTTCCCGTTGAGCCTCCAGCCGGCGCATCATCTGATCCTGCTGTTCGGTCAGCTCGTTGATGCGCCGCTCCAATCGCTGCAGGCGTTCATCCGGCCCGGGGGGATTATCCTCGGCCGCAAAGACCGGAGTTGTATTGCCAAAGAGCACGAGGCAGGAAACCCCTGCCACGAGAGCCAACTTCCACGACAAACTTTTCATGAGAAACCTCCGCATTTGGAGATAGGGCGGGAAAGCGCTCCGCGCCTCGGAGCCAACCAAAGGCATTGTGTTTAACAGAGCAGCCTCCGGATCCATCTTGTGAGGCATCCTGAGGCCAAAGGCCATTGAAGTCAACTATTTCTTGCGCTGCATCTGGTCGTAAATCCAGCGGTAGGTTTTTTCCAGGCCGTCGCGCAGGCGGATGCCCGGCTCCCAACCCAGGAGCTTCTGGATCAGGGTGTTGTCGGAGTTGCGGCCGTTGACGCCTTTGGGCGCCTTCAAATTGTAGGTGCGCTTGAGCTTGACGCCGGCGATGTCCTCGATGAGGTCCACCAACTGGTTGATGGAGACCAATTCGCTGCTGCCCAGGTTGATCGGCTCCAGGATGTCGCTGGCCAGGATGGCGTGGAGGCCGTGGATGCAGTCGTCAATGTACATGAAGCTGCGGGTCTGATGGCCGTCGCCCCATATTTCGATTTGGTGTTGGCCGGAGAGTTTGGCTTGGATGACTTTGCGGCAGATGGCGGCCGGGGCTTTCTCGCGTCCGCCTTGCCAGGTGCCGTGGGGGCCATAGACGTTGTGGAAGCGGGCGACGCGGGATTGGAGGCCGAAGTCTTCGCGGAAATGGCGGCACATGCGTTCGCTGAAGAGCTTCTCCCAGCCGTAGCCGTCCTCGGGCTGGGCGGGATAGGCGTCGGATTCCTTCAGGGCGGTGACATTGGGGTCGCGCTGCTTGTCGGCGTTATAGACGCAGGCGGAGGAGGCATAGAAGAAGCGCTGGACGCCGGCTTGTTTGGCGGCCATGAGGAGATGGGTGTTGATGAGGACCGAGAGCATGCAAAGGGCGCGATTGTTTTCGATGAATCCCATCCCGCCCATGTCGGCGGCCAGATTATAGACTGTGCGGGCGCCCTGGAGGGATTGTTCGCAGGCCTCGCGCCTTCGCAGGTCCAGGACGAGGTTCTCGACATCGGGGAAGACCTGGTACCACTCGGAGACCGGTTTGATGTCAATGGAGCGGATGTTTTTGCGGCCCTGGCGGCGCAGATCGGCGATCAGATGGCCGCCGATGAAGCCGCCGCCGCCGCAGACGATGATTTTATCAGAACTCATAGCAGGGTGCGCAATCTAGCCAAAGCGGGCGGGAAAGCAATGGGAATCTTTTTTGTTATGGCGGACAAGCGGGCGCGGCAAGCCTGGAGAGGAGGTCGCCTTTGGCGTGACACCTTGCTGGCGGTGACCGGGGTTCCGCGTCTGAAATTTTTTTTTCAACTGCGATTTGGTGCGATTTGGTGCGATTTGGTGCTAATGGCGGGGAAAAGTTCAAGGTTCAAGGTTCAAGGTTCAAGGTTCAAGGTTCAAAGTTCAAGGTTCAAGGTTCAAAGTTCAAAGTCCAGCCCGGAACTGGAAGGGGCAAAAATTGCCGGTTCGGGCCGTCCTCCGGCCTGATCAAACCTTGTTGGGAGCGTGTTTTCACTTTTATTGGGTTTGATTGGGTTTGATTGGGTTTGATCTGGGCCAATGTCCGGGCGGTTTGATCAACGCGTGGAGAAAAGACGGATGGGACGGATGGGACGAATGGGATGAAATGGGACGGGTACGGGCGTTGTGGGTTTTCCGATTTCATCGTAAGGCTGGGCTGGCGGCGTTTTACCGCCGTCCATCCCGCAGATCCCTCGTTCCGGCCTGTCAATTCGACATTCACGCGGCGATTATGGCACATCCGGGAACAATCAAAAAACCTACGGTAGTGTTTTAGGCACGATTTTTTTTGGAGGGGCTGGATCGCCGCTTGTGGCTGTAAATCAAGTGCTTGTGACTGGGAAAATCCCGAAAAACGGGAAAAAGGCGTGCAAATACGCAAAATAATTTCGGTGGGACCCCGGTTTTTCTGCAAAAAGGGGCGGATTTTGAGGGGCGAAATTTGCAAGTTGTTGATTACCAGATGCTTCTGTTCGACGATGATGGAAGAGACAGGGGAAATGGGGAATGATTGTCAGGGGAATAAAGAAGGCACCATCGCTTCGGGGTTGAGCGTGGGTCTGTGAACGACGGCGGGCAAAGCGGGTGGCTGGGCCGGGCAATGGTGCGTCAGAAACAACCAAACTTGCGCCACTCCATCAACCAGCGCGGCAATGCCGGGAAACGAGCCGGTTTCGGACGGATTTTGAGGGGGGGAATTTGTAAGTTGTTGATTACCATAAGCTTTCTGACCACGGATTTCACCGATTTCACGGATGGAAGCCCCGCCACTTCTTATCCGTGCCATCCTGAAATCCGTGGTCGCATCCCTTTGGTTGCGGCTTGCCGGGCTGCGCTTTTTGCCTGCCCCGCCAGCTTGTCCCGCCAAAGCCAGGCGACGGCGGAAGCCTGGCGGCAGCGGGTGCCTTTTGGCGGGCATTTGATTTTGTTCAATCCTGCGGCCTTTTCTGTCATGGCCTTGCGGAGTTTTTGGCCGTGGCGGCGGATTCGTGCCGGAGAAGGCGAAGGGGCGACGGAATATGCGAATATACAGAACTGAGCCGTTTGCGTTTACATCCCACCGCAAAATGTCAAAGAACAGGTGCGTGAGCGCCTCAACAGTGCCATAATACCACGGTTATATGGGAATACAACTATAATATGGACTTTTCTCGAGCAGAGGCGCCCGCCGCCGCCAAGGCTTAGACGAGACAAGCAGAGAGCGCGGAGAAGGACGATCGCGCCAAATCAGTCGTGCGACGCCCGCTCGCGCCTTTGGCGCCTCCCGGCGCTGGCGGCCCGAAAATATTTGCTCGATATTTCTCCCGCATTTCATTTGAATGCCCCACGTTATGGGAAACGCCAACATCGGCAAATTCGGCACCGCCATCGGGACGTGACCACCGTACACCATGCCCAACCAATTCTTTGACCAACCCATTCTGAATTCGCCCTATGCCTACCCGGGGCGGCATTGGGAACTCGACGCCGACGGCCAGCCGACCAATCTCATCACCAAGTCGCGCCGCAAGTCGGCCTTCATCACGCCGGTCCCCAAACCAAGAAAACGCCGCCGGGGGGACGGCAAGAAACAGGTCGAACTGGTCTTTCAGGAGCCGGAGGGCATTTCCACGCCGGAACAGCAATACGATCCGAATACCATCATCAATGAAATTCGCGGTTACGTTGACCAGTGGCGGAAGTTGCCCAATCCCGATCAATGGCAGGTCACGCCGGAAACGGCACGCCTGCTCCAGCACTGGCGCGGCTATCCGTTTCAGGACATCCGCCCGTTTTTCTGCCAGATTGAGGCCATTGAGACTGCCATTTGGCTCACGGAAGTTGCCCCGCGTCAGGGGGAGCGCGGACGCAAATTTCTCGACTATCTGAAATCCGCCAACGGGCAGGCCAACCCGGAAATTTTCCGCATTGCGCTCAAACTCGCGACCGGGGCCGGCAAAACGACCGTCATTGCCATGCTCGTCGCGTGGCAGACCATCAATGCCGTCCGTTGCCCCGGCAGCAAGACTTTCACGCGCGGATTCCTGATCATCACGCCTGGCATCACCATCCGCGACCGTCTTCGGGTCGTGCTGCCCAGCGACCCGGATAATTATTACGAACATCGCGAATTGGCGCCCGCCGATCTTTTGGGGGAAGTGAAGCGCGCCAAAATCGTGATCACCAACTATCACGCTTTCAAGTTGCGCGAGCGCCTGGAGGTTTCCAAAGTCGGCCGTTCGCTGTTGAAAGGCCGCGGCCCGGAATTGGAAACCACCGAAACCGAGGGACAGATGATGCAGCGCGTCATGCCCGACCTGATGGGATTGAAAAGCGTTCTGGTCATCAACGACGAGGCGCACCATTGCTATCGCCACAAAGTCA
>Ga0326727_10005337_pt1 | contig 36902 bp, 32 predicted proteins | sample MB2enrmetagenome_FD_207643 | JGI IMG/M metagenome (GOLD analysis project Ga0326727, IMG submission 207643) | Lab enriched peat soil microbial communities from McLean, Ithaca, NY, United States - MB29MY | ecosystem: Environmental > Terrestrial > Soil > Wetlands > Peat | place: USA: New York... | reverse complement strand
CGAGCGCCGTCGACAGGAACGCGAATTCACCATGCTCCAGCGCAAGGCCCGAGACTTCGGCATGACGCTCGTGCCTGCCGCCTAGACCAACACCAATCCTCGGGCGCAAAAAGAAGTTTCTGGAGAGAGGGCACGGAGATTGGCTCACAGAGAGCACGGAGAAAACACGATAACCTCTCCATGTTCTCGGTGGTCAAAGGTTCAATGATTTACCCTCCGTGAACCCTGCATGAAATGCTCTTAAGCCTTCCTTTCGTATTCCAAGTCTTGCCGATTTCCTGACGGATTCGAGTACAGGAAGTTGCCAGGGGAGTAGATTCGGAATGACTGTCGCTGAGAGCAACCGGCTCTCGCCAATGACACCCCTATTCATTTTTCTCTTGACAAAGCCTAGCTGTGTGTGTATACTTAATGCGAAAGTCCGCCCCCTGCGATAAAGGGCTGTGCACATGCCAAGGATGGAAGGCTCCAACCTCCGCCCAGCGCGGCAATTCGGTCACACCCCAAAACACAACAAAGGAACAAACGGGAAACTCGCGCCTCTAAAAGATGTTAAAAATGAAGGTCGATCCGACTATGTGTATGAAAACAAACGGCCACATGACAAAATGCCCGACGAAATATCGGGCTTTTTTCGACAAAATGAAGCCGATTTTACAGAGAGTTGCGCATTCAGAAGGACATCTGATTTGGAGAGCTTAAGATGAGGGAAGCAGTGATCGTTTCCATTGCGCGCACGGCGATTGGCAAGGCGCCGCGCGGCGTTCTGCGCTCCACGCGGCCCGATGATATGGCCGCGGCGGTAATCCAGGAAGCCCTGCGGCGTGCGCCGTCGCTCGACCCCAGCGAAGTGGAGGACGTTATTCTGGGTTGCGCGATGCCGGAGGCCGAGCAAGGGAATAATGTGGCCCGGGTGGCGTCACTGCGCGCAGGCCTTCCGGTCACGACCTCGGCGATGACCGTCAATCGCTTCTGCTCCTCCGGACTCCAGGCGATTGCCCTCGCTTCCGACCGCATTATGGCGGGCTTCGCCGAGGTGGTCATTGCAGGCGGCACGGAAACCATGAGCATGATCCCCATGGGGGGGTACCATTTCTCCCCAAACCCTCACCTGATGGAGCATTACCCTGATTCCTACTTGAGCATGGGGCTCACCGCGGAAAACCTTGCGGCGAAATATCACATTACCAGGGAGGAGCAGGACCAGTTTGCGTTGCGCAGCCACCAGCGGGCGATTGCCGCCATCGAGCAGGGGAAATTCCGGGAAGAAATTGTGCCCTTGGAAGTCGTCGACGTCGGCTTGGACGGCGGGAACAAGCCGCAAACGCGGAAGGTGAGGTTCGAGACCGACGAAGGGCCGCGACGGGATACGTCCCTGGAGGCGTTGGCCAAACTCAAGCCCGCCTTTCACGCGCACGGAACGGTGACGGCGGGCAATGCCTCGCAAATGAGCGACGGAGCCGCCGCCGCGGTGGTGATGTCGCTCGACCGGGCCAAGGCTTTGGGCCTTGCGCCGCTGGCGCGGTTTGTGAGCTATGCGACGGCCGGCTGCCCGCCGGAAGAGATGGGCGTAGGTCCCGTGTTCGCCATTCCCAAGGCATTAAAAATGGCCAGGCTGAAGTTGCCGGACATGGGCGTGATCGAATTGAACGAAGCCTTTGCTGCACAGGCGCTCGCGGTAATCAAGCTGGCCGGGCTCGACCTGGACAGAACGAATGTTAACGGCGGGGCCATCGCCTTGGGTCATCCGCTGGGTTGCACGGGCGCGAAGCTGACGGCCAAGCTACTCGGCGAGTTGAAACGCCGGAAAGCTCGCTATGGCTTGGTAACCATGTGCGTGGGCGGCGGAATGGGCGCGGCGGGGATCTTTGAAAACATGCAATGAGCGGGAACCTGAAATGGGCAAACGGGTTGTGTTCATCGAAGGGTCAAATGGTTCGCCCCCTGACACGGCGTAGGGGCGGTTCGCGAACCGCCCCTACTTTCGTTAGGAGGATTCTGATGGAGAGAGTAACAGGTCTCGGCGGGTTATTTTTCAAGGCGGAGGACCCGGAGGGAAATCGCATTGAGCTTTGGGAACCATCGGCGGGTGGTTGAGGATCGAGCATATGCTAGAAGCCCAGGGAGAAAACATGGCAGACACATCCGCGGCTGTTGCGCAGCGAATTAAGGGTGGCAGTTTTCTGATTGAATCGCGCGCGCCGGAAGAGGTGTTTACGCCGGAGGACTTCACGGATGAGCATCGCTTGATTGCCCGGACGGCGCGGGAATTCATTGACAAAGAAATTGTGCCCCGCCTGAACGAAATCGAGGAGAAAAAGCCTGGGGTGCTGCGCGAGCTTCTGAAGAAAGCGGCGGAACTGGGCTTCTGTGCGACGGACGTGCCGCAAAGATTTGGCGGGTTGGAGCTGGACAAGATCTCTTCCACCCTCGTCGCCGAAGAGATGGCGCGCGATGGCTCCTGGGCCACCACGGTGGGAGCGCAGGCGGGCATCGGCATTCTCCCCATCACTTTTTTTGGCACGGAAGGACAAAAGACGAAATACCTCCCCAAACTCGCGAGTGCGGAGTGGGTGGGCGCCTACTGCCTGAGCGAGGCATCGTCTGCCTCCGACGCCCTGAACTGCAAGACCCGAGCTACGCTCGATCCGGACGGGAAGTGTTACCTCCTGAACGGCACAAAAATGTGGGTTACCAACGGCGGCATCGCCGACGTTTACGTGGTCTTTGCCAAAGTGGACGGAGAGAAATTTACGGCCTTTATTGTGGAGCGCACCTTTGCGGGAGTCTCCCCCGGGGCGGAAGAGCACAAGATGGGAATTTGCGGTTCCTCCACAACGCCGCTCACTCTTGAGAGCGTGCCGGTGCCCCTCGAAAACGTTCTCGGCGAGATCGGCAAGGGACACTTGATTGCGTTCAACATTCTGAACATGGGCCGGCACCGATTAGGAGCGGGCTGCGTGGGCGGTTGCAAATACCTGCTGGCAGACGCGTTGAAGTGGGCGAAGGAGCGCGACGCGTTCGGGCGCAAGATCGCCGAGTTCGGCATGATCAAGGAGAAGCTTGGCGCGATGGTGGCGCAAATCTATGCCGTCGAGAGCATCTCCTACCGTACCAGTGGAATGATTGACGTGATGCTCAAGGGGATTGACCGGGGCGCGGCGACCGGGCAAATCCTGGAGGCCTTGCAGGAATATGCCGTGGAGTGCTCCATCTTAAAAGTCATGGGCACGGAGACGCTGGATTTCATGGCCGACGAAGCGGTGCAGATCTTCGGCGGCTACGGTTTTTGCCGTGGCTACGACGTTGAGCGCGCCTACCGCGACCAACGCGTCAATCGGATCTTCGAGGGCACCAACGAGATTAATCGCTTGTTGATTACCGACATACTGATGAAGCGTTCCCTGAAAGGCCAATTGCCCTTGCTTGCCGCCGCGCAAAAGCTGACCGACGAAATCCTGGGGATGGCGCCGCTCGAGGAGAAGGATGACGTTGAGTCACTGGCCCAGGAGACGAGGCTCGTGAAGGGGGCCAAGAAGGTCCTGCTGCTGGTGGCGGGAAGCGCCGTGCAGCGCTACATGCTGGCGCTGGAGTATGAGCAGGAAGTGATCGGGGTCCTCAGCAACCTGGTGATGGCGGTCTATGCTATGGAAAGCGTCCTGCTTCGCACCCAGAAGAAATTGGCGAAGGCTTCAACGCCGGCCGATGAACCCGCAATTGCCGTGGCGCGCGCGTACGTCCACGAGGCAGCGGATCGCATGGAGATTGAAGCGCGCAGGGGGCTTGCGCGCATCGCGGAAGGCGACACGCTCCGCACGCATCTCTCCGTCCTTCGACGATTCCTGCGGCGTACGCCGCCCGACTCGATTGGCTTAAAGCGGCAACTGGCGGATCGAGCGCTGGAGATGGGGCGGTATCCGTTCGGAGGGTAGGTGGTAGGTCGTAGGTAGGTTGGGGACGCGTGAGGTGCGTGAGGGATGTCAATTGAAAGGTTCGAGCAATTGGAAGTCTGGCAGGCGGCGCATCGGCTGGTCCTCGATGTCTACAAGACGACAGAAGGGCTACCAGGCGACCAGAAGTTTGGACTGGTTGCCCAAATGCAAAGGTGTGCCGTATCGGTCCCTGCCAACATTGCCGAGGGTTTCAAACGCCGGGGACGCGCCGATAAGGTTCGATTTTACAATTTCGCGCAGGGCTCCCTGGAGGAGCTGCGTTACTATCTCTGCCGGGACCTTGGGTACAGAGTCGATTATGAATCGCTGGCTGAGCAGGCGGAGCTAGTCGGTCGGATGCTGACGGGGTTGATCAATTCAGTAAGAGTTTAGGCGAACTTCCCCACCTACTACCTACCACCTACCGGCCTCGCAACGCCTTAGAGGCGCCGACAACATCCGAGACCGACAAGATAAGGTCCGCTTTCTTGCCGCCGGTGGGGAGGCTGGCATAAGCGTACTCGATGTTGATATTCCCCGCCCCCAGGCGCACACCCACCTCGCCCAGTGCTCCCGGTTTGTCCGGCAAGGTCATGCGCAGGACCTCTTCCTCCGTTACGCGCACGCCGAGTTGCTGAAGAACCTTCTTCGCTTTAGCGGGACTGCTGACGATGAGATGAACGGGGCTTTCACTGCCGGCGCTCCAGCAGGTAACAGCCGAAATGTTGACTTGCGCTTTGCCTAATGCTTCCGCGATGCGGCCAAGTTCCCCGGGCTTGCTATCCACCCAGGCGGTAAGCTGTTTTACCTTTGCCATAGTTTTCACCTCCGGGGGTATATGGTAGGTGGTAGGTGGTAGGTGGTAGGTGGGGGGAAATTGTGAAGTTTAAAGGGTAAACGCTAAAGGCTCTAAGACCTGATCCTTTCCTCTTTACCCTTCACCCTTTAACCTTTACCCTTTCCTCCTTGCCCACCTACCACCCACTACTTACCACCTACCTTCCCCAGCCCCCATCTACCACCTACGACCTACCACCTACCATCCTAAAATCTACCGCGGGCGCAAAATGACGTTGCCGAGAAACCCGCGATTCTCGCCGTCACGGTCACGCGCGGTCAGACTGACGCGGAAAGCATCGGCGGGGCAAGGAACCGTCTTGTCCAACCTGACCACCTCGCGCGGATCAACCGCCTGAAGCGTGACATGGCCCAACTCTTCACCCATGGCACTGAAAAAATCCGCCTGGAGCGTTCCCGGGGTAAACACTCCGAACGTTCCTTTCAGTGTGACCGTCATTCCGTTGAGTTTCCCGGTGAGGGGCTCGCTCGCGATTCCGCCGGAACTCGGTTCGCCGGAAATGGGATTGGGCACACGCGTCGGCGACCAGTAAATCGGGTAAGAGTATTCTTCACCCGGCCCAAGCGTGGCGTAGGGGCTCATCCCTTCAGACTCCATGAAGTATGGTGTCTTCTTCAGGTCGTCCGCCAAGGTTTGGTTGAACGGCCCGCGGGAAATGGTCCCTGGGCCGTCATTCCAAGTTTGAACCGAACCCCCATCAGGATATTCCTGATCGGGAAAGTACTTGAAGTTCTCCACCAAGGCGATATTCTTCTGCCCGTTGACCACCGCATACCACCCGGCGCTGGAATCGGCAGCCGCCTTGCACACCCAGTACAAATAGTGGACCCGGAGCATCCGCCCCCCGGGAAGGACCTCGTAGCTGGGGTGCCGCGCGTCTCCATAGGGTTTGTAATACCCCTCTGGGTATTTGCTGTGGGGATTCAGGGGGATGTACATGTAAAGCGCGGGGTTGGGCTTGGAAGGATCGTTGACATCCGCGGCGTCATTCTGAATCAGGTGCCAGATGCCCCAGCGAATCTCCCGCCGGCTGATGTTTCGCATTACTTGATCCACCTTGATCCGCGTGGTGTCCGCGTAAACGTGGAAGGTGCGAATGAATTGTGTGCCGGTGCGCGGGTCCTCCGGGCTCGTCACGCGGACAGCGACTTCGGCAGGCGTGTTGGTGACGACTTCCGATTGGTAATGCGTGCCGTCCAGGATATAGTACGGCACGCTCGCCCACTCACTATCGTTCATCCAACCCTCAGGGCCTGGCCAGGCTTTATCTCCACCATAATCCGCCCAGCCGGCTTGGAGATTGTTCTCCGACTCCGGCAGAACCTTGCCCTCCAGAGCCTTGTTCACAAAGAAGTACTCTTGATCGCCAAGCTGAAGCTGGATGGCCCGCCCTCCAATGTCGGGAGCGATGAACAAAGAAACCAAGCCATTGCTGAGTTTATAAACGTTCCACTTATTGTATTGCGTCTGTTCCAGCTTGGCGGAGTAGGCCGGTGCAGGCGCTGCCAGAACCGGCCTCACGGAGATCCAGGAGGTGACCAATCTTGCAGCGCCCGCAAAGCCCGAGTCGCGCGGCGATGGGGCCGCCGCCACGACCACGGCGAAGGCAAGAAAAGTGAGCGCCGCGAGCGAAGACCATGTTCGTCTCATGAAGGGGACCTCGCGAATGAATCTTCCCTAGGAAACCAATCGGCATGGTCCGGCGCTTTGCCGGAATTTCCGTGGCCTGCTTGTTTACAGCCCCGGCTCAGGCCTCGCCCGATCCCAACCTTGCCAGCGTGTGTGAGAATTCCCGCACCGCCGGATAAAGGCCACGATAAACCTGATAGTACCGTTCATAGGCCGCAACGTTATCCGGTTTCGGCGCCATGGACTCTTTTACCTGAATGGCTTCCTGCGCGGACTCTTCCACCGAGGCATAAATCTTGGCTCCCACGCCTGCCAGCAAGGCGGCGCCGAGGGCTGACCCCTCCGAGGTGCGCAAGGTGACAAGTTCTTTGCCATAAATGTCCGCCTGGATTTGCCGCCATAGAAAACTGCGCGAGCCGCCGCCCGACGCGCGGATCTGCTCAACGGGGATATCCAACTCCTGGAAGATCTCCAGAGAATCGCGCAGGCTGAACGCCACGCCCTCCAGGATGGAACGGATCAGGTGAGCTCGTGTGTGCGCCGCCGTCAGGCCGAACCACATACCCCGCGCCTGCGAATCCAGGTGAGGGGTCCGCTCGCCCATCAGATAAGGCAGCCACAACAAACCCTCACTGCCGGGACGGATCTTCTCCGCTTCGCGAATGATCAATTCATAGGGATCCACATCGGCTTGCCGAGCGTACCAGGATTCCCCCTGGCCGAAATTATCACGGAACCAGCGCAAGGAAAGTCCCGCGCCCTGCGTGACCCCCATGACGTGCCATTTTCCCGGAACCGCGTGGCAGAACGTGTGGATGCGCCCACGCGGGTCGAGCTTGGGCGCGGCGGTGTAAGTAAAGATAACTCCCGAAGTGCCCATCGTGGCGGAGGTGAGTCCCGGGAGAACGATGCCGTTGCCGACGGCGCTGGCCGCCTGGTCGCCGGCGCCCGCTACCACCGGCGTTCCCGCACTGAGGCCGGTCAGCACCGCCACTTCGCGCGTGATTTCCCCCGTGATCTCGGGTGACTCGAAGGCCTTGGGCAGGATTTGCGCATCGATTTCCAACGCGCTGAGCATCTCCCGAGACCAGCGGCGATGGGTGACATCAAAAAGCAAAGTCCCTGAGGCGTCGGAAACGTCGGTGGCAAACTCCCCCGTCAAGCGGAAGCGGACGAAATCCTTGGGGAGCAGGAAATGGGCGACGCGCTCGTAGAGCTGCGGCTCGTTATCGCGAACCCACAGGATTTTGGGCGCGCTAAAGCCGGTGAGCGCAGGGTTGGAAACATATTGAATGAGCTGCTCCGCCCCCACCTTCTGAGTAATCCAATCGCATTGCGCCTGGCTACGCTGATCGCACCAGATGAGGGAGGGGCGGAGCACCGCGAGAGCCTTGTCCAGCAACACGACGCCATGCATCTGTCCGGAAAAACCTACAGCGGCGATATCGGCACCTTTCACGCCGGCCTGTTCAAGCGCCGCGCGAATGGCCACCAGCGTCGCTTGCCACCAGTCTTCCGGGTCCTGCTCGGCCCAACCGGGTTTGGCCATTCGCATCGGCTGATGGTCGCCGGTCGCCGCTCCGATCACGTGCCCATCCGGGCGAACGATCACGGCTCGCGTGCCCGTGGTCCCTACATCAATTCCCATCATGTAAGACATTAGATTTTCACCTTTTCCCACCGTCCCGATTTCGATGAGCGTTCGACGGTGTCGAGCACCGCTTGATTCCTGACGCCGTGACGGAAGTTCGGCTCCGGCAAACGGCCCTCGTCGATGGCGGTGAGGAAGTCGTGGATGGCATGAACAAACGTGTGCTCGTAACCAATGATATGCCCCGGGGGCCACCAAGCCCCGACGTAGGGGTGCTCAGGCTGCGTCACCAGGATGCTTTTGTACGCCTGCAACTCCGAAGGCTCGGTCCGATCGAAAAATTCCAGCTCGTTCATGCGCTCCAGGTTGAAAGCCAGGCTGCCCTTGCTGCCGTAAATCTGGAAAGTGTTGTAATTGCGGCGGCCGCCCGCGAAACGCGTCGACTCGAAAACCCCCACGCTGCCGTTCTTGAAGCGCGCCAGGAAATTTGTGTCGTCATCAACGGTTACTTTGCCTTTGCCTTTCCGGCCTTTGGCTCCCCACGCGCCTTCGCCTTCGGAGGGCAGGGGCCGCTCCTTGATGAAAGTCGTCATTTGTCCCGTCACCGTTTGGATCTCGCCGTTCAGGTATTCGGCCAAGTCCGCGGCGTGCGCACCGATATCCCCCAACGCGCCACTGCCGGCAAATTTCTTTTCCAGCCGCCAGACCAGCGGGAACTCAGGGTTCATGATCCAGTCCTGCAAATAGGCGCCGTGATAATGGTACACTTCGCCGATTTTGCCATCTTCGATCAAATGCTTCGCGAAGGCGACGGCCGGCACGCGGCGATAATTGAAATTGACCATGTGCAACACGCCGGCTTTTTCCACAGCCTTCAGCATGTCTTTAGCTTCCGCCAGGCTGTTGGCAAGCGGTTTCTCGCAGATGATGTGCTTGCCCGTCTGAGCCGCGGCGATGACCATGGGATGGTGGAGATAGCCGGGCGTGGAGACATCGATCAGGTCGACGTCTTTGCGTTCCACCACCCGCTCCCACTCGCAATCCGATTCTTCCCACCCGAACAGCCGCGCGGTTTCTTCCAGTTCTTCCGTGCACGCCTTGCCGCACAACACTTTCATGCGCGGAACCAGATTTCCTGGAAAGAATCTCCGCACCTGCCGGTAGGCATTGGAATGCGCCTTGCCCATGAAGCGATGACCAATCAGTGCAACGTTGATCTCTGGCATGTAATACCTCCAGGGCGAATGTCATTTGTCCTTAGTCCTTTGTCATTTGTCCTTCGCATTAACTGGCACGACCGTACCGTCTTCGTTCTGAAGCTTCGGGACCGGTCCGATCGAGCGCAAATAGGCATTCAGTTTTGGCCCTAGTTCATCGATTATTGGCTTAACGGTCTTGACTTCCTCGACCGACAAGAGGTGCCGTGCGTGAGCACGCCGGAGCCAATGTCTTATTTCATACAGTGAGCCGCGCGCATTCCTCACAAATCGCCGATTGTCTTGAAAGCTCCCGCGCCCAGTACCCTCGGCGATGTTCGCTCCAATGCTATCTGCAGCGCGGATCAACTGTCTTCCAATCGTATCCTTCGCCAGTTGATCCCATCCTCTGGCGACTTTCCAAATAGAATCCGAAAGTTTCTCTGACAATTGATAGACTCGAAGATTCTCGAAACCTTTTGTCATTTGTCCTTCGTCATTGGTCACTTGCCCTTTGTCTTTCAGTTAAAAGACGATCCGCCACGGACAAAGGGCCAATGACAAGGGACAAAGGACCAGTGACCAATGACGAATGACGTTTTTCCTATGCCCACCACATTTCCTTGAGTTTTTCCTTGATGACGACCTGGCTGAGGAAGGCCGCGGCTTTGCTCAGGCCTTCATCAACCGACATCAGGCTGTCCTCGTGCTCGATGGAGAGCACATCGTCGTAACCCACCATTTGCAGGGTGGAGACGAAGTCGCACCAAAAATCCGCGTCGTGGCCATAACCGACGGTACGGAAGATCCAGGAGCGGTTCTTCTCGTCGCTATAGGGCTTGGCATCCACGACGCCGTTGACCTTGATGTTGACGTCGTACATCCGCGTGTCTTTGGCGTGGACGTGGAACACCGCGTCACCCAGCTTGCGAACGGCGGCGCAGGGATCGATGCCCTGCCAGAACATGTGGCTGGGATCGAAGTTGCAGCCGATGGCGGGTCCCGCCGCCTTGCGCAGGCGCAGCATGGTTTCAGGGTTATAGACCACAAAGCCCGGGTGCATTTCGATGCCCACGCGCACACCGTGCTCTTCCGCAAACTTGGCGTGCTTCGTCCAGTAAGGGATGACTTTCTTCTCCCATTGCCATTTCAAGATTTCCGGAAAGTCGGGTGGCCATGCCGTCGGCGACCAGTTGGGATATTTGGATTTGTCCGAATCGCCCGGGCAGCCGGAGAAATCAATGACGGTTTTGACGCCAAGTTTTTCCGCCAGTTGGATCGTTTTCCTGCTGGTGGCGGCATGAAGCTGCGCCAGCTTCCGGTTGGGGTGCAGAGGGTTGCCGTGGCTGCTCAACGCGCTGATGCTGATTCCCTCGTCTTCGAGCTTTTGCTTGAATTCTTTGAGCTTGGAAGCCTGGTGCAGCCACTCCAGCTTGAGGTGCGGTTCGCCAGGATAATTGCCGGTGCCCAACTCCAGGGTCCGGATGCCCAGGGGCTTAATCTTCTGGATCACTTCATCCAGACTCAGTTTCGCCAGCAGTGCCGTAAAGAGTCCTACCTTCATGATGGATCTCCCCCCTCAGTAGTAAACGGTAGACGGCATACAGGCAGACCGTTGCGGTTCTCCTCGTTTCCCGAATGCCGTTTACGGTCTACCGTTCCGAAATCAAATTCCACTCGAAAAGACGCTAAATCTATAGTCCGGCCGCCCCGGCGTCAACTGGAAATTTCGCGCATTATTTCAGATGGCGGTCGTACCATTCCAGGGTGCGCTGCATGATGTCCCGGCGGTGCGCAGGGTCGTAAATCAAGTGGCCCTCGTTGGGATAGACCACAAACTGATTTTCGACGCCCAGCGTCTCCAGGGCGTGCCAAAATTCAAATGATTGCGGGGTTGGACACTCGCCGTCGCGGTCTCCCACCAGGATGAGCGTGGGCGTCTTCACGTTCTTTATGAAGGTGATGGGCGAGCTTTTCGCATACACCGCCGGATCGTCATAAACGGACGCGCCGAAAAAGGGAATCAGCCACTGGTCGATGTCGTTTTCGCCGTAATAGCTTTGCCAATTTGCGATGCCCGCCCCGGCCACCGCAGCGCGGAAGCGGCGCGTTTGGGTGATGGCCCACATCGCCATGTACCCCCCATAACTCCAGCCACCGATGCCGACGCGGTTGTTATCCACAGGAAAATGCTTCACGACGTAGTCAACACCGGCGAGGATGTCGCGTAAATCCCCGCCCCCAAAATCCTTGACGTTGCCGCGCGTGAAGGCCTCACCCTGGCCATAGCTGCCACGGGGATTGGGCCGCAATACGAAATAGCCGTAGTGGGAAAGAAGCGTGAAGTCAAAGAGCGCGCTGGGCCAGGTGGGGCGCGCCATGGCGCCGGGGCCTCCATGGACTTCCACCAGCAGGGGATAGCGCCGCGCGGGGTCATAGTCCTGGGGATAAGTGAGCCAGCCTTGAACATTGAGGCCTTCATTCGTCCAATGGACGCTCTCGGCTTTCCCCCAGCCGAGGCGCTCGGCATGGTGCGGCGTGGTCATTTGCTTCCACGCCCCGATCGGCCCCGCCCAGACCTCCGGCGGATCGGAAAAGGTCTCGCGCAGCATCGCGCTGACCTTCCCGTCGCTCGCCAGGGAAAGGCCTAAATTCCACCAGCCGAGTGAAAGCGTTTCCGGCTTGTTCCAAAGAGGCGTGACTTTGCCGCTCCGGACGCCGAGCGTCGCGATGCCACTCGCGCCATCGACACTTTCCAGCAGGAGAATTTCCTCCCCACCCGGCTGCCAAACGAGCGCACTGACGGAAGCCTCGAGGCCCGGTGTCAGGTTGCGAACCGCGCCGCCCGTGGCGGGAAGGAGAAAGACATCGCCGCCGGTTGAACCTTCGTCGCTCATCAGCCCACCGATGAACGCGATGCTGCTTCCGTCCGGCGACCAGCGCGGCTCGGCAACTTGCTGCGCTGGCTTATGCAGGGACTTCAGCTCTCCGGAGTTGGTCTGAAGGGTGTAAATTCCCGCGACGAACCAATTGCCGTCGCCGGCGCCGTGAGCCGCGGTCAACACAAATTTCTTTCCGTCCGGCGACCAGTCGTATTCATAAACGTACAGGTCCGCGGGAGAGAGTTGGCGAACACGTTCCGTGGCTACGTCCACCGTGGTCAGGCGTTGTTCGTAGATTTTTCCGCCAATCATCCCGGAAGGAAGCGTCATGGGCTCCAGCGGCCCAGGCAGGCGCGGAGCGTTCTCGGTGAAAAGCAACGCCAGCGTCTTGCCGTCGGGGGACCAGGACGGTTCATCGATCGAGCCCTTCAGGTCGGTAAGCTTTCGCGCTTCGCCGCCCGTGACGTTGGCCACGTAAAGCTGTAACTGGTCAGGCGTCTGGGCATTCGATAGGAAAGCCAGTTGGCGGCTGTCCGGCGACCAGGCGATTTCGCGCTCATCGGAAGCCTCCTCGCCACTGCCCGCCGTGATGCGGCGCCGCGTCGATACGGGCGAAGCCAAGCTGCAAACGAAAATTCCGTGCGGGGAAACGCCTTCGGTTTCTACCCACGCCACGCGTTGGCCATCCGGCGAAATGGCCACTTGCCGGATACCGTGCGCACCCGCCAGGGAATCGATCATCGCGTCGAGAGAGGACTCCTGCGCCCCGACGCTACCGGAAAGCAGAGTGAAAAGGGCAAGCAAAAGCAGCGCGAAAGTTCGCGCCTTACGGCTATGCATAACAGGGCTCCTGAAGGTGCGTAGCAGGTCAACGGAAAATACCCGACCCGACATCGTAACCAATGGTGCATCCTACAGCAAGCGTTGTTCCCCCCTCGGGGTGCAGGTGGCCCGTTGCTTGCTTCTGAGGCTCGGTCCCGAGATGGATTCGCGCCTGACTGCCACCAGCTACCTTCAACCAATTGAGCCGTCTGCCGCGCGATGCTCTGTCGAGATTGAACTGGCCGCCGAAGTGGAGTAGCCTGAAGCGTCGTGAGCAAAAGTAGCCCAACGCGAAAGGTCAGCGTGTGCCTGATGTCGCCGCATCCGCTGGTGCTTGCCGAATGGGAGCGCCTGCTCTCCCCCGCGGGTTTCGAGCTTCAGGTGCGGCGGGTGGAGTCCACGCTAGTACCCGAACTGGAGCGACTGTCGTTGCCGGGCGCGGAGGTGTTCGTCACCGATGCCCACGCGCCGCGGCAAGCGACGGAGGTGCTGGTGGCGGGAATCCAGGAGCGCAACCCCCGCGCCCGGCAGGTCGCGGTGGCCGAGAAATTCAGCGAAGACTATGCCTTTTCCCTGCTCCGGCTGGGGGCCAAGGGGCTGCTCAGTTACGCCGAAGCGCACCAGAAGCTGCCGCAAGCGTTGCGGGTAGTGGCCGCCGGCGGGTTCTGGGTACCGCGAGAATTACTCTCCCGCTTCATCGATTCCAATCTGGGGCTGATGCGCGGACGGCACGTGCGACCGAGTCCGGCGAACCTCACCCAGCGCGAACGGGAAGTATTGGATGCCTTGCTGGAAAATCTGGCCAACAAGGAAATTGCCGACCGGCTGAACATTTCAGAGAGAACCGTAAAGTTCCACGTCTCGAGCCTGCTGGAGAAGTTCAACGTGCGTCGGCGCACCGACTTGATCCTGCTCTGTTTCCAAGATCACTCTCCTGGCCCTTGAGCTGTCCCCCCGTTCAGGTCACCCCCCTGTCCCAAAACTAGCCTTCTCACCGATTGTCAGCGCGGGCGGAGCGTCATACTCTTCCACGCGTTATCGGCCTGGTATGGGGTCGCGACCTTGGCGGGGCGGGAAAGACGAGAAACGGGTCAGTGGGAGTAAGTTATGGATCGGAAGTACCACATCTTCCTCATATTCCCCGGGGCCCATGGCAAGCTCCGCAAGATCCACTTTCCTCCATCTCTGGTCCAACTGATCCTAGGCTTCGCCATCGCTGGAGTCGTGACCGTGGGAGCTCTGGGGAACAGTTACGCCCATATGCTGCTTAAGGTCTCCAACTACAACACCCTGCGAGCCGAGCGTGAGGCCCTTAGAACCCATTGCCACAGCCTGGAAGGCGTCCTCACACGGGCCAATGAAGAATTGGAGTCCTTGCAATCGCTGGCGGCGGAGGTTGCGCTGACCTATACCTTTAGCGAAGGGCGGGGCCCACGCTTTCCGGCGAATGTGCTGCTGGTGGCGAGTCGAGGAAATACCGCGCTGGGAGCGGACTATAGCGCCGCTCTTTACGCTTTCAAGATGATGAAGGTCACGCCGCTTGTCGCTTCTTACGCTTCAACCGCTCCCCCCTCGGTTCTCGAAAACGTCTTTGACGACTCGGTGACGCCCTCGATTTGGCCTGTGCAAGGGCCGATCACAGGGGGCTTCGGGCAGCGAATGGACCCTTTCACCGGGGAAGGAGCCTTCCACACCGGCGTCGACATCGCAGCTCCTGCCGGAACGCCCGTCAAAGCGGCTGCGGATGGAATTCTCTTTAACGCCGGGCCCAATGCGGGCTATGGCATCGAAGCTTTGATTGACCACGGTTATGGCGTTACGACTAAATATGCCCACCTCAGCACCCTGTATGTGGTGGTGGGCCAGGAAGTAAGGCGCGGCCAAGTTATCGGCGCGGTAGGGGTGACCGGCCGAACCACCGGACCCCACCTGCACTACGAAGTTCTCGTCCGTGGCACTCCGGTTAATCCGGCAAGATACCTGCGTAGTTAGCTGGACATCATGCTGCCCAAATCCTTTTCGCTGGACGACAACCTGTTCCCCGCCGCACCAAGCGGTCATGATGCTGGGGAGCAGGAGGGAGGCTGTGCGCATGAGCCAATTTGAGTCGGTGATGCTATTCAAAAATGGGCTAGCGGCGTTACGAAACGGTTACTGCTTGTCCGCCGTTTCGCACCTGCAAAAGGCGTATGAACACGAAAGGGGCAATCCGTTCTATGCTTCCTACTACGGGCTGGCGCTCGCACGGGCGGGGGATGATTGGTCGAAGGCAGAGGGTCTTTGCCAGGCAGCATTGCGAATGAAGCGCGATCAGCCTGACCTCTATATGAACATGGCGGAGGTATACCGTCGGGCCGGGTACTTGGAAGACGCGTTGTTGACACTCTACAAAGGCCTGCATTTCACCCGATGGGACTCACGCCTCGTACGGGCCTTGGAGGAACTGGGAGTTCGACGACCGCCGGTGCTCTCCTTCCTCGATCGGAAGCATTTTCTCAATCGGCAACTGGGAAGACTGCGGCACCGGGTTGAGGGGCAGGGCAGGGTTTCGGCCCTGGAGAGCCTGCGGATGGCGCGCAATTGAAGGGGCGGAAATGGCTTACCTGCCTCGCTTGCGCCGCTTGGCATGACGCAGCGGCGCTGCGCCCGGCGTAGCTGGGGCCTTCCTTCTCTCCGGTTTGTGTTTCCTCGTCATCCGGGCGGTTCGCGAATCGCCCCTACGATTCGCTCGGACCGCAAATCGGACTCGCTGAACCAGGAGGGGAATAAGCGGACGCGGAAAATCCCGCGCAGGGCTTTCCTACCGGCAGGAAAATCCGGCGCCAAACCTCAAAAATTCCACTCATCTGTAGACATTTAGCCCAAGTGTACCTCCGGTATGGATGAGTTATTGCTATATTGTTACATTGGGAACCAGGTCGGAGTGGAAACGCGCAGTGGGGAGAGGTGTCAGACGCCAGGTGTCGAGTGTCAGGTGGCGGGCAGTAGATGGCAAACGATAGACAGCCTACTGACTCCTGACTGCCGACTCCAAAACTCCGACTGGTCACTATGCACTGTCCACTGCCCTTTGAAGATTCCAGCCTGCGGCAGTTGTGGCGGATCGCTAATATGCTTTTCAGGCTCCAATATGAGGGGGCTGGCCCTGAAAGATGTTAAAAATGAAGGATGAACCTCAGAGTTTATTGAAAACAAAGGGGCAAAAAAGTGAACCTCAGAGTTGCTGAAAAAAAACAAGTTAGCTTATTTTCACGATGAGTTACTGAAAGGAAAGGAGATAGGCGAAGAAATGCTGAATTATGAAGTCTGAAATCTCCTGCGCACATCATTTGCGTGCAGGTAGGTAGAGAACGAAATGCGAAGGCGGAAGAGGGGAGAGCGCCGACGGCCAAACTCCTGCCTGGACAATTTTGCGGACTCCAGTTTTAATACGCGTATGTCCAAGAAACACAAAGAACTCATCCAGAAGCAATTTACCAAGACCGCGGAAGCGTTCTCGACGTTCGCGATACGCGACACGCCCGAGGTTCTGAGGGAGAAGGTGGAATTTGCCAAACCCCAGCCTACCGATGCCGCGCTCGATGTCGCTTGCGGGCCGGGGGCGTTTGCTCTGGCGATTGCGCCGCGCGTGCACTTTGCTTGGGGCGTCGACTTGACGCCGGAAATGTTGCGGCGGGCCCGCGCCTATCAAGCCGAAAAGCAGATTACGAACGCCGCCTTCGTACGCGGCGACGCCGAGCAGCTTCCCTTTGGCGCAGGCAGGTTCGACCTGGTATCGTGCCAGTGCTCGTTCCACCACATGCCCAAGCCCCAGCTCGTGCTGCGGGAGATGATCCGCGTGGCCAAGCCCGATGGGCGGCTGCTGATGGTCGATCCCCTGGCGCCCGAGAGCGACTCGAAATACCAAATCTACAATCGCATCGAGCAACTTCGCGACCCTTCCCACACGCTGACCCTGCGCCTGACCGAATTCTTGCGCCTGTTTGAGGAAGAAGGTCTGGAGATACTGCGGCAGTCCCTCCGCCGGCGGCCCCGGTCTTTCAACAACTGGATGCTGCGCGGCGGCCACGCTGCCGGAACCAAGCGCTACCTCGAAACGCGCAAGCTCCTGGAAGATTCCATGGAGGGCGACCGAGCCGGCTTCTCCGCCCAGGGCCTCGGCGAGGACATCCAAATTGTTCACAATGAGGGGATATTTTTGCTGGGGAAAAAGGTAGGTGGTAGGTCGTAGGTGGAATGTAGGGAAACGGAGAATAAGGCATATCGCTGGTGGCCGGCGAGGAAGCGTAAAGAAAAAAAGTAGGTGGCAAGCGGGGAAATGGAATCGAGGCACTATGCCCCACATACTACCTACGACCTACCATCTACCTTCCGTATGGGGTAAATGAGAAATGGCAATCGAAAGGTTCGAGCAACTGGAGGTCTGGCAGGTGGCGCATCGGCTGGTTCTGGAAGTCTACAAGGCAACCCAAGATCTGCCAAAGGATCAGAGGTTTGGGCTGATATCCCAAATGCAGCGAGCCGGCGTTTCAGTCCCAGCCAACATCGCAGAGGGCTTCAAACGTTGGGGGCGGGCCGATAAGGTCCGTTTTTACAATATCGCGCAGGGCTCTTTAGAGGAACTGCGCTACTACTTCATACACTGCCGGGACCTTGGCTACAAGGTCGATTTCGAATTGCTGACTGAACAGGCCGAGCGCGTTGGTCGAATGCTCACAGGCTTGATCAAATGCGTAAAAGCCTAGGCGCCGTGCCCCATATGCCACCTACGACATGCCACCTACTGCCCTACGAACGGCCATTCCCTCCGCACCCTTGCGCGCGCCATGTAAGCGGCAGTTCCCACCGCGAAGACAGCGAAGGCAAAGACCAGTGAGCGCGCTGCCGCCGTCGCGAGCACGTAAACCCATCCGCATAACGAAATGATTCCGGGAACGGGGTAGAACCACATCCGGAAGGGCCGAGGCAGATCCGGTGAGCGGAAGCGCAACAGGAAGAAACCAACGGTCTGGGGAAGGTATTGGATGAGCACGCGCGTGGCGATCAAACTGCCAATGACTTCACTCAGGCGGCCCAGGCTGAACAAGGAAGCGATCAGCCCCAGGGTGATGAGCGAAATGTGCGGGAAATTGCCCTTGGGGTGTAAGCGCGCGAAGACGGGAAAGAAATTGCCGTCAACGGCGGCAGCGTAGGGAATTCGCGAGTAACCCAGGAGCAAGGAGAAAACCGAGGAGAAAGCGATCCAGAGCAGCAGCACCGTCATGAGCTTCCCCGCCACGGATCCAAACAGGATCTGAACGTATACCGAGGCAATGTAATGGCTCTCGATGGCTTCGCGCCAGGGGATGACGCTCAGGAACGAAGCCGTCATCATGATGTAGAGCACCGCAACGATGAGGATCGAAAACAAAATAGCGCGGGGTATCACCCGGCCCGGATCGCGAATCTCCTCGGCCAGGTAACAGACGTTGTAGTAGCCAAAGTAATCGTAGAGGGCGTAAAGCGTGGCGTGGCCCAGACCCACCCAGAAAATCAGGTTGAGATGAAAAGCACCCGGGGGAAAATCCAAAAGCCGCGCCGCGCTCAAGTGGGGAACGCCGGAGATGGCAATCCACAGGCACCCGGACAACACTCCAGTAGCCAGCACCACCGAGAGGTTGCCGATCGCCCCAATGCGGCGGTAAAGGAGCGCCACCAGCAACAGTGGAAATGCCGCGGCCACCCCGTGAATTTCCCAGTCCGTAAGCTGCGGCGCTAGGTAGTGAAGGTAATTGGCGAAGCCGATGCTGCCGCTCGCTACCGAGAGCGGGGCGGAAAAGATGATCTGCCAGACCATCAGGAAGGAAAGCCAGCGGCCCATGCGATGCGGGCCGTACGCTTCCCGCAGATAGTTATAACTGCCCCCGGCTTTGGGCAGCGCCGCGCCGAGTTCCGCCCACACCAAGCCATCGCAGAAGGCCAGCACCGCCCCCACCAGCCAGCCCAGCATCGCTTGCGGGCCGCCCATGGTGGCCAGGAAAAGGGGGATGGTGATGTACGGGCCGATGCCCACCATGTCGGTGATGGCGAGCGCGCTGGCCTGTACCAGGCCCAGTTCCCGCCGCAGACCTGGCTTGTTGGTGGAGGGTTCCAATCCTCACCTGTTAGACGCCGCTTGCCGGGAAATCTGGCGAAGCAATTCCGATTTCACGCGGGGATGGGGGCGAGCAGGTTTGGGGGCGAGACCCAGCAAGTAGACCGTTTCCGCGGCTTCGCGGATGCGCTCCAGGCAATGCGGGCAGCCGCGCCCCAGGTGGTCGCGGAGATCCGGGGCGCCCTGCTCGGAGAGCGCGCCCAGCAACCATAACTCGTAGAGTTCTTCTAAATGTTGGCAGCCCATGTTCCACTCACGGCCCGGCGCCGATGCTTTACGAAAGTCACCGCCGCGCGCAAGGACGATCGCACTTTGCCCAAGGGTTCGCCCATCTCCGCGGCAATTTCGGATTCCCTGAGCCCCCCGAAGACGGTAAGTTCCAAGGCCTGCCGCTGCGGCTTGGGCAACTGATTGATCGCCTTGTGGAGAAGAACCAGGCGAGCATCAATCAAAGTGATTTCCTTCGGTCGGGGCAACCAGGCTGGCGGAACGGAGTCCATCGCCGGAGCTCTTGCCCCCTCAGCAGGACGGGGTTTTATCGCTTCAGTTTTTCCGTCGAGTGATTCTGCGGCAGATGACACGAGGGCGGCAGCCTTGGACTTCCGCATCCCGGTGTCCTGTGTTTTTTCAGTCTTGGCGCGGGGACCAGGCGCGCCGGCGTTGGGCGCATTCTTGCGCAACGCGCGCAGCCGGTCCACAGCAGCCTCACGCGCGGTGAGCACCAACCATGCCACTACGCTTCTTCCTTCCTGGCTCAGGCTCGGGCTCTCACTCCAGAGGCGCACGAACACCTGCTGTAGAATTTCCTCCGCGGCGTCACGCGAGGGAAGAATGTGCGCCACGAGGCCGTAGACACGTGGGGCGTACCGGTCGTAAAGCTCGCTCAGCGCGGCCACGTTGTGCTGCGCAACGCGTGCCAACAATTCTTCGCTTGCCAGTTCTTCGCTCATCAGAAAATTCCGAGGTGTCGCCGCCGGCGCGCGCCGAGCCCTTCGACCGACAGGCCTTTCCCCCAGGCCAGCAGGGCGATGGAGGTTCGCCTCAGCCCAGAAGCCGGAGCCGCTTGATTCAATTCCCAATTATATCGCATTGTGATATGTAGAACCTTGAAAACCAAACGGACAAAATGTGGACCGAATCTTTTGATTGCTCCTATAAAGAGAATCGATTGGACAGCAACCGGCCCCTGGCTTAAGTATTACTAGAGTCCCGCTGGAGCATCGGATCCGCGTCGCGTCGACCTTGCCCCCAGGGCTTCACGACGCGGGCCGGTGCGGGACCGGATTCCTCCTCATTTTGCCTCCAAAGCCCCTCGGCAGCGCACAGCCGAGGGGCTTCATTTTTGTAAGAATCATCGTTCCCGGCAGGCTTTGGGAGAACCCGCTTTTCCCCCTCCAGCCGGAGAATCCCACCTCAGGTTCGAATCTCTTTGGCGATTCCATCATACAAGGCGATGCTCTTGTGGAAGTACGAAGCGTTGGCCATGTGGCAGGCAATAGCCGTGTTGTTCCCGAAGACCGTGTCCTCAACCACCGGCTTGCGGCTGCGCACGGAGTCAAAGAAATTCCGCAGGTGTTCCCGCGTAATGTCGTACCCCGCGGGCGGGCGGAAGGTAACCGTATCAGTTCCCGTCTTCTCCAGCCGCGCGTCATTCTCAACGTGCCATTTCCTGGCATATTCTTCGCGCATAGCCTTGGGGAAGCTGTTGTAATAGCCGCCGGGGCCATGGTCCGTTCCATCCTGGGTGGTATAGGTCATTTCGCCACCCGTGATCTCCAGCAGGCCGCCCGTCCCGTAGAATCGCGTGTACCCGTGGGCTTCACAGGTCAGGATTAGCTTGATGACCACCGGGAATCGGTCGTAATCATAAATCACGTGATGAACGTCGGGCACGTCGCGCCCATCATTGAAGCGGCAGATGCCGCCGACGGATTGCGCGCGCTGGGGAGGTTGGGTGATTTCCGCCGCGTAATGGATGCCCGTCAGCAGGTGGACCATCAGGTCGCCCGCTGCCCCTGAACCGTACGCCTGCCAGCAGCGCCAGCGGGCAAAGCGCAGAGGATCAAAGGGAACCTTGGGGGTGGTGCCGAGCCACGTGTCCCAATCCAGATTCTGTGGCGAAAGGTCCGGCGGGGGCGGATACTCCCACGCCCCATCGGGGGAATTGCGGCAAGTCATGCCCTCGATGGTGTGTACATCGCCGATCGCACCCTGGGCAATCAACTCTTTGGCTTTGGTAAAGATAATGGAACTGGGAAACTGGCTGCCAATCTGCACGATGCGATTGTTCTTTTGCGCCGCCGCGATCATCTCAAAGCCCTCGCTGACCCCGTGGGTCATGGGCTTCTCCGAATAGACATCCTTGCCGGCATTGCAGCAGTCCACCACAATTTGCTTGTGCCAGTGGTCGGGCGTGGCATTGATGATGCAATCGATCTCCTTATTGTCGAGCAGGTCTTGGTAGCGGCGAGTGACGGGGATGGGCTTGCCGACAATCTCCCTGGCGAGCTCATGCCGGCCGTCGTATAGGTCGCATGCCGCAACACACTCAATTCCAGGCAGTGAGATCGCGGTGCGCAGCAGGCCATTGCCTTGCATGCCGATGCCGATGATGCCGAGCCGCAGCGTGTCGCTGGGTGGAACCACGGCGGCCGCGGCGTAGGCAGGGCCGGGATCAAGCAAGATGGTTTTGCTCGCCAGCGTGGCCCCGGCCACAGCCGCTGTTCCCCGCATGAAGTCGCGGCGGGAGAGACGACGATTACTCATAAGAAACCTCCGAATAAAGGATAGAGCGAACCAATCACCGGGGGGTAATCCTAGTCTTCAAGGGAGACAAGAGCAAGCCGGAAAGCTACGCGTTCTTGATCTGTTGTGCCGCGGCGTCCCAGACGACGGCCGTGCGCTTAAAATAGGAGAGGTTCGCCATATGACACCCGAGCGCGGTGTGGTGGCCGTACACCTCGTCTTCCAGAACGCGTTGGCGCGTGCGCACGGCGTGGAAGAAATTCGCGAGATGTTCCTTCTTGTCGTCGTAACCCGGCGGGTTGATGAACCCTTCGGTTTCATCCTGCTCCACCTTAAACTCACCGAGCTTGGGCAAGGGGTGTTCTTTATTCCATTCCGCTTGGTACTGGTCGCGCAGATTCTTAGGCCAGCCGTAGACGGTGTAATCATCCATTTGGTGGCAGGAAGGCTCGGGTTTATAGGTCAGGGTCTTGGCGCGGATGACCATGGTGCCGTTCTTACCGTAGAACGTGGAGCATTCGCCTTCCGAGCCGTTGTTGCTGTTGCAGCGCAGAATCAGGTTGAATTTCGGATAGTCGTAGAGGGTCCAGAGCAGGTCGGGATAGTCACGGCCATCTTTATAGTAATAGATGCCGCCGCTGGAATAGGCGCGCTCCGGGGGCTGATTCGTGCCCGTTAAAAAGTGGATCCCCGAGAGCAGGTGTACGAACAGGTCGCCGGCCTGGCCTGAGCCGTAGTCTTTAAAGCGGCGCCAACCAAAGAAGCGGCCGGGGTCATACGGCCGGGGAGGAGCGCTGCCGAGCCAGGTGTTCCAATCGATGGTCTGGAGGCTGGCATCAGGGGGAACGGGGTTGACATACGCGCCCATATCGGTGTTGCGATCCAACACGGCCTCGATGGTGTCAACCATCCCCAGTTTGCCGGAGTCCCAGATTTCTTTCGCCTTGGCGTAGAGAATGCTGCTGACGCGCTGGCTGCCTACTTGGCAGATGCGGTTGTATTTGCGCACGGCGGCGATCATGGCTGCGCCGTCCTCCACCGTGTGCGACATAGGTTTTTCGCAGTAGACGTCTTTGCCCGCCTGGCAAGCTTCCTCCACGATGCGGCGGTGCCAGTGGTCGGACGTGGCGCAGATGATGGCGTCAACATCCTTGCGTTCGATCAGCCGGCGGTATTCGCGCGTGGTTTCAATATCTTTGCCGCCCAGCGCTTCCTGGGCGGCGATGTGGCGGCCGTCGTAAAGATCCGCTGCCCCCACACACTCGACCCCGGGAATGGCCAGCGAGCAAGTGAGCAGCTTGCACCCTTCGATGCCGGTTCCGAGAATGGCAAATCGAATCGTGTCCGAAGGCGGAACCGGCCGCGGCGCAGCCGCCAGGCGCAAGGGTTCAAGGATGGTAACTTTCGCAGCCAGGCCGGTTGCCGCCGCCCCGGTCCCCAATTTAATGAAATCTCGTCGAGTAACAGTGCCCTTCTTCATGATGATATGACCTCTTTTCAAACCATAAATTAGTGCCCTTCCTGAGAATCAATGCGCCTGCTGGCTTCGTCGGCTTTTTCGAGCGTAGTGCCTAGGGCGACAGCCCTGGTAAGCTTCGTGAGCTCACGGGGCAAGCGCTCATTCTGGCAGATATGTCAAAGGGGCAAAAGGAGATTTATAGCGATGGGAAGCGAGTGCGCATTATTGGCCCTCTGTGCGCACAGGGAAGATGAGGGAGAGGGGGCCTGTCCGGAATACACTATTGACCGCGTGGGAGATTCACACGCAGCCCTGCCAACGTGCGACTATGACCGGCTCCAGGCCGCAGGGTGCTCTGGGCAGCCGTGGCGCCGCCAGAATTACGCGTGCGCGGTGTGAGTCAAACCCTCGGCAACGCGCGCCGAAGATTCTTGCCTCAACTCCTCCAGGGCGTGGCGCACGGCCTGTTGTGCCGTCACGTCGAGTCCACGTTCCACCATGGGGAACAAGCGCCCATTCTCATCCAGAAGGTGGTTACGCAACCAGAGGACATACTTCCGGCCGCTCTGCATGACCTCTTGCGGGTTTCCTCCACCCTGGACCAAGCGATCGAGGCTCTGATTGAAGGTCTTCTCGACCTGCTCACCGGCATCGTGTTCGTGCCGCATTCGGTCAAGCGTGAATGCGATGCCTTGCATATGGTCCTGAAGTGCGGGATAGAGGATCTGTTCTTCCTCTTGGACGTGGGTGTGAAGAGCTTGGGCAATTTCCTCGCGGAGTCCGCTCAGCCGGTCCGCGGTCCTGCGGCGATCTCGAGTCAAGGGCAAAACCCCGAGCTGCTCCTGAAGTTCATTCAGCAAAAGAGATAACTCCTGATGCCCTTGCACCAGGAAGTCTGTAACGCATCGTGTCATTGGGCAAATAAAACCTCCATCCATTCAGTAGGATGCGGTCGCGGAGAAGAAAGTTTTGCGGATTTTTTGTCCACCACTAGACATCTTGTCACTTTGCCAATTCCTTTTACCTTTCCATCGCCATCAATGAAATCTGCAATCCGCCGAGGGAATGATATATCAGATTGTGATATGAGAGAGTTTAAGAGTTTGGAAGTATGCGCGCGCAAAGGGCGGGCGAGTGCGGATTTCCAGCGGGGGAAGGGCGGGCCATGCAGGCTGCGCAATTGCATTCGCAGGCAGTCCGATGTAAGTTGTCAACAAGGTGGGATTTGAAAGCAAGAAACCTTGGCTGATGTAGCGCCTGGGTATCTGGTCTTGATCCGTAGGAGGCAACTGGGCGGAGTGGCGCCGCGACGCCAAGGACCACTTCGGTTTTTCACCCGACGGCAAAATGATGACTGCGCCTTTAGCTCCGCGAGGATGGTGACGTGAGTCTCAGCACAGGAACCAAGCTTGGCCCCTACGAAATTCTCTCGCCGCTGGGCGCGGGCGGAATGGGTGAGGTCTATCGCGCCCGCGACACGCGTCTTGCCCGCGACGTTGCCATCAAAATTCTGCCCACAGCGTTTGCGAGTGACGCGGAGCGCCTGCGCCGCTTCGAGCAGGAAGCGCGCGCCGCCGGGGCGCTGAATCACCCCAATGTTCTCACGCTTTACGACATTGGCATGCACGACGGCACGCCGTTTCTGGTCACCGAAATGTTGGAAGGTGAGACGCTCGGGGCGCGGTTGCAGGCCGGTCCGCTGCCGATGCGCAAAGCTCTGGAGACGGCGATTCAAGCTGCGCGCGGGGTCGCCGCAGCGCATGAAAAAGGAATCATCCATCGTGATTTAAAGCCGGCCAATATTTTCCTGACCGCCGACGGCCGGGTGAAGGTTCTCGACTTCGGTCTCGCCAAACTAACTCAATCTGACAGTGCCGGCTTCGATGAAACGCAGTCGCCGACGGTCACGGCGGGGTTGGGGGGCCAAACGGGGGCGGGCGTCGTGTTGGGCACCGTGGGTTATATGTCGCCCGAGCAGGTCCGCGGCAAGCCCGCCGACGCGCGCTCCGATATTTTCGCCCTGGGAACCATTCTGTACGAGATGCTTTCCGGACAGCGCCCGTTCGCAAGGGATTCGGTTGCGGACACGATGGCGGCCATTCTGAAGGAAGATCCCCCGGAGCTGGCGGGCGAAGGCCGAAAGATTTCTCCGGCGGTCGAACGCGTGGTGCGGCGTTGCCTGGAAAAGAATCCCGCCCAGCGCTTTCAGTCCGCGCAAGATTTGGCCTTCAGCCTCGAATCCCTCTCGGCCACTTCGACGCCGAGTACCGCCGCGATTTCCGGGACGAAATCGCCCGCTCGCAAATGGCTTGGGCCGGTGGTCATTGCCCTCATTGTATTGTGCCTGGGCGCGGCAGGCGCCTGGTTCTTGATCCAGAACGGCGCGTCGCGGCCCCAGCCTGTGTACCATCCTTTAACGTTTGAACGCGGGCTGATTTACGCCGCGCGTTTTGCCGCCGATGGACACTCCGTATTTTACAGCGCCAGTTGGAGCGGCCAGCCCATTCAGCTCTATTCGACGAATCCCAACGGCCCCGAATCACGCCCGCTGAATCTCAGCAATTCCACGCTTTATGCGGTCTCCCCCTCGGAAATGGCCATTTCTATGGGCTGCAAGGACGTGTTCATCGGGGACTGTGAGGGAACGCTGGCCGTGGCGCCTGTTTCCGGCGGTGCGCCGCGCGAAATTACGGATCACGTGCTGTCTGCGGACTGGACCCCGCAGGGAAACGAGATGGCGGTGGTCCGCGAGGCCGGCGGAAAGTTTCGAGTGGAATTCCCTCTCGGGAAAGTGCTTTACGAAAGTGGGAGCTGGATCAGCTTTGTGCGCATTTCCCCGCGCGGGAACGCCGTGGCCTTTGTAGAATACGCCACCGCGGCAAGCGACGCAGGTTGGGTGGTCATCCTGGACCGCGACGGGAGGTCAATCGCCCGGTCGCCGGAACAATTTCCCAGCGTGGAAGGACTCGCCTGGCCGCCCGCAGGAAACGATGTCTGGTGCGCCGCGAGTATTGGCCAGGGGTATGCCGACGCCATTCATGCCCTCAGCTTCGCTGGCAAAGATCGCATCGTTCTTCGGCTTCCCGGCGCGGTCCGGCTCTACGACATCTCCCGCGACGGCCGCGTCCTTATTTCCAAGGATGTATGGAGAAGCGGCGTGCAATGGCACGGGTCGGGGAACGCGGGGGAACGCGACCTCTCCTGGCTCGATGCCTCCACATTAATGGATCTCTCCAGCGACGGCCAGAATTTGGAGTTCAGTGAGTTCGGCGAAACGACCGGCTCCTCCTCCCTCGCTTACCTGCGAAAAACCGATGGCTCGCCGGCGGTGAAGCTGGGGTTCGGATACGCTGCGGCGCTTTCGCCGGACGGGAAATGGGTGCTCGCTGCGGATTTCCCTCCGCGTCTGGTTGTTTTGCCGACGGGCGCGGGAGAGGCGAAGCATTTGGAGCCGCAAGGACTCGAGCAATTTGCCTCGCCGGGCTGGATGCCGGACGGGAAACAGATCTATTTCGCCGGCTACGATGGCCACGATTGGCGAATGTACACGCAAGACCCCGCCAATGGTGCGCCGCACGCCTTTACGCCTCCCCTATCGGTGAACCAGCAGATTTTCGACTCCCACCTGCTTTCGCCTGACGGTAAATTCGTTGTCGCCCGCGATTTAAATGGAAGCGGTCGGCTGTATCCAATCGGCGGGGGACAACCGCAGCCGGTGGCGGGTTTGACGGCAGACGACATTTGGATCAATTGGTCAGGCGATGGGCGCACCGCCTACGTGTACCAGGATGAAAAGACTCATGCTCAGTTGTTTCGCCTTGATCTCTCAACGGGGAAGCGGCAGTTGGTCACGACTGTGGGGCCGGCGGATCCCGCCGGCTTGACCAGCACCGGGCCCATGAGAATCACGCCCGACGGCAAGTCGTATGCTTACTCCTACAATCGTTCGTTGTCGGACCTCTACCTCGCGGAGGGCGTGAAGTAACGCTGACCGCGGCTTGATCCTGGTGTGCGAACTCAACGAGCGACTCAGCAGCCAGACCAGCAAGCTCTACCCGGGCGAAGCAAAAGTGCAGGTGGAAGGGCGGGAATCGAAGGCCATGACTGACCAGATTATGACCGCCTCCAAAGAGCGGCTTCGCAGCCGGATGGGTGCGCTCTCGCGCCCAGACCTCAAGGCCGTCGAAGACGCCATACTGGTGCAGTTCGGTATCCGCAGATAGCGCCTGTCCGGAAGTCCGACGTTAGAAGCCCATGGCGCAAGCCGAGAGAAAATCACCACGCACCCCGCCCGAGCCCCATTGGGGGCGAATAAATTCACCATCAGCGGTCTTTCGTCCGTCGCTCGGACCGGCGCCCGGTAAAGTTTTCAGACAAGTTGTCCATTTTTCTCGCTACACCTGATACTACTAATCAAAAACTAAATAAATGTCTTGACAAGTCCAGGATTTCGGGTGTAGAATGGAGGCTATAGTCCTTGTGCCTCGGGGCGCGGCGGGAGGCTATGGCTCGCCCCCGCAATGCAGAGCAGTCGGCAGTAAGCAGTAGGCAGGAAGCAGCGAACGGAAGGTTGAATGTTGGCTGGTCAATAACCGCTATCCACTATCCACTGCCCGTTGGAGGTTCCCATGTCCCTCGTAAGAAAACCCAAAATCACGGAGAAGAAGGTAGCCGCGAATCGGCGGAACCAGAACCTTTGCAATGGTCCGGAGAGGGACGAGCGCCGCGAGCGCATCCGCGCCGCCCTCCGGCGTTTTGGTTACAAGGTGCAGGCCGAGGAGATTGCGATGCGCGCCCTGGGCGAAGATCCGGCCGACTTCCAGGAACTGCTGGAAGCGCTCTGGGAGGAATGGAACCCCGTCGGCGCCTTGCAGGAGGGCGTGGTGATCCGCCTGGCGCGGGCCCTGTGGCTGGCGAACCGCGCCGACCGCATGCAGGAAGGCTACGCCGTGCGCCAAGCCCAGGAAGTGGAGAGCGGCCGGCACGACCGCCTGCACGCGCAGATGATGCGCCTGAAGATTACGGCGTACAGATTGCGATTGCTCGCCCAATCGGTGGCGCGCGAGCATTACGTCACCATCCCCGAGGACCTCGAGAAGATGAAGAGGTTGCACGAGGAGGGAGTGCTGAAGGACATGGGCGAAATCGCTCTGGCCCTCTTCTACCAACTTCAGGCGCCGGAAGTGGGTGAGGACGAACTGGACTCGTTCGAGGCGGCCCAAAAGGTCGTTGCCCAGGTGAAAGAGATCTTTGGGATTGGTACGCGCCCCCCGTTTGCGCGCCAAGCGAACGTTGCGCCGTATTCCGGCCAGCCACAGGAAAGCCAGCACCCCGCGCAAGACGGCGTAGCGCCGGACTTCAGTCCGGCACCTGGCAACCTAGCGCTGGACTTTCGTCCGGCACCTGCCGACCTTAAGGTCAGCGCGACGCAAGATGAGCAGCAAAAGCGCTATCCCAGCATCACGGCGGCGGACTGGGAGGCGCGGGAGCGGCCGCGCCAGCTTTTGGAGAATCTCCTCACGCGGCAGGCGGAGAGTTGCGAGGCGCAGCGCAAGGCCATCCTGAAGGAATCCCTGAAGGGTCCGTCGCCCTATGAACGCGCTGCGGAAATCGCTCCCACCCACCCCAACGCGCGCGTCATGCGGCGAATGCAGGATTCCAACCTTCGGGAAGCCCGCCGACTCACCAACCTCCTGCTGAGAATTAAACGCTATGAGCGTCAAGTGGAAGTAATAGAAAAAAGCGCGGCTCTCCACGATGTGCCAGAAAAAAAAAGTTAGTTGTTTAGAGCAAAAATGTCTGAAAGCTTTAAGTAACTTAAATAAAGATAGTTAGCTTGAAACTTGGGGGCCAGGGCGAAAAAAATGGCGCAGCCCTCCACGATGTACTAGAAACAAAAAGGGTTACCAAGGATTTCCGAAAACCTTACAAAATTTTTTTTACTGAATCTAAAATAGTTAGTATATAACTCGATGACCAGGGGCCATGGGAAAAAAAGGGGGTGAAAAATGAGGCCAAGCTTCAGTAACTTATTGAGAAAGCATGTAGAAAAAATGTCAGCTTTTCGCCTCTCCACGATGTTGATGAAAGCAAACGACTTAAACCGTTCTCTCCACGATGTTGATGAAAAGAAAGGAGAAAGGCGTGGGGCGGAAATTGTGAATTCTGAAAGCCTGCGGACGGAAAATCGGCTCATCCATGAATCCGGCCATCGGTTCATCGGATCATTCAAAACCAACCCCGCGATCAGCCGATGAACCGCCGAACCGATGAACCGAGGAGTCGATGACCAGATGAGTCGATGAGGCGAGGTGCAAAGTGAAAGGCCGACTTTGAAAATCGCAAATCACAATTCGCAAATCACCAAATCACCCGATCACTCAATCGCCCGACGGCTCCTCCCCGGTGCCGTCCACTATCCTCCGCTTCATCACCACTTGTAGTGCGGCGGCATCGCAGGTAAGAGACAGGCGAGAAAGCAAGGTAGTCATCGTGCCCGTCCTCAAGAGTGTGCTGTTATGAGAGCTTGCTTCCGAGGGATACTTTTTTTCCTGTCGGCGTATTTCTTGCCGATATCGGCGGGGGCGCAATTCCTGGGAAATATAAACACTACCACCGGCCTTCCTGATGATTTGGTACAAGTGAACTGGGGCGTGGCGGGGAAGGTAAGGACCGTTGGGGGCGATCCCGTGCGGGGCGCCCAGGTGATGCTGGCGCCGCTTGTTCCCGCGGCTTCCCGTATGTTCGCCACCGACGCTCAGGGACAATTCAGCACGGTGTACCAGTTGAATGCCAAGGAGGTTAGCGAGTTCAGCGCGATCTTGACGGTGAAGAAGAAGGGGTTTCAGACTGCGCATGCGTTTATCAATTATGGCCGCTCAGGCAAAACCTGGGTGGTCTCTCTGACGCTGCGGGAACCGGACGAATACCCCGACCTGCTCTCACCGGGGGATTTGATTTCAGGCTTGGCGCCCAGGCTAAGACAGCTCGGGCCTGCGGACGGGCTTGCGGCAAAGAGCGAGAAAGATTACACGCGGGGCGTGGCGGATTTTCTCGACCAGCGCAATCCCGAGCGCGCCGTGCCGCTTCTCGCGAAGGCCCTGGGAAACAACCCCTCGTGCATCGGGTGCCAGACCATGTTGGGCCTCGCTGAGCTGGGCTGGTCCGACTGGGACGATGCCGGGAATTCATTTGGAGAGAGTGTGAAGGCGACGCTGGCCAATCGAAAAATGGGACGTCCCGAACCGCTGGTGGCTTACGGAACCTGGTTAAACTGGCAGCATGAGCCGGAAAAGGCGGAAGCCTTTTTCGTTGAAGCGCTCAAGTTCGCGCCGCAGGACGCGCTGGCCCTTCAGGAACTTGGCCGTACACTGCTGCCCCTGCAAAAGTCCGAGCTCGCGGCTGATGAGCTAAAGAAGGCCCTTGCCGCTGGCGCCGGGCCGGAGGCGCGACTTCTTTATGTCGAAGCTTTGCTAGGCGCAGGCCGTTCCGATGAGGCGGCCGCCGAGATGAACCGCTACCTTGACGGGCGCGACGTGAAAAATATGCCGCTTCGGGTTCGTAAAGTGTGGGCCAGCCTTCAGAATCGAGAAAAGGTCGAGACTCTCTACGTCAAGACCAAGCCGCCCAAAGGCCAGGAGCACGTCGACTTCCTTCGGCACCCTCCCCCGGACCTGATCCGCGGGCTTGAACCCGCAAAGGACCAGGAACTATTGAGTCCCATCCTTGACGGAGCGGGCACGAGGATCTTGGAAATGATCAAGAATTTCCCGAATACGAGCTCGCTCGAAGCGGTCCATCAGGAGAAACTGGGCAGCAAGGGGCGAGTCCACGAAGCACAGAATCAGAAATTTCGGTACTTGTGCATGGTGCCGCGCGAGGCTTGGGGGCCAGGCTTCATCGAATATCGCGCTGATTTTGCAGGAAATGAAGCTCTGCCGCACGGATTGTCAGAAGGGTTTATGCTCACCAAAGGGTTTGCTTCGGCGGAGCTTATCTTTCATCCGGCTTACCGCTCCGAGAGCACTTTTCGTTACCTCGGACAACAGAATGTTAATGGCCGGAAGACCTTTGTGGTCACATTTGCGCAAATTCCCGGAAAAGCCCACTTGACCGGAAGTTTCCGGAAGGGTCAAACCTCGATGACAACGTTTTCCCAGGGGCTCGCTTGGATTGATCCAGCCACCTACCAGATCGTTCGCCTCCATACAGATCTCTTGGCGCCCTTACCGGAACTTCGGCTGGAAAAGGAAACCTTGAATATCGACTTCAATGAGATCAAATTTACCCACTTGAAAGATACCTTTTGGCTGCCGGAACAAGTCACCGTGACCCTCGATTGGAACGGCAAACTCCTCCGGAATCGGCATGAGTATTCCGACTTCAAGGTTTTCAACGTGGACGCCTCGGAAAAGATCGGGAAACCGAAAAACTCTGCGGAGTCTTCCAAAGGAACGCAGGATTCCACGGTCACGCAGTGACCTGGGGTAAGATGGTCTTGTCATTCCAACACGACAAATTTTCATCAAAGGTGCCATAGCATGAGCGCCCGCCACTCTTTGCCAAACCGTGCAAGCGGTAACATGGATGGCCTGAGCGTCGGGCAATATGCTTGAGTTGATTCATGTGAATAAGCTAAGATAGAGCGCATATCTGGATAATCAGCGTTCTCGCAAAGTGGGTGAGCATGTTGCAAGCTTCTGGCCGGATTGTTTTGCTGTGGTCAGCTTTGTGCCTTTTGCCGGCGACGGTAATGGCGCAACTGATCGGAGGCGCTAACCCCATGCCCGGCTTCGAGACCGCGACATACCGATCGGTTATCGGGCGAGTGACGACTGCCAAGGGTGAGCCCGTGCATGACGCGATCGTGGAGCTGGTGACGAACGGCGGGTCGTACCAGTACCGTACAACCATGACCGACCTTTATGGGAAGTTCCGTTACGACTATAACTTGTACGGGTATACCACCAAGGATTTCGAGGTGTTGGCGACGGTTTCGAAAAAGGGCTACCCCAAAGCTCACGCCTATGCGAACTATGGCACCTCCGGCAAGCCCTATCCGATCGTGATTATGTTGCGCCAACCCCAGAACGACCCCACCTTGCTCCCCGAGGCCGACCTGGTCTCAGGATTGGCTCCCAGGTTCAGGACCCTTGGGCCCTCCGACGGGCTGTCGGAAAAGGACTTGAAGACTTACGAGAAAGCCGCAGGGCAATTCCTTGACAAGAATCGGCTCGACCTGGCGATTCCGGATTTTGAAAAAGTGGACACGTTGAATCCCTCCTGCGTACGGTGCCGGCTGATGGCGGCGCTGGCAGAAATGCGCTGGGGGGATTGGGTGAACTCCGAAGTCCGTCTGCGGGAAGCTGCCAACGCGGTCATCACCAATCGCAAGCTGCTCATCCCGGAACCTCTTCTGGCCTACGGAGTCTGGTTGAGCTGGCAACACGATCCCGATAAGGCAGAGCCTTACTTGCAGGAGGCGGTTAAGGAAGCTCCCCAGGACGCCCTCGCACTCCAGGAGCTTGGCCGTGTCCAATGTCTGGACATGAATTGGGAGGGGGCAGAAGATTCCCTGAAGAAAGCGCTCGCCGCGGGTGCCGGACCCGAGGCGCGTCTGCTGCACGCCGAAGCCCTGGTGTGGGCGGGCACCGTCAAAGATGCCGATGCCGAGATGAATCGTTATCTGGATGGGCGCGACATCAAGAAAATGCCCCACTGGGTGCAGGCAATTGGGGAGAAGATCCAGGATCGGAAGAAGGATGATCAGGCGCTTGTGAAGCTCCAAAAAGCAGCCACACCTTACACCGATTACATCCACAATCCTTCGCCGGAACTCCCAGGGATCGAGCCAGCCGGCGACCAAGTGAAATTGGACCCCCTCCTCACCGCCGTAGGGAAAAATGTTGCGGAGCTGTTCCAGAAATTTCCGAATACCAGTTCGTTGGAGAAAATTCATCAGGAAAAGTTGGACCGCAAGGGGAAATCAGGCGGGAGGCTGGACCAGAAATTCCGCTACCTTTGCTTGATACCCTCAGGGCAGTGGGGACCCCGAACCGATGAGTATCGGGCTGATTCGGCCGGACACGCAGCCTACCCGCAGGGGTTGTTGCAAAACTTCATGCTCACGTCGGGATTCGTTGCGGCTCCTCTGGTTTTCCATCCAACTTACCAGCCCGGGAGCATGTTTCGCCTTCTCGGGCGTCAGAAAAACAAAGGCCGGGACGCCTACGTGATTGCCTTTGCCCAGGAACCGAAGAGATCCCGCATGTACGGCACCTTTAATTGCGATGGAAAAATGAGGGAGACCTACTATCAGGGCGTTGCCTGGATCGACTCCACCACTTTTCAAATCCTCAGACTCCGCACCGACCTCCTGGCGCCCTTGCCGATACTCAAGTTGCAATCGGAAACCACGGAAATTGAATTTCAAGAAGTCCACTTTAGTCGTATCGCCGAGGGATTTTGGGTGCCGGCGCAAGTCACCGTCACCATTGATTGGGAAGGCCGGCGCCTTCGCAACCGGCATGAGTATTCGGATTTCGTGGTGTTCAATGTGGATGCCATGGAAAAAATCGGCAAGCCCAAAGGCGCTCCCGAGGCTTCCGCAGGGAATCTTGCGCCCAAGGCGATGCCGTAATTTTCGCAGAAAACAGCCCCGCTTGCCCGCGAACTACCCATGAGTTGGCCCACTCCTCAGGAACTCGCCCACTACACCTGCTATCGTACCGCCTGCCCCCTCTCGATCGACGGCAAGCTTGATGAACCCTCTTGGGAGCTGGCGCCGCGTTCGAGCCGTTTTGTGGATATTGTCACCGGCCATCCTGCGTGGTTTGACACGCGCGTGGCCATCCTGTGGGACGACACGCAACTTTACTTCGGGTTCATGGCCGAGGAGATCAACGTCAGGGCCACGCTCACCGCGCGCGACTCCAAAATTTACGAAGACAACGACCTGGAAATTTTCATCGCCGGCACGGATGCCTACTACGAGTTTGAAATCAATGCCCTGAACACCATTTATGAAGTTTTTTGGATTTGGAAGGACATTTTCCAGCCCGGCCACCCTTATTTCGGTCGGCCGGAGTTCAACCCCGCGGCCCACCCTACGCTGGAGATTTCCGGCATCGGCGGGCACGCGCATCCGCGGGGCGAGCGCTGGGGATTTCTCGATTGGGATTACCCCGGCCTGCGCCACGCCGTGCACGTCGAGGGTGTCCTGAACAAACATGCCGGAAGCGACAAAGGATGGAGTGCGGAACTGGCTTTTCCTTGGCAGGGACTGGAATTGCTTGCCGACGGCCGCTCGCTTCCGCCCCGGGACGGCGACATGTGGCGCATTGATTGCTCGCGCTTCCAGCAGGCTGGCCCGGACGGCAAGCGTCTGGATCCCAGCGCCGGATGGACGTGGAACCGGCACGGTTACTACGACTCGCACATCCCTGAGACGTTCACTTACGTTCACTTCTCGACTCAGGTGGTGGGAACACAATCCGAAAACAGATGAATTCGCGCGGACTCAAAATATATCACACCGTGATGTATCGCAAAGAATCCAGGTTGCGGAGGGCCGCGCAAGCTGATGGGCGCGGGGCGCGCGCCGGTGGATTCGCCGCCCGGCGCCTAGAGGGGGCTCTGCCGCCCCAACTTGCGCAGCGCTTCGCCGCTCATGCGCATGGGAATCCACTCCTTCATCACTTTGGCGCCCAGGGATTCGTAGAATTTGATGGCCGGTGTGTTCCAGTCCAGCACCTGCCATTGGTAGCGTCCGCAGCCCTTCTCGACAGCGACTTTTGCCAGGTACGCCAGCAGCGCTTTGCCGATTCCGTTCTTGCGAAATCGCGGCCGGACAAAGAGGTCCTCAAGATAGAGGCCGGGCTTCCCTTGCCAAGTGGAATAGTTGAAAAACCAAAGCGCGAAGCCCGCCGGCTCGCCGTTCCATTCAGCAATTTCCACGTAGAAGCGCGGCTCGCCGGAGAATCCATCCCTGCGCAGATCTTCGGGCGTGGCGACGGCCTCTTCCGGCGCGCGCTCGTACTCGGCCAGCTCGCGGATGAATTCCAAAATTAGGGGAATGTCGTGGATGGAGGCTTTTCGGATGTTCAGCATGGAGGAATTGTAACCCAACTGTTGAGCGAATCCCGATCGGGTTCGTAGTGCACCGTTGGCGTCAAGAGGGTCGGCGGCATTGCAAAAGGTCGTGCCAGCAAAGGTGCGCCTCGTTTCATACCGCGTTTCTTGCTCAGGGATGGCGTTGACGCGCGGAGAACGCGTTCGCTCGCCGCCTACCACTCGCGTCGACGATCCGTTGACATCGGCAACTCGATACGCTTAAATGGCGCCGCACTCGAGGAGTGACCATCATGATCACAAGACGGAATCTTCTAAAGACTCTTAGCGGGGCGGCGGCGCTGGCTGGCCGCCCCTACCTGTGGGCGGCAGATGGCCTTGCCTGGACAAAGCCGGTCGGGCTTCAACTCTATACGGTCCGGGATTTGTTTGCCAAAGACCCGGCGGGAACACTGAAGCAAGTCGCGGCCGTAGGTTACAAGGAAGTTGAAATCGGGTTTGGCCTCAAGCCGGCATTGCTGAATCCCGCCCTGCGGGCCGCAGGCATGACCGCCCCAAGCGCCTACGTCGACATGCCGAAATCAATCGAGGACTGGAAGAAATCCGTTAATGCCGCCAAGGATTATGGGCTGCACTACCTTGTGGTTGGGGATAACCCTCGACTCGACGCCGATGCCTGGAAGCGCCGGGCTGACCTTTTCAACCAATGCGGGACTCTTTCCCTCAGCGCCGGAATGCAGTTCTGCTACCATGCACATTTCCACGAACTCGAGCGCATCGACGACACGACCGCTTACGACATCATGTTGACGCGCTGCGACCCGAAACTCCTGAAAATGGAAATGGATGTCTTCTGGGTCACTTACGCTGGCGCTGACCCGCTGCACTATTTCCGGCTCCACCCCGGCCGATTCCCGCTGCTGCACATCAAGGATCTTTACAAAGACGTCGCGGTCAACCCGCACGAGTCTCCCGCCGACGATGGCCCGAATCCCTTCGCGCCGGTCGGCCAGGGGAAAATCGATTGGCCCAAGATCTTCGCGCACGCTGCCGAGGCAGGGACGAAACACATCTACGTCGAGCAGGACCGCTGCAATATGCCGCCGCTCGAGGCTATTAGGATAAGCTTCAACTATTTGAAGAAGCTGCGACTGAGTTGAGGGCCGGACGTTCGGCGCACCGAAGCCGAATAGAACTAAGGGCGGGGCGCATGATCAAGGCCGGTGATGTGTCGTTGCACAACACCGCTCTTCATGTCCCCGCTACCAAACAAGAAAGGCCGCGATGGCTCGCGGCCTTTCTTGTTTCTAAACTGTGAACTGTCGACTGTTAACTGTAAACTCTCTCTTTGACCTCTGAGTTGAGCAGCCACGCCCTCTGAAATCTCAGATTTTCATCTGAGACTTCAGACGCCTCGCATCCGCTCTGGACCTGTCCAACCGAAGCTGAACTCCAGAGCCGGTTCTCTCTTAGAAAGGAGGTGATCCAGCCACAGGTTCTCCTACAGCTACCTTGTTACGACTTCACCCCAATCATGGTTCATACCTTGGGCGCTATCTTCCTTGCGGTTAGAATTGCGACTTCT
>Ga0326727_10005336_pt1 | contig 36910 bp, 37 predicted proteins | sample MB2enrmetagenome_FD_207643 | JGI IMG/M metagenome (GOLD analysis project Ga0326727, IMG submission 207643) | Lab enriched peat soil microbial communities from McLean, Ithaca, NY, United States - MB29MY | ecosystem: Environmental > Terrestrial > Soil > Wetlands > Peat | place: USA: New York... | reverse complement strand
TTCTATTTCTCCGGCGACGGCGCCAGAAGGGATGAGGACGGATATTTCTGGCTCCTCGGCCGCGTCGATGACGTGGTGAACGTATCCGGTCACAGGATCGGCACCGCCGAAGTCGAGAGCGCTCTCGTCTCTCACCCGGCAGTGGCGGAAGCGGCAGTCGTCGGTTTCCCGCACGATGTGAAGGGCGAAGACCTTTATGCGTATGTCATCCTCAAGGTGGGCCAGACAGGCAGCGACGACCTCAAGAAGGCGCTTGTGGCCCACGTGCGGAAGGAGATCGGTCCCATCGCATCCCCCGGAAAGCTTCAATTTGTCCCCGGCCTCCCGAAGACGAGGTCCGGAAAGATCATGAGAAGGATCTTGAGAAAAGTTGCATCCGGCGAGCTGGATCAGCTTGGTGATACCAGTACCTTAGCCGATCCTTCAGTGGTCGACGAGATCGTGAAGAACAGGATTAAGTAAGAGATCCACAGAGATAACGGCGAATGCAAAAAGGGGCGCGCGGCACATGCGCGCCCCAACCGTCAACTCCCGTCGGAATAGGTATTGACCTCGCGAGAGACAAGCCTTTATACTAGTGCGGTCGGAAGGAGGCCTCACGCGATGAAGACAGTGATTCTCTTTGGAAGCCCTCGCAAAGACGGCAATACGCACGCCCTCGTCGACGCCTTTGCCCGTAGATTGCGGGAAAAGCAGCATGAGGTGAGCGTCCTCTACCTGGGCGACCTGAATATATGCCCCTGTCGCGGCTGCCTCTCCTGTCTCGAAAAAGGTGAGTGCACGATCGACGACGATATGGAGCAGGTGAGCAGGCATATAAGGGAAGCGGAGGTCGTGGTCTATGCGACGCCCATTTACTGGTTTGCTCCCTCTGCGCAGTTGAAGCTTGTCATGGACCGTTCCATCGCATTCCTTGATGGTGACTATAGCTCGCGCGTGCGAGGCAAAAAGGCGGTCACCCTCATCACCTGCGCCGATGCGAGTCATGACACGTGTCAACCGGCCCTCGATATGTTCAGGAAGACGTTCGAGCTGCTGGGCATGACGTACGCGGGTCATGTGGAGGCCGTGGGTTGCGCCGATAAGGGAAAGGTGGGCAGTGAGATGCTCCAGGCTGCGAAAAGGGTGGCGGAGTCGGTGCTCGTATGAGAAGCGGCGCGGCTTCGGCGTCCCGCTCTCTCACAAAGAAGGTAGGCAAGGCCATCTGGGACTACAAGATGTTACGAGAGGGGGACCGGGTCCTGCTCGCCGTGTCCGGGGGAAAGGACAGCTTGAGCCTCCTCCGGATAATGAGAGAAAGGCTGAAGTTTGTCCCCATCGATTACGAGATCGTCGCCTGCCACGTCGATATGGGTTTTGACTGGGTCGATGCGGAGGCGCTGAAGGCGCACTTTGAACGGGAAGGTGTCCGGTACGTGGTAGCGAAAGCGGACAAGCGCTGGACGGAAGATAAACCCTTCACCTGTTTCTGGTGCAGTTGGCACAGGAGGAAGGTCCTTTTCAGCATGATGGGAGAGATGGGTTGTTCCAAATTGGCCTTTGGACACCACATGGACGATATAATAGAGACGACGCTCCTTAATTTGCTCTTCAATGGAGAGATCGGGACGATGAAGCCCTGTCAGGAGATGTTCAAGGGCAGGTTCACGATTATCAGGCCCCTCGCCTATGTGCAGGAAAAGGAGCTGAGACGGCTCGCGGTAAAACTCGATCTGCCGGTGATAAAGTCGCAATGCGTCAACGGGGAGCGATCCAAGAGGCGGCTTGTCAAGGGCATGATATCCGAGGTGGAACACCACAACAGGAATGTGAAGAAGAACATATTCCGCAGCCTTCAGCGGGTCCGGGAAGAGTACCTCCTGAGGTCCGGCGGGTAGACGGTTTCCACATGCTTTTGCCCTGGGTCCAGGGCGCAATAATTGGAAAAAACGGGTGCGATTGGGTAGAATGTAGCTGAGTATGGCTGTTCCGCAAAAAAGAGAGGTCGGAAAATTCACGCTCCTTTATTATGCGTCATTCCTGGAGCCGGTTACACTCATACGGGACCTCCTGGCATCGAGGGTGATCGCCGACAAGGGAAGAGGCGGAATAAGGGTAATCGAAACAGGAGGACATAAGCTCGCGGTAAGAGCATACAGGCACGGGGGCCTTTTCAGGGGTTTCACAGGCCCCTTTTTCTTGAATACGGGGCGAGTGGTCTCGGAAGCGGAAATTATGCTCTATCTCCGGAAAAAGGGTTTTCCCGTGGCAGCCCCATTCGCCGCGGTGATCGAGAAACTGTTCGTCCTCAGGAGATTGTACCTGGTCACCGCCTTTGAGGAAGATGCGGTAGGCCTTTTGGAATATCTCCACACGTGCAAAAAAAGGGAGAGAATGAGGGCCGTCGTGAAACTTGCCGAGCTCGTGTGGGGGCTGCAGCAGGCGGGCGTCTATCATCGGGACCTCCACTTGAGGAACGTCCTTGTGACGCGAGAAAACCGACTCATCCTTCTCGATTTTGACCGGGCAGCCAAAAAGCCCGTCCTCCCCGGCGACGTGGAGTCGATGGTCCGAAGGCTCGGCCGGTTCACCGAGAAGATGGAGAGGCAGCGCCGGCTGCACGTGGGCGCGGTTGAGAAGGCGTTATTCCTGAGGACGTACGCCCGCCTCTCAGGCTATGATATGACCGAAAAAATAGGACGCGGCCGGACAGCGAGAGGGTTGCTGCATCGCATGGGCTGGCTCATCGAATCCCTCCTTTTCGGAGGGAGGAAATGAGGGAGGCGGCCGGCCATACGGATGTCGCGCGATTCTCGAGTGCCGGGGAGAAGCATGAGCACGTATGACTACCTCGAGAGGGCCCCGTTCGGCGGATGGCTGATGGAGGTGCGAAAAGGGCAGTCCTGCAAGGGCAACATCCGTAAAAACCCTGTGACCGGCCGGTATCAGTTTTACCGGGGCTCACGCAATGCAACGCGCCCTATGCTGGAGGACGCCGATATGGAGAAGCTGAAAGAGAGAATCGAGGATCTTGATCTCTAGATAACACGATCTTTACTCGCTGCAAAAAGAGCGCCGACAAAGACGGGGCTTCGATGTGCGACCCGGTATCAATTGCAGGAGCGGGCAGTGTCACACGAGACAGCCATGCGCTCACGAGAGGGCGAGGCTCACCCTGGTAATGCCTTCTTCCAGGGGCTGTATCGCGCAGCCGAATTTGCGGCACATGTTGATCATCTTCCCGTTTTCCGACAGGACGAAACCGTAAATCTCCTCAAGACCCTTCTCATGTGCTATACCGATCACCATATCGACCAGCTTGAATCCGAGCCCCTTCCCCTGGAAGCGATCATGGACGACCACGGCAAACTCACCCTTTTTCAGGTCCGGCTCCATGATCAGTCTCCCCATTCCGATGATGCTCCGCTTGTCGCCTTCCTTCACCTCGGCGACGATGGCGATCTCCCTCTCGTAGTCGATGTTGCACAGCCGAACGTGCATTTCGTGGGTGATCTGTTTGATGGTCTGGAAAAACCTCTCCTTCAGCGTTTTCTCCGACAGGCTCGTCAGCATCTCGTGCTCAAGCGGCTCGTCTTCCGGCCGTATGGGTCTGAGGAGGACGTCCTGGTCCGACAGGCGCCAGTGTGTCACATATTTCGTGGGATAGGGGCTGATGATCAGGTGGGGATGGGCCTGCGGTCCGTTCGTATAAGAGGGGTCGAGGATGATGCGTGCGTCAAGGGCGATGGGCTTGCTGTTGGAAAAGGCGATCGGGTTGATATCCATCTCCGCGATCTCCGGGAAATCCGTGATAAGGCTGGAAAAGCTCAAGATGATCTGCTCCATCATCTGCAGATCCGCAGGCGGTTTTCCCCTATAGCCCTGAAGGAGTTTGTACACCCCTGTTTCTTCCATCAGCTTTCTTGCCAGGGCCTGGTTGAGGGGCGGCAGGCCGATTGAAAAATCCCCGTAGATCTGGACCCCTATGCCGCCCATGCCGAAGAGGATTACCGACCCGAATTCCTCGTTCTTTTTTGCGCCGAGAATGACCTCGTAGTCGATCTTCTCTATCATCTTCTGGACCGTGACCCCTGCGATCGAAGCCTTCGGACGGTACTCCCGGACCCTGCGCATCATCTTGACGTATCCGTCCCGCAGCTCCTCTTCGGAATTGATCCCGAGCATCACGCCGCCGGCATCGCTCCTATAGCTGATGTCCGGCGAGATGATCTTCATCGCCAGGGGATACCCGTTGCTTCTCGCAATATGCGCGGCCTGCTCGACGTCCGCGGCGGCGTAGGTCCTGACAGTGGGTATGCGGTAATTGGTGAGAAACCTCTTCGACTCTTCTTCGGTCAGGACGGTCCGTCCTTCGGCGAGCGCTTTCCGGATGAATGTCTTCAGTATATTCATGGGCGGCGCTGAATCGACGGTCACATCCGCGGGCGTCTCGTAGAGGATCCCCAGGTTTCGATCGTAATTATGCATGTAGAGATAGGTCCTTACCGCTTCTTCAGGCGTACGGTACGTGGGGACGTTGTTCGCAAACAGGATATCCCTGGCTTTACGGACCTCTCCGCCGCCCAGCCATGCGGTGAGCACCGGCTTCCCTGCCCGGCTCGCCAGGGCGGCAATCGCCCTTGCCAGCTCATCCGGCTGTGCCACCCCCTGGGGGGTAAAGACGACCAGTATGCCGTCGACCCCCTGGTCTTCAATACATATCGCGACAACCTCTTCGTAGCGTGAGACGTCCGCGTCCCGGAGGAGGTCGAGAAAGGTATGCTCTTTCCAAAAATCAGGCATCAATGCCTTGAGCCTGCCCTGATTTTCAGGTGAAAGCCCGGCGACCGTCCCGCCCAGTGCAAGAAGGGTGTTTACCGCCATTGTGGCCACGCCGCCGGCATTGGTGACCACAATGAGCCTTGGCCCCTTCGGCAGGTGCCTGGAGTAGAGAACGCCTGCCGTATTGAAGAGATCTTCCGCAGTTTTTACCCGCACCACGCCGACCCTCCTGAAGACCGCATCGTACACGCGATCGCTTGTCGCAAGGTATCCCGTGTGGGAACGGGGTTGTGTGCTTTCTTCCATGCGGGCGGGCTTGAGAAGCACAATCGGCTTGTTCCGGCTAAAGCCTCTCGCAGCGCTCATGAATTTTTTCACGTCGCCGACGCTCTCTTCCATATACAGCATGATGCTTCTTGTGTGCGGGTCGTAGCCGAGAAAGTCGATGAGGTCTCCAAAGTCTATATCGACCATGGACCCCAGGGAAGCGAACATGCTGAAGCCGAGATGCGTATCCATACCCCACTCAAGCAGGGCCCTGCCGAAGCCGCCGCTCTGGGAGATGAAGGCAATATTGCCCGCCGCAGAATTGATCGGCAGGGGTGTGGCGTTCAGCGACAGGTGCGGCCTCATGAAGCCGAGGCTATTCGGCCCCATGATCCTTATGGGATAGCGCTTCCTGAGTCTGAGGACTTCCTCCTCGCGGGCCTTGCCGTCCGGCCCTGTCTCCCTGAAGCCCGACGAGACAATGACCGCACCCTCCACACCCGCCTTCCCGCACTCTTCGACTATCGCAGGGACGGTCTGGGCGGGTGTCGCAATGATGGCGAGGTCGATCTTTTCGGGTATGCGGGCACACGCCTCATAGACCGGAATGCCGAAGAGGCTTTTCTTGTGCGGATTCACAGGAAATATGTGTGAGCCGGACAGGGTGAGCAGGTTTTCGAGCAGTGCCCTGCCGATAGAGCCTGTGTCGTCGGTCGCGCCGATGAGGGCAATCGTCCGGGGGTTAAACATTTTTGCAATGTCGCCCATCTCTTGGCGCCACCTCCTCAAAGCGTGCAAAAAGCGCCGTCTGCGTGCTTTTTTTGCCTCACGCAGACGGCTTTGTCACGGTGATATCGGCTCACCTGGTAAGGACCTCTTTCGTCCTTTAGCCGCTGTCTCGAAAAGCCCCTGGAGGAACGGCGCCTCAAAGGGATCGATGATCCTTGGTTCCCCGAGCGCGATGCGGCTGCCGGACCTCGTATACGGCCGCATGACCCCAACCTGTCCGTACTGCGAGGCAGCCGCCACCAGGAGTACACCGTCGCTCAACGGAAAAAGGTCCCGCGTGTCTGTGCCCGCCCCCAGGTCCATCGCGATGCTTACCGCCTCGGCGCCCGTCTTTGTTGCGTAGGCCCTGATCTCGCCTAGCTCCTGCGCTGCGTTATCGGTATCCTGCCGCGTCAACGCATAGTGGCATATACTCGGCCCGCCGCCTTCACCCTTCATTCCATACGCGAAATGTATCGTCCCCTTTGCCGAGCCTTCCCCAATTAATTGCTGCTGGGCATGATCGAGACAGACGGCGATGAACTCATCCAGGACCGCACGCCCTTGCGACATCCGGCCGCGAGCGGCCCCCCTTTCCTTTTTCACACGCGACCTCCTCTCATACACCGAGGCAAAAGGGCGCATCCGACCGATCTAGCGATCTGTCTGTTTTCCCTGTCGAAGAGCCTCGGCACATAAGGCCCGGTGTCCATCCGGACCGCCTGCGCCTTTTCCGTCCACTCGAACCTGCGGCCCACATGCATGTGCATGTCTATTATCCTTTCCACCTTCATCCTCTTTGCCGGTCATTATCGGTCGGGCTTTAATTGCCTCTCCTTTATAGCTATTATTATACATAGTTTGCGCGTGGAGCGAAAGGTATGCACGCCGGGAAGGCAGACTGCCGGGATAGGGGCGGCCCAGATCGATTTTTCCGTTTTTCTAAAAAAACACGACCGATGCCCTTCGCCGCGGGCGGGCGGCAACCGATTTCTTTAGACCGGACATTTCCTCTTGAGGATCAAACCAAAATGGAAATAAGTGGAGATGAGGACTATACTTCAAAAGAAAGGGAGGCGAAAAATGATTCCTGAAATCAAAAAAATTCTTTATGCGACGGACCTCAGTAAAAACTCAGCCTATGCCTTTTTTTATGCTGCCGATATGGCAAAGAGACATGACGCAAGAATTGTCATGTTGCATTCCGTTGAACCTGGTCATTCTCTCTCTTACGCAGGATCCATGGTTGAAGGGTTGAAAGAAAGTGCGAGGAGGGAGGAACACGAAAAGGACCTTGAGGAAATCAAGAAAGGACTCGAGGAATTTTGCAAGAAAGCAGAGCCTCTAGCCGGCCATGCATGTGTTGAGCTGGTATCCAAAATTCTCGTTCTCCTGGGCCATCCCGTTGAAGAGATTCTGAAGGTAGCGGATGAAGAAAGTTGCGATGCCATCGTCATAGGAACTCATGGAAAGGGATTCTTGTGGCAGACCTTTCTCGGAAGCGTGGCTGTCAAGGTGCTTGAACGCACTCGAAAGCCGGTTTTCATCATACCGCTGCCCTCTGAGAAAACGGATATCGACTGGGATGAGCTGTAGCAGGGCATCCGGCAACTCGACGCTCCGATAGTGGGATGCCCTGTCACCTTTCTAGACCTATGAAAATGACTGCCCGGTCTCTATAAAAGTTTCTCTCTTTCCGGCTCTCCTGTCGAAGCGACAAGGAGTGGTGACAACCAGGAGCGACAAAAAGTGTGATACTCATATCATATCCGTCTTCTCTGCGAGCCAGATCCCAAACTCCTGATTTTTTGCCTTGCCCATTTTCCTCTACTCGGCTAAAGTATGTTCTGAGTAGAGGTGTGCCGGCGAGGGTAGGTTCCATTCCATTGGGGATAAGGTTTGACCGAGCGAAGCTCAGGAGCATGAGCACACGAATGACACTAATAGCTCGCAGAGGGGGCATTGTCCTGGTTTCTTGTTGGCTCCTCACGGCACTGTTGACCTCCGCGTCCGAGGCTAGACCTCATATGGATGCCCCTGTCGCCGCGACAGGGGCCCTGGTTGTCGGAGTGGTTCATGACCCCCCTTATATCTTCAAAGGGAGGGACGGGGAATGGACCGGTCTCAACCTGGACATATGGAAGGCGGTGGCTCAGGAACTGAAGGTGAACTATGTGTTGAAGGAAATGACATTCAATGAACTGCTTAACAGCTTGAAAGAGGGCAGTATTGACCTGTCCATAGAAGCATTTTTTGTGGTGGCGGAACGCGCAACGTGGATGCACTATTCCTTTCCCTTCGGGAGCACCCGGCTGGCCGTGGCGATGCTGCCCGAAAAGGCGGCCCATCCCTGGTTGGTGGCAATGAAGATTTTTTTCTCCTGGGGAACCTTCAAAGTAGTTGGGGTCTTCAGCGTCATACTCTGCGTTCTTGGTTTCCTATTCTGGCTGCTTGAACGGAGAAGCAATCCTGAACATTTCGGGGGAGGTCCTATAAAGGGTGTAGGCGCAGGCATTTACTGGGTCGGTGCAACGCTGGCGTCAGGGGTCTGCTTCGGCATCACCCTCAAATCAGTGTCGGCAAGGATCCTGGGTCTCCTCTGGATGTTGGTCTGTGCCCTCGCTCTCAGTGCCCTTATCGCTTCCCTCACAACCGCTCTCATGGAGAGCGGTGCAAGGGTCGAAGTGGTCGAAGAAGATAGCCTGAGGCACATGCACCTTGGGGGCATTAAGGGCAGCGCGGAGTCCACGGTGCTCAGGGAGCTTGGAGGAGAATACACCTTGTTCCCGGCGGAAGAGGATGCCCTGAAAGGGGTGCTTCGTCGACAGATCGATGGGCTTCTCTATGACGAAATAACACTCAGCTATTACAGGGACCATGACCACAAGGGGAAGATTGTAGTCTCTCCTGCCGGGCTCCGGAGGTTTTTCTTTGGGTTTGGGTTACCGTGGGGCAGTCCATGGCGCGGAAAAGTCGACGCAGCCCTGCTCAGCCTGATGGAAAAACCGGACTGGGCTTTCCTGCTCAACCGTTACGGTCTGGGACAAAACTTCGACGTGAAGATGTCCGGGCCCGTCCTGAGAAAGAGAAAATAAGCGCGCCGGGGCTTCGCTCTATTCTGCCCTTAATGCAGCTATCGGGTCAAGGCAGGCCGCCTGTCTGGCGGGGTAATAGCCGAAAAAAACACCCACTACCGTTGATACACTTACGCCGAGAAGAATCGCAGTATAGGATACGAGAAATCCCCACTTCGCAAAGTATGCGAAGACATAGGAAACTGTAATCCCCAGCAGTATGCCGATGATGCCCCCTGCAAGACAGAGGGTAACAGATTCTATGATAAATTGGCCCTGGATGTCACCTTGCTGCGCGCCCAGAGCCCTGCGGATGCCGATCTCTTTCCTGCGCTCTGCAACGGAAACGAGCATCACGTTCATCACGCCCACACCACCCACGATCAGGGATATACTACCGACGGCGCCGAGAAGGAGCGTGAAAAGCCGCATCTGTTTACCCATGTCTTCTATTAATTGCTCGGCAGTGCTTACCCTGACGATGAGCCCTCGTGTCTTCGCACCAAAATAGCGCTCTATTTCTGCTTTCAAAAGAGAGGCGGTCTGGGGTTTGCTCACGCTCGCCATAAACGTAGTAATACCTCTGCTATCAAAAGCCCTCGACGCGGTAGTGATATGCGTAATCACGCCGCCATTGAGCCCATCGGGCCGCATCCCCCCGCCCTCGGGGACCTTGGCAATGACCCCTATGACCGTGTAGATACGCCTCCCGAATGCAAACTCCGACCCGAGCACGTTTTGTACCCCCGACTTCTTCAAGAAATCGGCAAGGTCGGGACCGATGACACAAAGATACCTGTAACTATCGAGATCGTATATCTGTCGTCCCTCACGAAGGGTCAGCTTATTGATATCAAAAAAGGATTCTGTCACGCCCATCATAGTGATATGCGTGCGCTTGTTGCCGTAAGAAAACTGGGTATCGGAAGTGATGTAAGGTGCAACGTGTGAAATACCGGGAATGTGCGTGGTGATAGAAAGGGTATCGGCTAGGGGGAAGCTTGCTTGTTTATTCGGGCTTAGGAAATCTTTTGTGACCGTTATTATGTTAATACCCATGTCCTCGAACTGTTTAAGCGTTTGATTCTCAACTATTTCCCCGATGGATATCATCCCGATTACAGAGCCGATGCCTATGATAATGCCGATGAGCGCCAGGAGACTCCGCTGTTTCGCGCTGATAAGGCTTTTTAACGCCTCGTCTATATTTGTCTGAAAAATCATCTCACTCCCGCTTCGTCTTGTCTCTCCATAATGACCCCGTCCCTCAGTTCTACCATTCTCTTGCACTGCCTCGCTATGTTGGGATCGTGCGTGATAATCACAAAGGTGATTCCATCCTTCTCATTTAATTGCTTGAAGAACGTTAAAATCTCCTGCCCTGTGTGGGTATCGAGGGCGCCGGTTGGCTCATCAGCAAGAATAATGGTTGGATTGCCTACCAGTGCGCGAGCGATTGCAACCCTTTGCTGCTGCCCGCCTGACAGCTCGTTCGGCCTATGGTAAGCCCATTTATCCATATCAACCTTCTTGAGGTATTCCATTGAACGCTCCTTCATCGCGCTCCCCTTCATGCCGCGATATACAAGGGGGATACCGACGTTCTCAATTGCAGTCTTTCGGGGGAGGAGATTGTACGATTGAAACACGAAGCCTATCTCCCTGTTCCTTATAGTCGAGAGTACCCTGTCGTCATCATAGGCTATCCGCGTTTCTTCGATGAAACAAGACCCCGATGTGGGCTTGTCTAAGAGTCCTACAATATTCATCAAGGTGGATTTTCCGCTTCCCGAGGGCCCCATGATGGAAAGCAGTTCTCCTTTCTCCACCGTCATGGAGACGCCTTTCAGGACTTCCACCTCTTCAGGACCTATTTTGTAGGTCTTGCATATATCAAGCAGTCTTAACATTAATCCAGCAATTGGAGGACGTTCTGACTAATGATCAATGACAATTTCATCGCCGGCCTTCACTCCCTTGAGTATCTCCATCGAGTCGAGGGTCGTAATGCCTGTCTCAACCTTTGTCCTTTTAAGTTGCCCGGTTCCCTTATCTTTCACTGCGACAAAGTAATCGCTTCCTTCATGTTTTACTGCCTGGAAGGGGACTGTGAGGGCATCAGTTTTGGAATAGGTCAAGATCTTCACGTCAGCAGACATGCCGAGACGGATCTTTTCCATCACCGACTGTGGAAGCGCGTTAAGGCGGATCTTTTCCATCACCGACTGTGGAAGCGCGTCCAGGATGACGGTAACCCTGAAGGAAGGCGGTCCTCTCTGTGCGTCATCCCGGGTCGCCTGTGACGAGATACTCGATACCTTCCCCTTAAGGGTTATACCGGGGAACGCGCCGCCTGTTACCGTTACATCCTGGCCGTCTTTTATTTTCAGCACCTCCATTTCGTCTATATCCACTTGGACAGAGAGCCTCTCGATATTCCCTATCGTGACAAGTATTTCTCCCCGCGTGAAGGAGACACCCTTATCAACCCTTTTCCCCTTCTTATCTTTGTCTTCAGAAGAAGGTAAAACGATGACGCCCGTAACAGGTGCGGTTACCTTTGCCTGGTTAAGTTGTCTTTCCAATTCCTGCAATTTGCTTTTGGCGGTTCTCATTTCAACCATGGCAACGCTGAGATGATCTCCCGTCCCTTTCGCCCTTGTGCTTTTCAGTTCATCTATGGCATTTTCATAGTCAAGCTGGGCGCTCGAATATTGCTGTCTGGCGTTTTCATACTCTGTTTCGGAGACAATCCCTTCTTTAAACAGACCTTCGGTAGTCTGAAATGTCCTTTTCTGAGCCTCCAGGGTCATTTTTGATTTGGAAAGGGAGCGCTTCGCTTTCATCACGTCATCGCTGTTCTCCCAGTTTTGAAAATCTTGCAGTTTGTCCGCTGCTTTTATGTAGTCGGTCTTTGCTCCATTATATTTAATCTCGATATCGGATATATCCAGTTCTAACAGGAGTTGACCTTTTTTCACATATTCTCCGTGCTGAAAGTGTTTGTCTTTCACGATCCCATCAAAGGGGGTCACGATATTCACCACTTCACCGGGGTTCAGGTCTCCAGCCAGGGAAATACTCTCTGATATCGGCCCTGGTTTCACGCTGAACGTCCTTACTGACGATGTCTTTTTCGCCACGTGCAGGCTTTTCTCCATACGTCTGTCTATATAAGGGATCTTTTTCCCTGCGTAAAGCCCGGCGACCACAAATACCAGAATGATGAAGAGGGTGGCAAGAATGCGGATCTTATGCGCCTTCTGCAATTGAGCAACAACCCTATTGCATTCACTCTCAACCTCAATATACGCCCACCTGAGCTTCTCGTGCTTCTCTACTATCTCCTCTAGAGAGCCCTTGTCAGTAGTGCCTGGTTGCTCCGGGTCCGTCATATCATCATCACCCCTCATTGTTTGTCTGCCGCCTTTATCTCCTTATCATCCTTCTTTATCTCAATCCTCCATGTTTTCAAGGTGGTACCCAACGTCTGATCAAGTGTCGTCAGGGCATTGAGGTAATTAATAAAGTTGGCGAGCTCAGCGTTACGGGCATTGACGAGGTCATTCTGGAAGCTTACCAATTGAAAATTGGAGGTCTGACCTGCTTTCAATTTCTTGTTTTCTATATCGAGTTTTTGCTCGGAAAAAACGCGCGTCTGTCTGGCAAGCTCCAATTGCTGAAATTGCAGTTCCACGGTCCTTATCGCGTTCTGCACGGCTATCGATAGGGTAATCTCCGCCTTTTTCAGAGTAAGCTTTGCCTGTTCATAGGCTACCATGTTGATGATATAAGTTTGCTCATAGGTCAGGTCATTAAAGGGGATGGAAAGGGTGGTCCCCACATTCCAATCGCTCTTCCCCACGCTCGCTAACGCATCATAAGCAGGCCCGAATCGGGTGCCCGCTATACCGCTGCGTCCAATGCCTACCCCCACTGAAAGATTCCAGAGGCGGTTGTTCTTCGCCAGCACGTAATTCAATCTTGCTGTCTCAACGTTCTGCAATGTCTGCAGGTAGACAGGGCTGTAGTTCGTGGCTATCTCCATGGCTTCCTGAAAAGAAGGAGGAGTAACCTTCACATCCCCCTCTTCCACGGGTTCAAAAAAGGTGTTCTGGTCTATATTAAGGACCTGGATCAATGCCAGCCGTGCAGACTCAAGGTTGTTTTTGTCCTCAACGATTTGCAGTTTCTTTCCGGATATGTCGGCATCTGACTGGACAAGCTCCGTTCTTGCCATCCTTCCGGCATCTATCAGTTTCTTGTTTGTCTCGTAAGTCTGCTTTGATTGTTCCAGGGCTTTCTGATCTATCCTGAGCTGGCTCAGGGCCTGCGAAAAGGCCCTGTATTGCTGTATTGCCGCGACTATCGTATTTATTGCTGTAGCTTTCAGATTAAGGATGCTGATCTCCTCACTAACACGTGCGATCATCACCGAGGCTGTCGCAATTTCTACCCCGCCGCCCCTTAGAAGAGGCTGCACAAAAGAGAGCGACCAGCCGGGGGAATACTGGTTGACTTGTTGAACATCCGCCTTATTTGCAGGGTTATCCCAGGAAAAGGAGAATGCACCCCCCGTGGGAATGGTAACGACAGTGTTGAACGCGGCGTTCTGACTTGAGCCGGTTGTCCGTGGTATACCCTGCGGGTTTGTGGAAATGCGTTGGCTTGAGAGCTGAGTGGCGCCCACACCGAAGGGGGTAAATTTGTGTTCAGCCACCTTAAGGTTGAATCTATCGCTGATACGCTGCAGAAAGCCGTACCTGATGTCCAGGTTGTTCTTTACGGCAAGCATTACACAATCAGCAAGGGTCATCTTGGGAAGCTTTTTCTGTGGGTCTTCCCGGACTTCCTCAGAATATCCCTGAGGGGATAGAATCATGAGAATACTAAAAATCAGCAAAAGCTTTCTCATGTATTTGTCCTACAATATCAAATGGAGGGTGGTTTTGCCAGTCCTATCCCCCCGCACCTCGGGAAAACCTCTCTTGTGCCATTGGACCGTGTCAGGATCAGAACAGGTGTCTTGTATCTCATATACGTACTCTACTTTTCCTCTCTTTTCTCTATCTTCAGCACCGTATGTGCTAAGTAAGTAGTGCCTTCCTTGTCATAACCCACCCTCACGGTATCGCCGGGTGTGATGGTCTTCCCTCCCACAATGGTGGCTTCTGAGGTAGTGAAGGTTATATCGACCCCATCGATGACGAATTCCTTGAGGGGGATATCCTTCTCATGGAAATAGAACTCACCTTCCATGGTCGCCTTTATCGTCATGCTCTTCTTTGCGGGATCGATGGCAGCCACTTTTCCCAAGAAGGTCCGGATGGAGGCCCGTTACCGTCTCTTGGGAATGATGAGAACCGTATGGGCCGTGTAGGCATCTCCCTTCCTGTCGTAGGCGACCCTGATGAGCCGACCCTTCGTGAGGGCGGAAATATCCTTTACCCCCTGGAACTTTGCTGTGGAGGCATCGAAGGTGACATCCTTCTCATCGGTCTCAAACTCTTTGATAAGGGTATCTCCTCCCGTGAGGTAGTATTCGGTCTCCATCATAGCGGCAATAGTGATACTCTTCTTCTCAACATTCACTGCCTTTACCCTTCCGGCAAAGGTCTGGATCATGGAGCGTTCCGCCTTCTTCTGCACCGTCGTCTTCTCCGGTTGTGGCTCCGCCTTCTCTGCACAGAGCACATCGCGGGTTGAGAAGACGGTAAGGAACATTACTGCAAAACAAAGAACAATTAGTTTTTTCATTGTTGGTATCTCCTTTCTTTTTCTACACACATTATCATGCGGGCTTTTGCCCCCATCGTTCCTGTTGTTATTTCCTCGCTGCGTCGGTTTCCGGAGACTCCAGGAAACCCCGCGGTCTCGAAAGCTACGCGCTACATGCCCGGCAGTTTTCCTTACACTTGTCTTCATACGCCTCTCACACCTTCAAAGGATCGGCAGACGCTGCAGCGTTAGTTTCGCAGGTTCATGTTCCTTTCAATAGACCCGACAATTGCCAAAATAATGCTCACTCTTTTCATACCCTCTCTTTTTTTGTGATTTTCTGCCCCCATCTCCTGCCCGTACCTGACCGAAATCTATCGTGCGCTGAAGCTGCAAGGGTATTCACCAGCGCACAGTACACAATCGGCAGAAGGAAGGTGGATAACGTCGCACCAGATCCTGAAGATAACATTGAACACACTGTCCTTAAACGCGACGCACTTCGGACCCGCACTACCACAGACGTTGCCTGGGTCGCTACAGGGCACACACGACAGCTTTTTCCAGCTCCAACAGTCTCCGTACCAGCCGTGACACGTATTGTCATTGCAGATAATCCCGTAATCCGGGCAATCCGCGAAAAGGGCCGCCGGTGTTACAAGCAACCCGAAAAACAGACCGGCTACCACCAACAGCAGTGCTGTTCTCCTCATGACAAACCCCCTTTCGTTTTTTTTGGGGCTCACAGCCTGCCCGCTGCACGCGAGATCCCCCCCTCTGCTCGAGAGGTGAGCTATTGTTCCGCTTTCTGTTTGTATCGTACATCTTTCCAGGAAATTGTCAATAAGTTTCAGGAAACTCAGAGGAAACTCATGAGGACCCCTCAATTAAAGGTTGACATCTATAGCCGGTAATGTACTATATGATAAACAAACTAAAAATAAGGAGGGGGTTATGGGTCACAAAAAACATTTTTTAAAGGTCATTTGTTTTGGTTTTGCAAGCGTGATGACACTCATGCTAATAGCGTCGTCAGTGGAAGCGCAACAGAGCGCATGCGTCTTTTTGAAACCAGGCGCAGGGTATGCTGCAGAGATGCGGGTAACCTCAGCCGGTTGGCAGACCAATTGGTCAGGCAGTTTCGCCATTGGCGGCACCAAATGTCAACCGTTAATGAACCTCGCACCCGGTGCGTCGTATACCGTCGAGGTAAAGGCAATAATGGGAGAAACGAAATCATGTAGTCCCCAAGTCCCTTATAACCCTGACTACACAGGCAATATAACATACTTTGCTTCTGGAAGTACCCTGAGCGTCAAATGCGAACAGTGATACGCGGACATGGTCGTTCCCTTGGGACAAGTCTTTGCTTCGCACAACAATGTATGTCAATGATAAGGGCTTGTCCCTCTTTGAAATAGCAGGAAAATTGTGGGAGATGTGATGAAGAATCCGTTCCCACTCGTTTTCTTATTGGTTTTTGCCGTTAGTGTGCGTGCTTCAGGGTTGCGCTATGAGAGAAAAGGCGTCAACCCTGAAGCATGGGGGAAAGGACGGGACGTCGGCGAAATACGGAAATTTGTGGAGGTGCAGGTTATCACCACACCTGAACCCGCCGAATGTCACTATTTCGGGGTATCAACTACCTTGGAAAGGTGTCCTGTGTGATTCGACATGTCATTTGTAATCCTCTCGTTCGTCTGCTGCCGGTGATTACCGCGCTTCTCTGCAACGGCCATGCAGCCGCTCAGGCGCAAGCCCCATGGCCGCTCTGGAGGACGCCGCACCTGATCTTTTCCACCTACCTGGGAGGATCGACGCCCTGTGCGTCCTGCGACAGTGCTCATACCTTCGCTCAGAACGCCGCCAGTGACCCCGAGGGCAACACCTACGTGACCGGCGCGACCACGGTCTCCGACCTTCCCGTGCTGAACGCCTGGCAACAGATACCCGCAGCAGACAGCAGAACGTCGGCGTTCGTGGCGAAGTACGACCGTTTCGGCAACGTGCTCTGGTGCACCTATTTAGGCGGCAACGAGCAAAGCGTGGGAACGGGGGTTGCTGTCATACCGGATGGAGGAGTTGCCGTCGCCGGCCTCACAAGCTCGGATGAGATGGGCCCGTTCCCTACCATGCATGCCTTCCAGGAGAAGAACAACGGACAGTCGGATTACTTCGTCACCGTGTTTGATGCGAGCGGCCACATACGGTACTCGACGTACCTGGGCGGGAGCGGTGTGGAGGGAACGCCGGGGGCTGTTTTTGCCGATGACAGTAACAACGGCAACAATATCGCTGTCGATGCAAGCGGCTTGGTCTATGTCACCGGCACGACCAATTCCGACGGTAACGGTAACGGGCCGATCAAGTTCCCGGTGACCCCGCAGGCCATCCAGCATGACTTTGGCGGTCCCCCGGACACCACGGACGCCTTCCTGACCATCATTGATCCCGGCAAGAGCGGTAGAGACTCACTGGTCTACTCCAGCTTTATTGGGGGTGACCGCGATGACAAAGGGCACGCCGTCGCGGTGAATACCATCGGCAGCCTCGTCACCGTGGGAGGCTACACCCGGTCCTACAACTTTCCCACCACGGCGAACGCTTACCGAAGTCACTCTGTGCCGTTGCCCTCGGATTATCAAAGCAATGGCTTTATAAGCCAGTTCGAATCACGTATGCCCCGTGCCCCATACGCTCGCTATACGATGCGTTACTCCACCTACCTCGGTGCTGACGTAAGCGGCGCCCGGGATGATGCCTACGCCGTAGCCCTGGACCCACGGGGACTCATTGTAGCCACAGGCCGTACGCAAGATGCGGACTTCCCGATGAACCCGCACGCACCTTCCATCTACAACAGCGCCCCCTATCTCGAACCAAACGTGTCCAATGATCAACCCTATCTGGTGAAGATCAATCCTTGGTTAACAGGCGAGGCATCTCTCGTCTATGCTACCTTTCTGGGGGGTGGATCGGTTGGAGGCGGGGGTTCTTTTTGCACCAGTGTGGCTGTGGATTGGGAAGGTAGGGCCTATGTTGGCGGAGAGACTTCTTCTCAGGGGGTAGAATACAGACCGTCCCGTCAACCTGTTGAGGCTCCCTACCTGTTTCCGTTTACCGAAGACGCACTATTGCCCGCTTTCCAAGGGGGGCAATTTGACGCGATACTTATGCAAATCAGCCCGGACGGCGCCACGTTAGGCTACTCCACCTTCCTCGGCGGGAAAGAGAGTGACCGCACCTACGGACTGGCCGTCGATCCCCCCGGCAACGTCGTGCAGACAGGACTTACCTCCTCTTCTGACTTCCCGCTGAAGAACCCGGCGCAGACCTGGCCGGGCAACGCGGGTAACCAGAACGCCTTCGTGACAAAATTTTCTTTTCACCCGTAGTGGTAGATCGGCCATCGCGTGTTGACGCTGAGAGGGGGAAAGCGCTTGAGCAGGACGGCCCTTATGAAAAGCAATCATTTACTCATCGTTGTTTTACTCTGTGCAGGCTTATCGCTGTTTCACACGGTTGCCGCCGCGAACTGTGGTGGTAGATGAGGACGGCGCGGCCCCGCAGCCGAGCGCATCAGGCGCGAAAATATCCCGGCCGCACGAAACGATGACAAAGCCGGCGCGAAAGTTGCCCCGGCCGGCAATGCGACGCCAAGGCGAGTGAAGCAGAACTTGACGGGAACGTTGTCGTGCGATACACTTAATAGATATGAGATACAATGGGAGTGCGCGATGCCTATTAGTCTAAGAATGTCACCGAAGCAGGAAGATGCTGTCAAGAGGGCGGCAAAGAAAGCCGGCAAGACAAAGACGGCTTTCATACTCGAAGCCGTCAACGAGAAGTTGGGTGTTGCAGAGAACCGGGAGCAGCGTGTCAGGAAAATGGCAGGCTGGATGAGCCCCGAAGAAGCGTCCGATCTGAAAGCCAATGTGGCTGCGTTTGAGGAGATATACGAAGAGGATTGGCCATGAAACTCGTCCTGGACACAAGCGCCTACATCGACTTTGCCCAGGGAATGCCTGATGTGGTCGAGCTTCTTGCCACGCGAGGCAGCGAGGTCTTTCTTCCCTCTCCCGTCCTGGGGGAGCTCTTTTTTGGTTTCATAAGGGGGAGCCGCTCGGCGTACAACGAGGGGAAACTGCGCGATTTCATCGCGACCCTTGGGGTTTCGGTTATTGACGTCACTGAAGAAACAGCACGAAAGTATGCCCTTATTTTTCTGTCTCTTACCACCAAGGGTATGCGCATACCGATAAACGACGTGTGGATAGCTGCCTGCTGCATGAGCGTCGGGGGAACCCTGATCACAAGGGATCGTCACTTTGACCACGTGGAACAGATTGACAAGATGATTCTCCCTGACAAAACCCATTCTTCATAGGGTCGCGGCAGCGGGATCTCTACTTGCTGTCTCTGGCCGCCTTGCAGACGTCGAGATAAAGCACTTCATCGGGTGAATCCGCAAAAATACGGACCCAGGGCGAGACTGCCTTGAAGGTCTTGGTTCTGCCGTCCCAGTAGACACCCTCAACTTCCAGGGTGCGGTACCTTGCCTCACCGCAGTCTATCTCATCAAATGAGATTATCTCCTTTTGGGGCGACTTTACGAGAAAAGTCCTTTTTCGCCAGGCGTGAACTATGGTCTTCGACAGATAGGCGATAGTCTCTCTGTCAACATAATAGTCTACTCCGTTTGCGTCTGAAGCATAGTTCTCCCATTTCCGTTCCCGTCCTTCTTTGCCCGCTTCCCCCGCGCTCCCGGAGCTCGTCTCACTCACCTTCGCGGGCTCAGCCTGCCCGGCCGCGGACTTGCCGTCCTTGTTCGCCTTGCCTGACCGGATGAGGCTGCATGCGACCATCAAGAGCGCAAGACAGCATATGAGAGATAGCAAGAGCCATGGTTTTCGATCCATCATGCACCTCCTTATCAGTAGTGTGCAACGAAATCCTGTTGAAAGTAAACGAAATAAATAATGAGCCCGAAAGACTTGTTTTTCCGTGTCAACAGTTATACTATTGTGCAGGGGGGAGTCTCATGAAAGTGGGCCTGGTAAAGGAGGCTATCTATCTCGACCATATAACGGACGATTTTCATCCGGAGAACCCCGGACGTTTGAGGGGCATTTACGAGATGCTTGAGGAGATCGGCCGGGAGGGCCTCGTCTACGTACCTGCCCGACCCGCGACCAGGGATGAAATAGCCCTTATCCACGAGCAACATTATATCACCATGATAGAGGAGACGAGGGGGAGGGTCCAGACACGTCTCGATCCGGATACGGTCGCGTCAGCCAGATCCTACGACGCGGCTTGTATGGCGGCCGGGGGCTTCCTCCAGCTTGTCGATGCAGCCGTATCGGGGGAAATCGACAACGGGTTTGCCCTTGTGAGGCCGCCGGGCCATCACGCCGAAGCGGGAAGGGCCATGGGTTTCTGCATCTTCAACAACGTTGCTATCGCAGCGAGGTATCTGCAGAAGAAGCACGGGCTCACGCGCATACTCATCGTCGACTTCGACGTCCACCACGGTAACGGCACGCAGCATAGTTTTTACGAAGACCCCTCGGTCCTCTACATATCGGCCCATCAATACCCGCATTATCCCGGGACCGGATGGTATGAAGAAATAGGGCAAGGCAAGGGCAAGGGCTATACCATCAATGTTCCCCTCACCTACGGCACGAATGATGCCGATTACCTTTATGTTTTCAGGGAAGTAATCGTGCCCGTGGCCGGTCTGTTCAGACCGGAGATCGTGCTTGTGTCGGCGGGATTCGACAACCACCGTAATGACCCCCTTGGCGGAATGGCGGTCACCGAGCGCGGCTTCGCGAAGATGACGAGGATGCTTATGGACGTGGCCGCCCATGAGTGCGCGAACAAGGTGTGTCTGGTGTTGGAAGGCGGTTACGACATTACCGCCCTTACCAATTCGGTGAGGACCGTCATCATGGAGCTGAGGGAGACGCCCGTTTACATAGCGGAATACGAGGACGGGGAAACCGACGCGGCGGTACAGATCGTCTCAAAGGTGAAAAAGGCGGTAAAGCCGTACTGGGGAGAGTTCTAGGTTGGGGCTCAGCGCCCCCTCCCCCCTCAGAGCTGCTAATGCTCTTTCCAGATCGTTTCCTTCAATTCCTTTCCGACCTTAAAATAGGGTAATTTCTTTTCCGGCACCTCAACTATTTCTCCGTTCTTCGGGTTCCTTCCTTTGTAAGGCTTGTAAGACCTGAGCGAGAAACTTCCGAAACCTCTTATCTCAACCCTTTCACCATTGATAATCGCTGTCTTTATGGTATCGATAATAGTATCGACAACGACCTTCGCTATCTTCTGGTTAAGGTTTATTTGCTCTGAAAGCTGATTGACAATATCTATTTTGTTCATAAGGAGCCTCCGCTATGCTCGATCCAAAATATACGTATAGGCATTCCTGAATATCTTCAATCCGTCCCCTTCCACGGGGAGTTTCTCCCGGGACCAGCGGGGATGCTGTGTATAGTGAACGAACGCTTCGGGGTGAGGCATAAGGCCGAAAATCCTCCCCGAAGGATCGCAGAGGCTGGCGATGGACATGACCGACCCGTTAGGGTTGTAGGGAAAGTCAGCCCTTATTTCACCGTTCTCGTCGCAATATTGCATCACCATGTGACCGCTTCCCGCAAGCTCTGCAACGTCATTCTCGTTCCCGGCAACAAGCTTGCCTTCCCCGTGTCGCACGGGGAGGTAAATTTTATCTATATCTCTCGTAAAGATGCAAGAGGAAAATTTATTCACCTTAAGAAATACCCACCTGTCCTGAAACCTGCCCGACTCGTTAAAGGTGAGGGTTACCTGCTGTTTTTGGTAGTCGCCCTTCAAGGCCGGGAGGAGACCTGTTTTCGTCAGAAGCTGGAACCCGTTACAGATGCCGATGACCAGCTTTCCATCGTTCACGAAGCGTAAAAGCTCGTCTATGAAATAATTCGCCGAATCCTTTATCCGCTGGTATTTCCACTTTACGGCCTGCGCTTTTCCGGCGCCGAGATCGTCGCCGTCGAGAAAACCGCCGGGGAGGTTGAGGAAGTCATAATCATGAATATTCCTAGTCCCCTCCATCAGCGTGCTGATATGGACGATCTCCACGTCAAATCCGGCGAGGCGGTTTGCATGGGCCGTCTCACGCTCGCAATTGATGCCGTTCCCCGAAAGAACGAGACTTTTGGGTATCTTTTTTCTACGCTGCGCCATAGCTGTGAAGTCCGGCAAGGATAAAGTTTACACCAAGATAGGTAAAAATGACACTCATAAAACCGATAATCGAAAGGAGAGCGATCCGCCGTCCCTTCCACCCCCTGGTAAAGCGCGCATGGAGGAAGAGCGCATAGACGATCCAGGTGATAAGGGACCATGTCTCCTTCGGGTCCCAGCTCCAGTACGAACCCCAGGCGTAGTGGGCCCACACGGCCCCCGTGAGGATGCCGGCGGTCAGCATGGGAAAGCCCACCACGATGCTCTGATAATTGATTTCCTCAAGCTTCCCCGCCTGGATGCCCTTCGGCTTGAGCATGTAGAGGAGGCCGCAGAGGAAGGAGACGGCGAAAGAGGCGTAGGCAATAAAACAGGTGAAGACATGCACGTGGAGCCAGTTGCTCTGGAGGGCCGGGATGAGGGGCTCGATATGCCTGTCGACCGAGGGCGACAGGGAGGCGTAGCCCATGAAGAAAAGGGCGGCCAGAGCGGCGAGCATGGTGATAAGGGGCACCCGGAGACTCTTCTTCATGAGGAGAAGGATCAGGGCGATGCACCAGGCATAAAAGATGAGGGACTCGTAGAAGTTGGACAGGGGGGCATGGCCCGGGCCGTGCGGGTAAGGGAGGGGTAACACTCCATACCACGACACCAGGGTCCAGGGTGAGTATGATTCGACCCATCGTACGGCAAGGCCGACCGAGTGCAGGCCGAAAGTCACGCAGAGGAGGAGCCGTACGGCGCGGAGCACGACCTCCTTTTTCGTGGCAAAGTAGATAAGATGGATGAAGAAAAGGGCGAGATAGAAGAGCGTGACGATTCCGAGGAGCTTATCGTTTAATGGCATGCGCCGTTTCCCTCCATTTCTCGAATTCTTCCCTGAAAGCCTCCTTGTTCCTCGAAGACGTCCCTGCAACGAGCACACCTTCCGACGTCCGGAGGAGATAGATGCGCCTGTAGCACATGAAGAAGTTGCTGTAGAGGCCGAAGAGTATGAGGGCGAAGCCCGTCCACACGACCCATATACCCGGGTCGCGCGCAACCTCGAGCCCCGTGTAGAACTCGTCGCCGATGCTGGTGAGCCTCACTGGGACGCCCATGATCTCCTTTTCTCTGAGCCTGGGAACATCCCTTACAAACCAGGACGTCTTTGTTTCCCCTTCTTCACGGTAGGCGAGCTGCACGCCCGGGCCGAAGTTATGTATGGAGCGCTCGAAGCGGACCACCATGATCTCCAGAGGACCCTTTTTGTACGCGCTGCCCTGGCTGAGCCTCGCTTCTTCTCCCCCGATATCGAAGAGGAAGACGGGATCGGAGCCGTAGCTCGCCTGATAGATGCTCGTCCCCTTGTAGGAGAGGGGATGGTTGACCCGCACCTCTGCCTTCTTTACCGCTTTCCCGTTGTCAATGATCTCAACGCGGCTCATGTACTCCCTGGGCTCTCCACCCGGATAAAAGCTGATTTTAAAGTCGTCAAGTTTTATGGCGAAGCCCAGTGGGATAGTCTCCCGGCTGCCCCTTTTCATCGCACTATCTCTTGTTTCGCCTTTGCCGAGCGTGACAAACCCCCGGTAACCGAAAAGGCCGATGAGGCTGCCCATAAGGATGATCACGATACTCCCGTGGATGATATAGACCCCGTACCGCGATATGTTCCCCTTTTCGAGTATCCTGCCCGACCCTTCCCCGGTCGCCTTGTACCCCTTGAACAGGCCCGCCGCCTGCGTGACGTCGGCGCCGTCGAGGAAAAACGTGAGGGGCATGGCCAGGAGGCTCTTTTCGCTCGGCATTCCCGGCGCGCCGCTGCCCAAAAAACTGCCGAGCCTCTGGAGGGTGCAGAGAAGCAGGTTCACCACGAAGAGCCCTATCAAAAAGACGAACCAGGGGCTGTGAAACACGTTGGTGAGGCCGAGGAATTTGAGGACCGCGTAAGTGCTCTCCGCATATCGCTGCAGGTACTCTTCAGGAGGGGCCTGCTGCGGCAGCAAGGTGCCGGCCACACAACTGACGGCGATGAAAGAGAGCAGAAAGATAGTAAATCGGGTCGATGATAAGAACTTGTACGCGTTGTCGGCGGCAGAGGCGAGCCAAGGGGTCTGTCCCCCGGGGGCCCTATTTCTTATGGCGCTCATTACGCTTCGAGGGCGCGGGGAGGTGCGAAAACATGGGCGAGAGAAGGAAATAAAAACACGGCTTCGATTTCATGGCGACACCTTACGTTAATTTTACTCCGGGTGTACGGAAAATTCCACTAAAACACACATATTATTTATCCCGCCGGCTTCGTCACACCCGGTACCCGAGCATATTTTCCCGGCGATCCCTCCGTTTGACAGCCATCCGCTCCTGTGGTACAAATGAGCCATGCTGGTGACGAGTATCGGCAGTCTTCCTTTTCTCGAAGTGGAGCAGGCCGTCGACGCGGTTATGGCCTGCTGCCCTGAAATTCCCTTCTGGCCCCAGTTGCCGCGACGCTCGTTTTATGAAGACATGTACGTCCAGTATCTGGAGCGCACGCCCGCCCTCGTGGTCGACCCCGCCCACGCCACCGTCTACGTGGATACCAGAAAGACCGAGGGCATAGAGCGGTTTTATGAAGAGGTTTACAACGGCAACGTCGATGCCTTCGGCATATCGGAGCAGGCGGCGCCCGGTTTCTATGCGCTTCTCGAAAGACTGCCGCAGGCGGCGGACAGGATCAGCTACGTGAAGGGCCAGTTGACCGGGCCTTTCACCCTCGGAATCGGGCTGAAGGACGAGAACGGCAAGCCTGTCATTTACGACAGCGCCTATTTCGATATCATCAAGAAAGCGCTCCGTATGAAAGCGGCATGGATGATCAAGGCGATAAAGCGCGTCTGTCCCGACAAAGAGGTACTCTTATTCTTCGACGAGCCTGCGCTGGTCTCTCTCGGCTCTGCTTTTGTGCCGGTTTCCGCGAGCTCGGTCACCGCCCTGTTTGATGAAGTGAGAGAGGGACTGGATGCGTTGGTCGGGATCCACTGCTGCGGTAATACGGATTGGTCCGTGCTCCTCCGCACAGGGGTGGATATCATCAACTACGATGCATTCAACTTTATGGAAACCCTCTTCTATTTTCCCCGGGAGCTTTCAGCTTTTCTTGCGAGGGGGGGTAGGATCGCGCCTGGAATCGTGCCGTCTTCCGGCGAGGCGTTGCGTGAGGTGAGCCTTGCCGACCTTGCCCGTTTATGGCGCTCATGTGAGGTCCGCTTGTCCGAAGCGGGGAGCGCCCCCGAACAGGCGATGATTGTCACCACGGCCTGCGGCCTCGGCACATTGAGTGACGCAGACGCGTACCGCAGCCTGGAGCTGCTCAAACGGCTGCCGGACGCGGTGGAATAGGAGGAGCGGGTGACGACCGCCTTCAGGAGGGACGAGGGGCCGGCCGGCCGGATGCGGCCGGGAAGGCGCGGATTCCTTGACAAAGAAGGATGTTATCATTAACTTATAGTGTGGATACGCCATGGAAACATTGACCGAGAGAGAGAAAAAGGTGCTGGAGCTGATCATGACCAGCTACATCGCCTCGGCCGAGCCGGTAGGGTCGAGGACGTTGTCGAAGCTGATCGGCAACAGGTGGAGCTCAGCCACTATCAGGAACGTCATGGTCGATCTCGAGGAGCAGGGGTTTCTCTACAAACCGCACGTGGTCGCCGGCAGGATACCGACGGGAAAGGCCTTCAGATATTACGTGAACAGCCTGCTGGTCCCCCGTTCTCTCAGAAAGCGGGAGCTCCATGTGCTGGAGGGCCTTGCGAGTCACCGGTATTCCCAAATTCAGGAGATTATGGGAGATGCGTCGAGGGCGCTTGCGAGCCTCTGCAACTACACGGGCATCGTGGTGGAGCCCAAAGTGGATTTCATGCTCTTCAAGGAAGTCGAATTCGTCAAGCTGTCCAGGACTACCATTCTCGCCGTATTCGTGACCTCCTCCGGCATGGTCCACACCAGGCTCGTCACTACCGAGGAAGACTTTTCTCAGGAGCTGTTGCACGGCATGAAGGGCTACATGAACGAAAGGTGCGAGGGCTTGCCTTTTTATTCTCTGAGGAAAAGCATATGTGAAGATATGGCGAAAGACAGAGAGGCCTTTCAATCCCTCATGGACAAAATCATGGATGTCCTCGAGCAGATCATGAACAAGGAAGAAGAGAGGGAAGTCTATCTTGAGGGGACATCCAGGTTCATCGGCGTGCCTGAGCTATCCGATATCAACAGGCTGAGAGATCTCTTCCATGCGTTTGAAAGAAAGGAAAAATTGCTGAAACTGCTTGACAGGAGCATGGAGCAGGAAGGCATCAATGTGATCATAGGGGCAGAAACCGAAGTGAAGGAAATGAGAGACATGAGCATTATCACGTCGTGCTACCAGATCGACCAGAAGTATCACGGGGTGCTGGGTGTGATAGGCCCTCTCCGTATGAATTATTCAAGAATAATACCCATAGTGCATTATACGGCTCGGGCGGTGACCGACCTGCTCAGGATTATGTGAGGCTGGAGATGAACGATAAAGAGAAGGAAAAGCAGGGAAATACAAGCGGAGACCACGGGAAGGGCAAGAAGGAAGAGCATCGGGAGCCCGAGCACGAGGACCAGAAGAAGAAAAAGAAGGAAGAGATTATCGAGGAATTACAGGCTTCCCTCGCGGAGAAGGAAAAACAGATAGAGGAACTGAAAGAAAGGATGCTTTACCAGCAGGCTGAATTTGAGAATTTCAAGAAGCTGAGGGCAAGAGAGAGACAGGATCTTCTGAGGTTCGGGAATGAAACGCTGATCAAAGAAATGCTGCCGGTAATCGACAACCTGGAAAGGGCGATCGAACACGCGGGAAAGACCGAAGAGGCAAAGAGCATCACGGAAGGTCTTGAGCTCACCCTGAATGGGTTCCTGAAAGTACTGGAGAAATTCGACGTGACGCAGGTTGAGGCGTTGGGGCGACCCTTCGATCCGAACCTGCATGAAGCGGTCTATCAGGAAGAAAAGGATGGGGTTGAGCCCGGGACCGTCGTGGGTGAGTTCCAGAAAGGGTACGCGATGGATGGAAGACTGCTGAGGCCGTCAATGGTATCCGTTGCGAAGAAGCCGCAAACGGTGTAAACTATCGCACCGACATGGGAAAGAATTATTACGACATACTGGGTGTCTCCAACGGCGCAACCGATGAGGAAATAAAAAAGGCTTACAGAAAGCTCGCCCTCACCTATCACCCCGATCGCAATCAGGGTGACCGGGAAGCAGAAGAAAAATTTAAGGAAATAAATCAAGCGTATCAAGTGCTGGGTGACCCGCAAAAGCGGGCCGGCTTTGACCGTTTCGGCGCATCCGACCAATCCGGCGCCTACGATTTCGGCTTTACCAGGAATTTCGACGACATATTCGGCGATCTTTTCAACGACTTCTTTGGAAATACGCAGCGGAGGAATACCCGGAAGGGGGAAGACCTCCGCTATAATCTTGAGATCGAGTTTGAAGAGGCGGTCTTCGGGGTTGAGAAGCGCATCGAGATCCCCTACGACGTGAAGTGCTCTGCCTGCAAGGGGTCGAGGGTCGAGCCGGGATTTCAGCCGATTGTGTGCAAAACGTGTAATGGGAGAGGCCAGGTGAGATACACCCAGGGCTTCTTCACCATCAACAGGACCTGTGAGCAGTGCGGCGGTGAGGGCTATTTCATCAAGGACCCGTGCAAGACCTGCAAAGGCAAGGGGTTTGTCAGGGCAAAAAAGACCATAAAGATCAATGTCCCTCCCGGTGTCGATACGGGCACCCGCCTGAAAATGAGGGGTGAGGGGGCTCAGGGTCTGCACGATTCACTGGCCGGCGACCTTTACGTAGTGCTGAAGGTGCGGGAGCACCCGATATTCGAGCGGGAGGGCGATGATATTTACGTGCACACCGAGGTCGATTACCCGACACTCTGCCTGGGTGGAGAAATCACGGTGCCCGTCCTTGGGACAGAGCTCCACCTGAAGATTCCGCCGGGCACGTCCGCGGAGAAGGTGTTCCGGCTGAAGGGTCTTGGCGTACCGAAGAGCAACGGTTATGGAAGGGGCGACCAGTTTGTCCATCTCCATATAGCGGTTCCAAAGACGGTGACCGACAGGCAGCGGGACCTGCTCGAGCAGCTCTCCACGGAATTGCGGAACAACGGAGGCACGCCTCACGCGACGGGGTTTAAAGAGAAGTTCAAAGAATTCTTCGACTGGAAAGAATAGAAAAGTAACTCCTTTGCCGCCGGCGACGCCATCAATCGGGATCAGGCCTTTTTCTGACCGTAACGGTTATAGCTGACCTTATCGAAACGGAGTTCGTCCTTCTTATAGGGAACCATCTCCTCGCCGGGGTACCCGATGGCGATGATGCAGTGGACGGTAAGGTTCTCAGGAAGACCCACGAGCGCGGCGATATACTGCGTTGATGTTGTGCCTTCGTTGAAATTATTCCCCTTCATCTGCGCCCAGCGGCTTCCAAGGCCGAGTGCCTGGGCTGCATACTGCATGGTGACCGCGGCGATGGAGCAATCCTCAACCCACAGTCCGGAAGCGGACGGGTCCCCGCATACGACCACGGCAACCGGGGCATCCTGGACAAAGGCGGCCCCCTGGGGCTTCGCGACGGAGAGTTTTTTCAGGAGGGTCTTGTCCGTGATCACCACAAATGCCCAGGGCCTTCTCGCCCCTCCCGTGGGGGAACGGAGGGCCGCTTCGATGATGGCATCAATCTTCCCCGCTTCCACCGGCCGCTCGGCATATACCTTTACACTCCTTCTCTTTTCCGCAAGTTCGTTAAACATCCTCTCTCTCCTTATCTTTACAGGTTGAACGGCACGACAAAACACGCCCGTCAACACATCACCGCATACCTCTTCCCGTGAGATTTTACCATAAATCGCCACTGGTGTGAACGAGAGGGGCGAGTTCACGAACCACCCCTACGTCAAATCCCCGGCGAACCGCTCCAGGAGAAATTCGTACAACTTGCTTCCGATGGACAGACCGAGGTCAATGAACTCCGGGCCGAAAACCCTACCGGTATGGGATCGAAACGTGCCTTTGATGCGCGCTATTCCTTCCATCCCCTCCGGAAATCGAGGAATAGCGGCGACGACCGACGCGCGGGCGAAGCGAAGCATTTCCCAGAGCGTCACCGTGAAATTGTCCGGTCCCCAGCGGAACTTGTCTGCATCGTAGAGCGTGTCGCTGAGGAGTTTGCCTATGGCCGATACGATGATCGGAGGTTCAACGAAGGCCTCGTGGTTTGCGATAGCCTGGACCACGCACTGTCTGTCCTTTTCCGGTGCGCCGAGGTTATCGAGCAACGAGCCGGCAGCGATGGCCCCGGACCTCGCGTGGTTTTCATCTCCCCGTCGCATGTCGTGGAGGAGGCCGGCGACCTGGGCCAGAGCAGCAATCTCATTCACGTCAGGTCCTTCCAGACCGGTCCTCGCCACTTCTGCCAGTACCAGGGCTCCTGACTCGACGGCGACCTTTTCCGCGTGGTCCAGCCCGTGACCCGGGTTCCGGGCGAGGTCCTGCGCAATGATCTTGCGGCAGCGGCCGACAAGGGGAGCCTGCTGATAGATTCTACGGGAGTCGGCGAGCTGCGAGGCGCACGACTCGTAAAAGTGCGGATCGGGGAAGGAGGCCGCGATATCCCGCGAACAGTGTATCATTTCGTCGTAGATGTCCACCCGGTCGTCCTCTCACGGGTCAAAGTAGTACGGCTCACCTGGAGCCGGACTTATGAGCGATCCGGTGCGTCGGTGCGTTTCTGACCCGGACAATCAAGGGGCCGGAGGGATTTTCGATGGATAACGCGAAATCGGGACGCCGCGCTTAATCGTGCGCCTCCGCCCAGCTCCTCCCCTTCCCCATCGTGACCTTCAACGGCACGAGCAAGGGGCAGGCGTGCTCCATCTCATGCCTGATCACCTGCTCCATCTCCTCTACTTCAGGCTCGGGGACCTCGAAGACCAGCTCGTCGTGGATCTGCATGATGAGGCGCGACCGGGATTTTCTCTCCTTCATCCGCCGGTAGATGTTGACCATGGCCATTTTGATGATATCCGCAGCGGCCCCCTGGATAGGGGCGTTCATCGCCGTCCTTTCCCCGAACTGCCTGACGTTCGCATCGCTGTTCGCGAGCTCGGGTATGTACCTTATCCTGCCAAAGAGGGTCTTCACGAAGCCGAATTCGCGCGCCTCCGCCAAAATTCTCTCGATGTATGCCTTGATGCCCTTGTGGCGCTCAAAATAGACGTCGATATAGCTTTGCGCTTCCCTGGGGCCGACACCCAGCTCTTTGGCCAGCCCATACCCGCTCATGCCATAGACAATGCCGAAATTAATCACCTTGGCCGTCCTGCGCATGTCAGGCGTCACCTGGTCCGCATCTACCCGAAATACCTCCCGGGCCACGTTGTTGTGGATGTCCTGACCGCTCCGAAAGGCGTCGATAAGCAGCTCGTCCTCCGCCACATGGGCGAGCACACGCAGCTCTATCTGGGAATAGTCGGACGATATATAGAGAAACCCGTCCTCCGGTACAAAGGCCTCCCTTATCTTCTTGCCTTCCACCCCCTTCACGGGGATATTCTGGAGGTTGGGGTCGCTGCTCGACAGGCGGCCCGTCGCGACGACCATCTGGTTGAACGCGGCATGGACCCTGCCGGTGGACTGATGGATCAATGTGTGGAGGCTGTCCACGTAGGTGCTCTTCAGCTTCGCGAGCATGCGGTACTCAAGCACCTGGGCGGGCAAGGGGTGGAGGTCGGCAAGGATGTGGAGCACCTCGTTGTCCGTTGAGAGAGCAGTCTTTGTCTTCTTCACGGGCGGCAGGTTGAGCCTCTGAAAAAGGATGCGGGCAAGCTGCTGCGACGAATTGATGTTGAAGGTCTCCCCGGCCGTCTCATAGATCCGCGCGATGATAGTGTTCAGCCTCGAGTCGAAATCCCTCGAAAGCGCCATAAGGGCACTCCTGTCCACCTTCACCCCGCAGCATTCCATATGGGCGAGGACTTCGACAAGGGGCATCTCGATGTTGAAAAACAGGTCATGCATCCCGAGCCCTTCGATCCTCGCGAGGAGCGCGTCTTTCAGCTCCCCGAGGTGGAGCGCGCTTTCCGCAAGGGTCTGCCTTTCTTCGCCGCCGTTGATGTCGATACCGATAAATTCGCCGAGGACGCTGTCGATGGCGTAGTCCTTTCTCCCGGGGTTGACGAGGTAGACGGCGAGCATGGCATCGAAGAAGGCGGGGTGAAGATCGACCCCGCGCCGCATGGCGGCAAGAAAAATGGGCTTCAGGTCATAGACGACCGCCTCCCTGGCCGAAAAGAGGGCACGGAAGAGGTCATCCTCGTTTTCCGAATAAAATACCTCCGTACCATTCGACACGGCGAACCTGTCGAGGGTCACATCAAAGGGGCAGCGACCGCGAATACGGGTGACCATGGAGATGGTCTCCGCGAGGACCTCGGTCAAAGCGGACGCCACCGGGGCCGCGACATCGCTCCCCTCCATCCTCACCTCTTTGTAAAGGGAGACCAGCTCGAGCTCCCTGAATATCCTGCGTAGCTCAGACAAATCCGGCGTCTGTATCTTCATGCTTTCCGGGGGTATGTCGAGAGGGACGTCGAAGCGCAGGGTCGCGAGCTTTTTGCTCATGAAAGCCAGGTCCCTGTGCTCCGCGAGCTTTTGCCGGACCGCCGGTTTCTTTATCCGATCGAGATTGGCGTAAATCTCGTCGAGGCCGCCGAAGGTGGCGACCAGGTCCCTGGCCGTCTTCTCTCCTATACCGTGTACGCCTGGTATATTGTCGGAGGAATCGCCGGACAGGGCGAGAAAATCGGGGATGAGAGCGGGGTCTATGCCGAATTTTCCGGCCACTTCCTCTCTCTTCATCACCAGGTTCTTCATGGTGTCGACTATGGTGACCGAATCCCCCACAAGCTGCATCAGGTCTTTGTCGCTCGTCACGACAAAAACCTCCGCATCCCCGCCCGCAAGCCTCCGCACGAGCGTCGCGATCACGTCGTCCGCCTCGAAGCCTTCCTTTTCGAGCATGGCTATGCCCGTTTTCTCCACAATACTCTTTATATAAGGGAACTGAAGGCTTAAGTTGCCGGGCATGGGCGGTCTTGTCGCCTTGTATTCGGCGGAGATCTGTGCGCGAAAAGAGGGCGCTTTCGAATCCCACACCACCACCAGCCCATCCGGCTTCTGCTCGTTGACCAGTTTCCTGAGCATGTTGATGAAGGCATAGATTGCGTTCGTCGGCATGCCCTTTGAGTTGGAAAGGTAGGGCGTTGCAAAAAAAGCGCGATATACGTAGGAATTACCGTCTACAAGGAAAATCCGCATCAGGTCGCCTTAAGTCCCGTAGGAACAGTACGGCTCCGCCTCAAAGAGGTCGCCTTTCAGCTCGTTCGCCCTGGCCCTGCACCCGCCGCAGATGCGCAGGTAGCGACACTCTCCGCACTTGCCCCTGTAATTTCGGAAATCCCGCAGAAGGGCGAGCTGGTGAGACGCTTCCCACACCTTCCGCACGCCGTCCTTCCGCACATCACCGCATGGCAGCTCCAGGTAGCCGCAGGGCTGGGCAATGCCCGCATGAGAGATGAAGAGAAAGCTCTTCCCCGCCAGGCACCCGGCGCTTTTCGGTTCCCCTCCCCTTTCCTTCACAACCCGGTAATAGTGAGGGGCGCAGGTCACCTTCATCTCGATCCGCTTCTCCTCTTCCCGGTCGTAAAGCCAATTGAGCACGTCTTCATACATTGCCGCGTTCAATTCTTCGCCTTTGAGCCCGATCCCCCTCCCCACGGGCACAAGCAGGAAGATATGCCAGGCCACGGCCTTGATCTCCCTGACCAGGTCATATATCGCTCCCAGCGCGTGTACGTTGAGCCGTGTAACCGTGGTATTGATCTGAAAGGGGAGGCCGGCATCAAAGAAGATTTGGGCTGCTCCCATAACCGCGTCAAAGGAGCCTGAGACCCCTCTGAATGCGTCGTGGACGGACCGGTCCTTGCCGTCCAGGCTCATGCTCACCCGCATGATGCCCCCTTTCTTCAGCTTTTGCGCCTTCTCGCGGTCAACGAGGGTGCCGTTCACCGCGATTACCTGGCGGAGCCCTTTCGACGACCCATAGTCAATCAGTTCGTAAATATCCTGCCTGAGAAGGGGCTCGCCGCCGGTCAAAATTATGGTGGGCGTGGAAAAGGCGGCTATGTCGTCGATGATGCGCCTGCACTCACCGGAGGAGAGCTCATCGTCATGGGGCCCGGCACTCGCTCTCGCCCTGCAATGCACGCAGTTGAGGTTGCAGTTCCTCGTCAGCTCCCACGCGATCATTCTTAAGGGAAAGATGTCCCTATCCATCTTCCCTCATCCACCGCGCGAGTTCCTTCGCGAAATAGGTGATGATGATGTCGGCGCCGGCCCGCCTGATGCTGGTGGATAATTCCATGACGGTCCTCCTGTAATCGAGGAACCCGCGCGAGGCCGCGCATTGTACCATGGTGTACTCGCCGCTGACGCAGTAGGCGGCAAGGGGCCTGGCGATCTTAAGTCTCGCGTGGGCCAGTATGTCGAGGTAAAAAAGGGCGGGCTTCACCATGATGATGTCGGCCCCTTCCTCCACATCCAGCTCCATTTCGCGCAACGCCTCCCTCTGGTTCGGCGGGTCCATCTGGTAGGCCTTCCGGTCGCCGAATTGGGGGGCCGATTCGGCCGCGTCCCTGAAGGGGCCATAGAGGGCGGACGCATACTTGGCCGCGTAGCTCATAATCGGGATATCGGAGAAGCCGTTCCCATCGAGGCTTTCCCTTACTGCCCTCACCCTGCCGTCCATCATATCGGATGGGGCAATGATATCCGCGCCCGCATGTGCCTGGGCGAGCCCGGCCCTGGCGAGGAGCTTGAGCGTCTCGTCGTTGTCCACCTCGCCGTCCCTTACAACCCCACAGTGGCCATGGCTCGTATATTCACAGAGGCAGAGATCGGCCACGACCAGCACGTCGTCCGCGAACCGCTTCTTTATCTCGCGCGTGGCCTTTTGAATGATCCCGTTCTCGTCGTAGGCGCCGCTGCCGACCTCGTCTTTTTCGGCAGGAATGCCGAAGAGGAGCACTGCCGGAATGGAGTGGTTGACGACCTCCTCAACCTCCTGAAGTGCCCCGTCAAGAGAAAGCTGGAAAATACCCGGCATGGACGGGATGGCCACCCGATCCTGACCGTCCTCCCGTATGAATATCGGGTAGACCAGGTGCTGCGCCGAAAGCTCATGTTCCTGGATCAAACCCCTCAGCTTTGCGTTTTTCCTCAGCCTCCTCGGCCGGTATTCGGGAAATCCCATACCTCCCCCTTTCAGGTGCGATCGCGATTTACACCCCTTTCCATCAGGGGACACCGGCTATGATAGTCCCGCCCGACGGAAAGATCGCGACGTCCGCCCGAGGCATCAGTGGAGCAGTACGCTCCAGGGCCTCTCCCACCGTCCGGGCGTGGGTGAACTTCATCATCCGAACCTGCTCGGTGGTGAGCCCTTCCGTGACGTGGATCACGTTGAACTTTTCAGCCAGCTCTTTGAAGTAGACAACCTGCATGATGTAGGAGATGCCGAAGGACCTCAGGTGTTCAGGCACGTCCCCCCGGGCAAGACGGCGGTGAAACTCCGTTGCCGTCTCATCGCTTGATATCTCTTTCAGCAGCGGCATGATGGGACCCGCCTCCTTCTGAGGGGCAACCCAGATAATGGTACCGCCTGAGCGCGTGCAGAAGCCCGCCATCGTGAGGGACTTTGTCGACTGGACCCCGATCTCCATCGGATAAGCCGCGGTTATGGTGACGTCGGCCATCCTGGAGAGAGGGACGTAATAGAGTGACGCGGCATAACCCGACGCGGCCCTGTGCTCGGCAAAGGGCTCACCGGCAAATGCCTTGAGGATCTGCCTGTTTTCGTTAATGACGCAGTCGAGCTTGAACGAAAGCCGCCCTATCCTTCCCGCATCGACGATATCCTCGTACCATGGGTTCCCGTCGAGGATATTGACTCTGCTTTTGCGGTGGCGCATCCAGGTGAAGTGGTGCTCGGCTACAGACCGGTAGGAACAGACGCCGGGCATGAAGATTTTGAAGCCGCCCCCGAAACCGGCGCAGGGGTGGGGCATGCACTCGCCTGCCCCGATCACCAGATCGGCAAAGGCGACCCGGGGATCGACCTCGACGAGAGTTCCCCTGTCGGTCCTGCCGATGACCACGTTTTCCGTCGAATGGGGATCATGGGAAACGAGGCGCTCTTTGAGGCGCGCCGCAGCCTTTGGACCTACTTTTCTTTCAAGCTCTTCCCTGGAATAGATGGGGTGGGTCCCCAGGGCACATACGGCCCAGACCCGATCATCGGATATGCCGGCCCGGTTGAGCCTGTCGAGCATCTCGGGGATCACCAGGTTCACCGGTGTAGGCCGCTGCAGGTCATCGAAAAGGAGCGCCGCCTCCATACCCGGCCTGGCCAGCTCTTCCAAAGGCGGTGAGCCGATGGGGTTGTCCATGGCGCGTCGGATTTCCGCTACGGGGTCTGCAACTCCGGAGACGGGCGGTATCTCCCTGGCCGAGAGGACCTTCCAGCCCTCGGGAAGAGCAAAGTGGAGCTTTTCCCCTTCGCACAACACATAATAGTCTTCCATAGCCGCACCCCCCTCATTGGCATGACACTACTTTACCGTGATGGGGGAGGGGTGTCAAGGGCACACGGTCGCTTCAGGCATGGGGCTCGGCGCGATAGGTCAGGAACCCCTCGACGCCGAAGATGATAAGGGCGGTCCATACGATACCGAAGCCGACGAACTGGGGCGTGGTGAAAGGCTCCCGGTAGACGAGGACGCCGAGGAGAAACTGGAGGATCGGGGAAACATACTGGAGGATGCCGACTAAGGAAAGGCGTATGCGCCGGACAGCCATGGCGAACAAGAAGAGCGGGATCGCGGTCACTAGTCCCGTGCCCGCGAGGAGCGCGTCGGTCGCAGGGTTGCCCCGGAGAAACGCGCCCTCGCCGCCGAGGCCGGCACCGGTCAGGTAGATGAGGGCGGGCAGGAGCAGAAGACCCGTTTCCAGGGTCAGGCCGTAAAGCGATCCCAGGGGGGCGATTTTCTTGAGGAGGCCGTAAACGGTCCAGGTCAAGGCGAGGGTAAGGGCGATCCAGGGAGGCGAGCCGTATGAGTAGGTCAGGTACAGGACACCGAGGGCAGCGAGCCCGACAGCGACCCATTGCCACGGCCGGAGACGCTCGCGCAGGAAGATAACGGCCGCGAGGACGCTTAAGAGCGGGTTGATGAAGTACCCGAGGCTGGTCTGGACGATAAAACCGGCATTGACGGCCCACACATAGGTGAGCCAGTTGGCGCTTATCACTACCGCCGCCGCTATATAGACGGGCATGACGGCAGCCTTAAGGGCGGCGCGGAAGGGGAGCCACTGGCCGCTGACCAGGACCGCCGCCATCAAGACAAGGAAGGACCAGAATATCCGGTGGCAGAGAATCTGCGGAGCCGGTATGTGGTGAAGCAATTTAAAGTAGGCGGGAAACAACCCCCAGAGGGCATAGGCGGCCACGGCATACAGATTGCCCTGGTTCGTCGGTGCTCTCTTCACGAAAACCCACACAACATTATCGAGTGAGGCATCGACGAGCCGAACCCCGTTTTACGATCTCTCCAGTTCTCATAATCCTTGAGAACGCGTTTCACCCTCCCCCCATCAGCCTTGTGGGCAGCCATGTGGCAAGCTGCGGGAAAATGAACAGAAGAATTCCGCCGAGCACAAGGCTTATAAGGAACGGGTAGACGCCCTGGTAGATTATTCCCATGGGGATCTTGGTGATCTGCTTCACGATAAACACGCAGATGGCCACGGGAGGTATCACCACCCCTATCATCACGGTGATGGCGACGACCATGCTGAACCAGATTGGGTTGAAGCCGAGCTTGACGACCGCAGGAAAGAAGATAGGGGTCGCGAGGATCATAAAGGCAAGGTCGTCGATAAAGGAGCCCCCCAAAAGGTAGATGAAAG
>Ga0326727_10005334_pt1 | contig 36913 bp, 37 predicted proteins | sample MB2enrmetagenome_FD_207643 | JGI IMG/M metagenome (GOLD analysis project Ga0326727, IMG submission 207643) | Lab enriched peat soil microbial communities from McLean, Ithaca, NY, United States - MB29MY | ecosystem: Environmental > Terrestrial > Soil > Wetlands > Peat | place: USA: New York... | reverse complement strand
TGGCGTGGATGGCGTACTAGCGGGCGGACCTTTTACTGCAGGTACGCTCACCATCAACGGGAAAGCCATTACCCTTGGCACGGTGGGCAGCACCGACACGCTGGCTCACTTGTTGACTTACATCAACGCTGGAAGCTACGGTGTTACAGACACCGCAGGCACACTGACCTCACTGACCAAGGCGACCATCACCACTTCAGGTCTCGTGGGCGGCACCTTCACGGCAGGAAACTACTACACCGCTGGAATCGTAGAAGATGTGACGAATCCATTGGTGGACACGGCTACCGCACAAACTCCGGGCGCACCGGTTTCAGATACCAACGGCGTGGGCGGCGTTGCCACGATCAGCTACTCGGATATTGCCGGACAGTCGTTGAGCGCCACCGACCTGAACAACGCCAACGATGCGCAGGCGTCGCTGACCGCTCTCAACACGGCCATCACCGATGTTTCGGCGCAGGATGGCTATGTGGGCGCGCAGATTAACACGCTGAACGCCGTCAGCCAGGTGCTCAGCACGCAGCAGGAGAACGTACAGTCGGCGCAGAACGCGGTGCAGGCCACCGATTATGCGTCAGCAACCTCCAATATGTCCAAGTACGAGATTCTGAGTCAGACGGGCATCGCCGCCCTGGCCCAGGCCAACACCGTGCAACAGGAAGTGCTCAAGCTGTTGCAATAATCCGGTTGAAATAATTCACCGGCGCAAAACCAATCAACAAAGAAGGGCGTCCGTCAGGGCGCCCTTCTTTGCGCAAGCGAGCAGGAGCGGCGCAGGCGCGTGAATATCTACAGGGTTGGGCTCATGCAGCGCGCATCGGAGGCCGATGAACTGTATGACAAGAAGGGGTCCAGGCAGTATGCGTGGCGTCGCGATTATGAAGGCGATAATTATGAGTTTATTTTAATTTGCCTGGAGAACGGTTGGTTCTCCGGCTGCACGAAATTACCACGGAGGGACGATGGGCACAGTTGGACTGAGTTTCGGATCGGCGACCAGCGGTCAGGGCTTCAACGTGAGTGCGACAGTGGCGGAGATCGTGGGCAACCTGCAGAATGTGGAGACGCCATGGAAGAATCAGCTGACTACATTACAAAGCCAGGACACGGCGATCTCTAGTTTGGGGACGCTGTTATCAAATCTCTCCAACGATATGAGTTCGCTAACCAACGCAACGGGCATCCTGGCTCAGAAGACAGGTTCCAGTTCGGACACCAATGTTCTGACGCTGACGGCGGCGACATCGGCGGCGGTTGCCGGCACGCACACGGTGGAGGTGGGTAATCTGGCGACGACCTCGAGCGGGTACATGACGCAGATTGCCAACGCCAACGATCTGCTGGCTGGATCGGTCACACTGAAGGCGGGCAGCGGCACGGCGATTACCTTCACGCTGAACTCTTCCGACAATACGCTGGCCGGACTGGCAGCGACGATCAATGCCTCCGGAGTGGGCATTAACGCCAGCGTGCTGACGGATTCGGCGGGATCGATGCTGAGCCTGGTTTCCGGCACCTCGGGAGCGGGCGGGAACATCGTCGTAAGTTCGAATTCGATTGTCGCCACTGACAGCGTGGCAATGAGTTACAGCGATGCGGGCACGACCGGCACCACAACGCCAGACAGCGGCACGCTGACGGCGATTGCCAATACGAGCGATACGCTGACCGGATCGATCTCAATCAAATCGGGCAGCGGCACGGCGTACACCGTCGTAGTGGGCGCCCAACCGGCCGGCGGACCGGCACTGCACACCATCTATACCGGGAGCGGCGTCAACTCGCTCAGCGGGCTGGAGTCGTTCATCACCGCCAACACGGCCATCCTGGGGGTTACAGCTTCGCTCAATACGGTTGCGGTCGGTGGCCACGCGATCGGCACCATTATGACGCTGACCTCGAATAGCAACGGCACCAGCGGAACGTTGACCGTGAACTCCAGCCTCAATGACAATACCGGAACGACTTCGTTGATTTATGCCAACCCGGTGACAGGCGTGGACGCCAATTTGACGGTGGACGGCGTGGCTCTGACCAGCGCGTCGAACACCGTGGCCAATCTGATACCCGGCGTGACTTTTCAGTTGCTGGCTCCCAGCGCGACCAACGAGCAGGTGCAGGTGGTGATCGGCAACGACAATACCGATGTGGAGAGCACGGTCGGCCAGATGGTGAGCGACTACAACTCGCTGATCAGCGCGGTGAACGCGCAGGAAGGAAACGACAGCTCGGGCAACGCCGAGCCGCTGTTCGGCTCTCCCACGCTCTCGCTATTGCAGCAGCAGTTGCTGGGCGGATTGAATATGCAGAATCCCAACGGCTATCTGACTTCGATTTCCACCGCCACCAACACCACACTGGCGGGCTCGATCTCGATTCAGGTGGGCAGCGGCGCGGCGCAGAACGTCACAGTTCCGACGACATCGGGGAACAACACGATCTCCGGGCTGGCCAGCGCTATCAACTCCGCCAACATCGGGGTCACGGCCAGCGTGGTGACCAGCAACGGGCAATCGACCTTGGCGCTGGCGTCGCAGACCACGGGATCCGGCGGAGCGCTGACGGTAAACTCCAGCGTTAATGCCACCAGCGATACGCAGCTGAGTTACTCTGACAACGACACTTACACTAACTCCACATACGACAGCGGCACTCTGACCAAAATTACCAACGCCAGTGATGCGCTCGCCGGCTCCATCTCCATTCGGGTGGGCAACGGCGCGGCACAGACAGTTAGTGTTCCGCCCGCTTCAGCCACTTCTCCCAGCAACAATCTTTCCGGAGTTGCCGGCGCCATCAACTCGGCCAATATCGGAGTTACAGCTTCTGTGGTCGTGAACAACGATGGGTCGTCGAGCCTGTCGATCATCTCCAAAACAGTAGGGAGCACCGGAGCGTTGACCGTAACCTCTAACATTCTTGACACAACCAACACCAGCACCGCTCAGCTGAGCTATACGAAGTCATCGGACATCAACAGCCTGACCACGCTGGGCATCAGCGTGAACAACGACGGCTCGATTGCCTTCGACGCCGCCAGCCTGGATTCAGTATTGAACTCGGACTACAGCGGCGTGGCGGGCTTCTTCCAGAACGCGAATAGCTGGGGCCAGACATTCGCGACCATGCTGACCAACGCCGGCAGCAGTTCGTCGACGGGTATTCTGTCTCTCAGCCTGAACTCCGACAGCAACATCGAATCGACTTTGAATGCGGAAATAACCAAGGAAAACGCCCTGATCTCGGCGCAGCAGATCAGCCTGACAACGGAATTGAACACCGCGAACCAGATCATGCAGGAGCTGCCCACGCAGTTGGAAGGGGTCAACGAGCTGTACTCGGCGATCACCGGCTATGACCAGAATTTGAACGGATAAGGAGCTGTATCCTCATGGGAAGTTATCAGCAACATGCGCTGGACGGCGCTTCGGCAGTGGATCTTGTTGTGGCGCTTTATGACGGAATTCTGCGATTTCTTTACGCGGCCTCGGCAGCCGCGGAACGCGGCGACGCGGAGGCCCGCCGGATCGCAGTCAAGCGCGCACTGGATATTATCATTCACTTGCAGGCTCGGCTGCGCATGGATGTGGGCGGACGGCCCGCGCAGGTGCTCAGCGAGTTCTACGCATCGATCTTCGCGCAAATTCTGCAAGCCTCGCAGTCGGCCTCGCGGCAAAAGTTCGAGCATACCATCGCATGCGTCAAGAACGTGCGCGACGCCTGGCGGCAAGTGGCCAGGGATCCTGAAGTCAATCCGGCTCCGCTCCAGGTGAACGGCATGATCTCCGGACGCAGGCAGGATAACTCCGATTACGGTTCGGAGCCCTTGATGGGCTCCAGATGGAATGCGTGAAAAAACAGGGAATAGGGAGTAGGGAATAGGGAATAGAAAACTCATTCTGCGAGCGGAAATCTCTTATGATCGAGCCTTGTGGCTTTTCATCATTACGTCAGGAATAAGTCGCGAGTATGGGCTTCATAGCTGTATACACTGGTCCCTATTCCCTAGTCCCTTAGTCCCTACATTTCTCACCCGGCGACGGTGAGTTCTTCTTCCAACTTCTGCTTCTGATAGAGGCTGGCGTAGTAGCCGTCGCGGGCGAGCAACTCATCGTGGCGTCCCAGCTCCACAATTCTTCCGCGGTCGAGCACGGCGATCTGGTCGGCATGGCGCACGGTGGAGACGCGATGAGAGATCAGGATGGTTGTTGAGGACTGGATGTAGCCGCGCAGGCCGCCCAGGATGCGTTCTTCGGTGTAGGTGTCCACGCTGGCCAGCGCGTCATCGAGGATGAGGATGGCCGGGCGGCGCAGCAGCGCCCGGGCGATGGCCGCACGCTGCTTCTGCCCTCCGGAGAGCGTGACACCGCGCTCGCCCACCATGGTTTCAAAGCCCTGGGGAAACTCTTCAAACTCCAGGCGAATGTGGGCTGCCTCGGCGGCTTCGAGCAGGGCCTCAGAGGTTGAATAAGGCACGCCAAAGGCCAGGTTTTCGCGAATGGTCGTGCTGAAAAGAAAAGTTTCCTGCGGGACCAGGCCGATATTGCGCCTGAGCACCGCCAGTGGATAGTCGCGCACCGGCTTGCCGTCGATCAGCAGCGAGCCTTCAGGCGCTTCATAGAGCCGGGTAATCAGGTTGATGAGCGTGGATTTTCCCGAGCCGGTGGGGCCGACGATGGCCAGGCTGGAGCCGGCGGGAATACGGAGCGAGATGCCGCCGAGGACGGGAGTCTGGTTATAACTGAAACTCAGATCGCGGAATTCGATTTCGCCGTCGAGCACGGCGCCGGCTGCAATCGTGGGGTCGGCGGCGCTGTCATCGATGGCCGGCTCGGCACGCATCAACTCGTCGATGCGTTTTACTGAGGCGATGCCGCGCTGGAAGATGTTCACCACCCATCCCACGGCGATGATGGGCCAGGTGAGCAGGACCATGTAGGTGTTGAAGGCCACGAACTGGCCGACGCTGATGCGATGGGCGATGACCTGGTGTCCGCCGACCAGCAGGGTGAGGATCATGGCGATGCCCAGAACGAATTCCAGCGTGGGCCACAGCATGCCCATGAGTTGCACCAGCTTGAGGGAGCGGGCGATGTACTCGCGGTTGAGCCGCTCGAAGAGGCTGATCTGGGATTCCTCGCGGGCGAAGGCGCGCACCAGGCGGGCGCCGGAGTAGTTTTCCTGGGCTTGCGAGGAGATATCGGAGAAACTGGCCTGGATGCGCTCGAAGCGGTCATGAATCCTGCTGCCGAAGTACTGCACCAGGATGCTGGCCAATGGCATGGGAGCAAAGGCCACCAGAGTGAGCCAGGGACTGATGCGCAGCAGGAAAAACAGCGCGCCGACGGTGAAGAAGATGGTGTTGGCGCTGTACATCAGGGCGGGGCCGAGCAGATTGCGCACGGCATTGAGGTCGTTGGTCATGCGGGCCATGATGTCGCCGGTGCGATAGCGCTGATAGAAGCCCGAATCCTGCAGCTCCAATTTCCGGAAGAGATCGTTGCGCAAGTCGAACTCGATCTCCCGCGAGATGCCGATGAGAATCCAACGCTGGGAGTAGAGAAAAACGCCTTTGACCAGGGCGATGGCGACCAGCAGGGCGGCGAAGATCACTACCTTAATGCGCGTGTCTCCGTGGCTCAACGCGTCGACAGCCCACTGCAAGACCTTGGGATAGATCACCCAATTACCGCCAATGCCATCAATGGCCATTCTGATGACCTGGGGAAAGAGCACCCAGATGGCGTTGGTGCAGATACAGGAGAGTGTGCCCCACAGGTATCCCCAGCGGTAGCGGCGCATGTAACTGTAGAGCGGGGCCAGGTCGCGAAACATAATTTTATTGTACGGGGCGGCACCTGCGGTGCGGCCAGTGCTAAGACCGTGTGATTTTGTAATTGTGCCTGGATATGCGCGGGCGAGGACGCCCGCACGACAGCCGGCCGGGAGGCCGGCGCTACATTACTGCCATCACAAATTCAAGCGGTCACGGTATTAGTCGCTGGCGGCGTTACTTTGGCTCGATGACTTTGAGGTTCTTACTCCCTGGTAATTAGCCGCTTCTCATTTCTTTCCGGGAATAATTCATGTGCCGTACGGCACGGAGCACCGGAAAACAGCCGATAGAGTACGCAGGCGAGTATCAAATGCGGTATCGGTCTGTGCAATCGAGAGTTAGCTATGGAAACCTCGCAAGACATCAGCGACACGCCGAAGGTGGAAGAAGCCGTCGGCAAGGAGCGCAGGCTCAGCCGTCGTCATGAGTGCGAGGGATTCGCCGAGGGCTGGGTGTCGAAACCCGGGTCCCTGTTTCGCGGGGAGATTCGGGACATCAGCCTGACCGGATGTTTCATCGCCACCAAGGCCCGGTTGAATTTGGCGCGTTACGCGGCGGTGGATCTTCGTTTCAGGTTGAAAGGCCAACAATATCGCTCTATGGCACGCGCCATGGATGTCCGGCAAGGCAGGGGCGTTGGACTTGAGTTTCTGTTTCCCAATTCCCAACCGCCGGAGTGGCTCAAAAATCTGCTGCAGGCGTTCAGCGAAGCGGCTGCGCCGCCGCCGCCGCCGCCACCACCACCACCGCCGCCGCCGCCACCGCCGAAAGAATCATGAATGCGCAGCTCGTCTTACGTTGGTGTTCTCAGCAACAGATACCCGCCCACCAGTCCGAAGAACAGGTCCGAGGACCATGCGGCCAGGGCTGCGGGCAGGTAATTCACGTCGCCCAATGCGCCAAAAAGGCCGTCCACCACGAAATAGGCGAGGGTGACGGCGATGGCCACGGCAATCCCGGTGAGCGAGCCGCGGCGGCCCATGGAAAGCGCAAAAGGAATGGCAAGAGCCGCCATCACGACGGCCATGAGCGGATAGGCCAGCTTGTGCCACAGTTCGACGCGCAGGCGCATGGTGTCGAAGCCGCTCTGGCTAAGGTCGCCAATGTATTGTTCAAGCTGGCCGAAGTTCATCTCCTGGGCCTTCTTGCTTTCCTTTTTGAAGTAGCTGGGGGCCTCGTGAATCTCATCGAAGGAGGTCTTGAGGAACTCGCGGTATTGGCTCACGTTGGCGCCGTCAACGTCGCGCTGCCAGCCGTTCAGAAAGCTCCAGGAAGCGGTATCGGGGTTCCAGACGGCGCGGGCGGCAAAGATGCGCCGCGTGAGCGCAAAAGTGGAGGAGTTGAACTCGAAGAGGGAGAGATTGGCGAACTCTTTTCGTTCCGGGTCGAAGAACTGGTAGTAGAAGATGCGGTCGGGCTCGCCGGGATGCGGCTGGCCGAAGATCCAATTCTGCTCGGGATGCAGGACGGTTTGCGGCGGCTTGCCTTTGATGATGTTGCGCAGGGCCTCCTGCTTGCGGTTGGCCTGAGGAAGATAGTACTGGTCAAAGAGGAAGAGGCTGAGCGACAGGATGGCGGCGATGGCAAGGATGGGAATCATCAGCCGGTATAGGCTGATGCCCGAGGCCTTCACGGCGATAATCTCCGAATTGCGATTGAGCACGCCGAAGGTGACCAGCACGGCGATCAGCACAGCCAGCGGGGTGATTTGGTAAATCATGCTGGGAGTAAGGTTGACCAGATACTCTCCGACCGTGGACCAGCCGATGTCGTGGCTCAGGATGTCTTTGAGCAGATCGAAGACGGTGAAGACCAGTATGAGCACGACAAAGCCGGCCAGCACCAGCAAGAAGATGCCGAAGAACTCTCTCACCACATATTTGTCGAGGATGCGGGGAAAGACATGGCGGGACTGGGCGCGCTGGGGACGGGATTGGAACTTGCTCAGCAGTTTGCCGAGGGGGGCATAGAGGGGTTTGTCCGGAACGGCGAAGATCGACTCTTCGAAGCGTGAGGTCAAGGTGGAGATGGCGTTCAGAACGCGGCCTCCGGTGGCCATCTGCCACAGCAGAAGGATGCCGCCGGCGGCAAAGATCATGTTAGCCATCCATACAGCGAGAAATGCGGAGATCCAGTTTTGCCTGGCCAGGGCGACGCCGATCAGGGAGAGCGAGTAATAGATGACGACCAGAGCGAGTGTAGCCACCCAGGCGGAACTCTTGCCGCCGCGCCGCGAAGTTACGCCCAGGGGAACGGCGACCAGCATCAGCACCAGGCAGGCTGCCGGATAGGCGAAGCGCTTGTGCATTTCGATCAGGTACTTTTTGCCTTCCGGGCCATGGGTCTGCGCGCGCAGTTCGTTCATGCGCAAGGCGTAGATGGCGGTGTCCAGGCGCCCCAGATGCTCTTCACTTTGCTGACTGGCGGCCAGGGGCATATCGGAATAGTCGAACATGGAGATGTTGTACTGTTGCGGCTGGCCGGCCACCGTTTCGTGGCGCGCACCATCGCGCAGCCGCATGAGCAGTTCCTGGCCGGAATCGCTGGCCACCGTGGCCGATGCTGCCGTGGTGATCTGCGGCGCGGTGGGATCCGTGGTGTCGGCCATGAAGACCTGCCGCCAGTTGGCCGCGCCGGTTCCGGAGCGCACGTCCTGCACGTAGAGGACGTAATTGTGAAAATCCTCATCGAAGACGCGCGGCTCAATCTCATAGGAAGCCTGCATGGCCAGGGTCTTGTCCATTGCCAGAATGGCCTGGTTGGCGCGCGGCGCCACATACAGGGAGTTGAACAGTCCCAGCAGCGTGCCGAAGATGGCCACGATGGAGGCTACGCGCACAAAGTAGCCGATGCCCAGGCCGGAGGCGCGCATGGCGATAATTTCACTGTCCGCGGCCAGTCGGCTCAGGCCCAGCAGCACCCCCACCAGCACCGCCATGGGGATGGTGATCATGAAGAAATTGGGCAGCATGAAGAGAACAATTTCGACAACGCTCGAGAAGGTGGAGCTGTTGTGAACCACCATCTCCAGGATGCGAGGCAGTTCCTTCATGAAGAGAATGAAGGTGAAGATCACGCCGCCGAGAAGCGCGTGGGAGAGGATTTCGCCGGAGATGTAACGTGTGAGGATGCGCACGGCTAAGGATAGTTTATCGTGCCGGAGCGGCTCTTGCCGAGGATGGGTTGAGGGTCAGATTTGATAGCCAGAGGAGGCATAATTCTAATATGTCAAAGATGGTACAGACCGAGACACAGTCCGCGACCGCGGCTTCCGCTGCTTGCGTCCAGAAAGCTCGCACCACAAAAGTCTTTTGGCTTCAAGTTGTCACCTTGGCATGGATGCTGGTGGAGTTTGGTGTGTCCGCATATGCTGCTGTCACGGCTCGTAGTCCTGTAATGGCGGCTTTCGGTTCTGACAGCCTGGTTGAGATGCTGTCTGCTGCTGTAGTCCTCTTGCAGGCAATACCAGGTACATCTATATCTGAGCGAAGGGTGACCCGTGTGGCTGCGTCTCTACTATTTGCTCTTGCTTTCGTAGTAGCAGTGACGGCACTTGCATCCTTAGCTCTGCATCTGCGGCCTGAAACCAGTTGCGCAGGTATCGGCATCACAATTGCCGCGCTGATTGCGATGCCGGTTCTCGCTGCGCTGAAGCGCCGGGATGCACGACGTAGCGGAAACGCAGCGCTGGCCGCTGACGCTGTTCAATCAGCTGCGTGCGCCTATCTTGCGTTGATCGCCTTTGCTGGCCTGGCCGTTAACGCGATTTTTCATCTTCCGTGGTTCGACTCGTTCGCCGCTCTTATCGCCGTTCCCGTCCTAATCAAAGAGGGCAGATTGGCTTGGCAAGGCCATACCTGCGGGTGCTGCTGAAAGTGTGATTTCAAAATCAGTTACTAGCCGAGGAGGGCTGCCAGCCGCGCAGGCGGAGGCTATTGGCCAGCACGCTGATGGAACTTAGAGCCATGGCGGCGGCGGCCATCCAGGGGCTGAGCAAAATGTGGAAGCGGGGATAGAGCACGCCGGCGGCCAGCGGAATTCCCAGCATATTGTAGGCGATTGCCCAGAGCAGATTTTGGCGCATGACGCGGAGGGTGGAGCGGGCGAGATCGAGCGCCGCGGGAATGGACGCGGGACGCGCGCGCAGGAGCAGCACATCGCCGGCCTCCTGCGCCAGGTCGGCGCCGGTGCCCATGGCGATGCCGGCGTCGGACTGGGCCAGTGCGGCTGCGTCGTTGATGCCGTCGCCCACCATGGCCACGCGCAGGCCACTCGCTTGCAGGGCGCGAATGCGGGCCAGCTTGCCGGCCGGATCGAGGCCGGCTTCCACTTCGTTGATGCCAGTCTGCTGCGCGATGGGAGCGGCTGCGGCGGCCGAATCGCCGGTGAGCATCAGCACCCGAAGGCCGTCGCGGCGCAAGGCGGCCACGGCTTCAGCGGCATCGGGACGCAGCGCGTCGCGGGCGTCGAAGTAGCCGACGGGCACGTTGTCGAGAGCCATCCACAGCCGCGTAACGCCCGGATCGGGCGGGGCAATTTTTTCCGGCAGCGAGATGAGAAACTCCTTGAAGAACTCTTCGTTGCCCAGCAAGCAATCGCGGCTTTCAACCTTGGCGGCAAGGCCGCGGCCGGGCAAAACCTGCACGTCTTCGGCGGAGGGCCAGGCCAGCCCGCGCGATTTTGCAGCGTCCACGATGGCGTGAGCCAGCGGATGGTTCGATCGCTCTTCGGCGGCAGCGGCAAGGCGTAGGAGATCGTTTTCGGCGTAATCACCCAGCGCGTGAACGGCAGTCAGCACAGGACGGCCCACGGTCAGCGTTCCGGTCTTGTCCAGCACGATGGCGTCCAGCGAAGCGAGGCGGGCAACTCGTTCAAGCGCCTCGCCGCCCTTGAAGAGGACGCCAAGCTGCGCGCCGCGTCCCACGGCCACGGTGAGCGCGGCGGGCACGGCCAACCCCATGGCGCAGGGGCAGGCAACCACCAGCACGGCGACGGTTGCGGCCAGAGCCATCTGCAGCGAATGAGTTGAGAAAAGCCAAATGACAAAAGTAAGCGCGGCCAGGGCCAGTACGATGGGAACGAAGATGGAGCTGGCGCGGTCGGCCAGCCGCTCCATGGGCGCACGGGAACTCTGCGCCTGAGCGGCCATGCGGGTGATCTGCGCCAGCATGGTGGCCTCACCCAGCGACTCGGCACGGCAGGTTACCGCGCCTTCGTAGTTGAGCGAACCGGCCAGCACGCGGCCTCCAGGCTCGCGGTCGAGCGGAGTCGATTCGCCGGTCAGCATCGATTCATCCACGGTGGTGCGGCCTTCAAGAATCGTCGCGTCCACAGGGAATCGTTCTCCCGGCAGGATCAGGACATTGTCGCCGGGCTGAATCTCATCGAGCGGGACGATGGTTTGGGCGCCGTCACGGATGCGGCGGGCAGTGGCGGGCTTAAGGCGGGAGAGCGAATCGAGCGCAGCCAGGGCGCGGCGTTTGGCGCGGCCTTCCAGCGATTTGCCGAGCAGAAGAAATCCGAGAATAAGCAGAACCGCATCGAAGTAAACTTGCCGACCGGTTGCGGGCCAGATCGTGGCATACGCGGAATAGACAAAGGCTACGCCCGTTCCCAGACTGACCAGCGTGTTCATGTTGGTAGTGCCGTGGCGCAGGCCGCGCAGGGCGTTCAGGTAGATGCCGCGCCCCGCCCAGGCCATCAGCACTGCGGTGAGCGCCAGCAGAAACCAGCGCAGCAGCTCCGGCGGCAGCGCATAGAGCCAGGGAAAGATGCGCATCAGCGCGTGATCCAGAGAGCCCATTGATAGGCTGAGCGGCATGGTCAGCAGCATGGCCGCGGCGCCGGCGATGAGCGTGGCGTAGGCTTTAAGTTCGGCACTATCGGAGAGCGAGTCTGTGGAAGTTTGCGCAGAAGCATCGGAGCGGGGAAGCACCGCATCGTAACCTGCCGCGCGAATGGCTTCGACGAGTTGCGCGGGCTTGACCAATGCCGGATCAAAGACTACGCTTGCGCGATGGGCCATCAGATCGACGCGCGCCGATTCGACGCCAGCCGTTGCGCGAAATGCCGCTTCCACGTGATGCTGACAGGAGGCGCATGTCATGCCCAGAACGGGCAGCGTGATGGATTCTGTGGCCATGTACTGAGTCACGCTTCCAGATGCGCCGCGAAGCCGGCTTTGGCCAGGGCCGCAAGGGCTAGATCGACGGGCGCGGGGTTCTGGCTGGATGTAAGCCGCGCCGCTCCAATGCGCACTTCGTTGACGGCGACTCCCTCGACCGCGGCGAGCGCCTGCGTGACGCGCTTTATGCAGGAGCCGCAATGCATTCCATCGATGTGCAGCGTGAATTCCGCCATCCGGTTCTCCCCGTGTATTTGATGATACGCCGGAGGGAAAGGCGCGTTATCTTAGGATTGACTTAGATTGTTGGAGGATTATGCAGAGAGAGTTTCCATTGACGCCACTCATGTGCGTGGGCGCGGTGATTGTGGACGAGGGCCGGGTGCTACTGGTGCGGCGGGGAAGCGAGCCGCTGAAAGACCATTGGACGCTGCCGGGCGGCTTGCTGGAGCTGGGCGAATCGCTCACGGACGGCGTGATGCGCGAGGCGCGGGAAGAGACCGGTCTGATCGTAGAAGTTGTAAAACTGATTGAGCTGCTGGATCGCATTCATCGCGAAGAAACCCGCGTCCGCTACCATTATGTGATTGCCGATTATCTCTGCCGCGTGGCGGGCGGCCAGTTGCAGGCGGCCTCCGACGCCGATGCGGTGCGCTGGGTGGAACGCGCGGAGTGGAACTCGCATAGTGCGCTCAAGCTCGATCCGATTACAGTGCGGATCATCGAGGCCGGCTGGCAAAGGGCGCAAGCGATGAAGCAGTGAAACAGTGAAGATGTGAAACAGTGAAGAAGATCAATCGTTCACTTCTTCACTTCTTCACTTTCTCACTCTCTCTGAAGCACGAGGAAATCGACATGAAGAAGCTGTTGTGGGTTGCGGGCGGGTTGATTGTGGTTGCCGGGATAGGCTTCTGGTCGCGCCCGGTCAGTTACTTCAACGAAGCGGCTTATCTGCGCGAATTCTTTTCCGGCGTGGAGAGCCGTTCGGTGCAGGTCGCGGGCTATCGCGTGCATTACCTTGTCGAGGGACCGGAAAACGGGCCGGTGGTGGTGCTGGTGCATGGGCTGGGAGGCAGCGCCGAGGACTGGCGAAATCTTGCGCCTTATCTGGTGAAGGCCGGCTACCGCGTTTATCTTCCCGATCTGCCCGGCTACGGGCGCAGCGAAAAGCCCGCGAAGTTCTCCTACTCTGTGCGCGATGATGCCGAGGCAGTGGTCGGGTTTCTCGATGCGCTGGGATTGAAGCAAGTGGATCTGGGCGGCTGGTCGATGGGCGGCGGAATCGTGCAGCACGTGGCCTTCAGGCATGCGGAGCGGGTGAGTAAGCTGATGCTCTTCGACAGCGTAGGCCTCAACCAGATGCCCGCATTTGATGTGCGGCTTTTTACGCCTGCGACGCCCGCGGAAATCGACCAACTGGACGCGCTGCTCTATCCAAAGCCACCCTGGGTTCCGGGCTTCATCGCGCGGGATATTCTGCGCATCTCGAGGAACAATGCCTGGGTGATTCACCGGGCGCTCGATTCCATGAGCACCCGCCAGGACGCCACCGACAATATGCTGCCGCAGCTCAAAATGCCGGTGCTGATTGTGTGGGGCTCTCTGGACCGGATCATTCCGCTTGAACAAGGCGAGACGATGCACCGCCTTGTGCCGCAGTCAGAGCTGGTGGTCACTTTCGGCTGCGGCCACATGGCTCCCGTCCAATGCACAGACAGGATCGGCCCCAAGGTGGTGGAGTTTGCGAAGCGGTAGGGCGTCTACACGCCGATGACGTCGCAGAGTTCCTTGACGGATGCAGCGCTCTTTAGGAAGGCGGCGCGCTCTTCATCATTGAGCTGGATCTCGACGATCTGCTCCAGGCCGGCGGCGCCCAGCTTGCAGAGCACGCCCATGAAGTAGCCGTTGATGCCGTACTCACCTTCCAGATAAGCCGCGCAGGGAAGAATCTTTTTCTTGTCCTTGAGAATGGCCTCGGCCATCTCCACCGCCGCCGCCGAGGGCGCGTAGTAGGCGCTGCCGGTCTTGAGGTACTTCACAATCTCGCCGCCGCCTTCGCGGGTGCGCTGGACGAGGGCATCGATGCGCTCTTTGGTGAGCAGTTCGGTGATGGGAATGCTGGCGACGGTGGTGTAGCGGACGAGCGGAACCATGTTGTCGCCGTGACCGCCAAGAACGAGGCAGCTCATGTTTTCCACGCTCACCTTCAACTCCTGGGCGATGAAGCTCTTGAAGCGGCCTGAATCCAGAATGCCCGCCATGCCGATGACCCGCTCGCGGTTGAAGCCCGAGAGGCGATAGGCGGCCTGCACCATGGCGTCCAGAGGGTTGGAGACGACGATAAGAATCGACTCAGGCGAATAGGCGACCACATTCTTGACCACCTCGGTCATGATTTTGAAGTTGGTTTGCAGCAGGTCGTCGCGGCTCATGCCGGGTTTGCGCGCAATGCCGGCGGTGATGATGACGACGTCGCTGTTGGCGGTGTCGGCGTAATCGTTGGAGCCGGTGATTTGGACGTCGGAGCGCTCGATGGGCAACGCCTGACGCAGATCGAGCGCCTTGCCCTGCGGCACGCCCTCCACTACGTCGATCATCACCACATCGGCCAACTCCTTGGCCATGAGCCAGTGCGCCGCGGTTGAGCCGACATTGCCGGCGCCGATAATGCTTACCTTCTTGCGCATTGTGTTGCCTCCTTGGGGAATGGGTGAAACAGTGGACAGTGAACAGTGAACAGAAAAACTGACCACTAATCACTAATCACTGTGTTACATATTTCCAATTATTCTGGTGGCGAATTCGCTGGTGCCCACCTTGGTGGCGCCGGCGGTCTGGCGTTCAAAATCGTAGGTGACGAACTTTTGGAGAATGGTTTTTTCGAGCGACGCTTCGATGAGCCGGGCCGCTTCCTTCCAGCCGATGAACTCCAGCAGCATGACGCCGGAGAGAATCACCGAGCCGGGATTGATGACGTCCTTATCGGCATACTTGGGCGCGGTGCCGTGCGTGGCCTCGAAGACGGCATAGCCGTCGCCGATATTGGCTCCGGGAGCAATGCCCAGCCCGCCCACCTGCGCCGCGGCCGCGTCGGAGATGTAATCGCCGTTGAGGTTGGTGGTGGCAAGAACGCTGTAGTCCTCGGGGCGCAGAATGATCTGCTGGAAGATGGAGTCGGCGATGCGGTCGTTGATGAGCAGCTTCGACTTCCATGCGCTGTTGCCGTGAGTTGGACCGATGGAGTCGAGGACACTCTTTATCTCCGCGTAAACCGATTCACGAAAGCTCGGAGAGCCCATGTCCAGGCCCGGCTCAATGAGCGCGGCGTTCTGCTCGATGGTGAGATTGGGGTTGGCGTCCTTGTTCGCCAGAATCCAGCTCTCGCGCTCGGTGACGATTTGGGCGCGGAACTCCTCGGTGGCAACCTCATAGCCCCACTCGCGAAATGCGCCCTCGGTGAACTTCTGGATGTTGCCCTTGTGCACCAGCGTGACGGTCTTGCGGCCAGTGGCCAGCGCGGCCTTGATAGCCGCGCGCACCAGCCGCTTGGAGCCGAAGATGGAGATGGGCTTGATGCCTACGCCGGAGTCGGCGCGGAGTTTCTTCTTGCCGCCCTTGAGGAGATCGTTGTTGAGGAAGTCGATCAGCCGGGCGGCGTCGGCGGTGCCCTCTTTGAACTCGATGCCCGCGTAGACATCCTCAGTGTTTTCGCGGTAGATGACGATGTTGAGCTTTTCGGGGTGCTTCACCGGGCTGGGGACGCCCTGGTAATACTTGACCGGCCTGACGCAGGCGTAGAGGTCGAGCGTCTGGCGCAGGGCTACGTTGAGCGAGCGGATGCCGCCGCCGACGGGCGTGGTCAGCGGCCCCTTGATGGAGACTCTCAGGTCGCGCGCGGCGGCCACCGAGTCGTCGGGCAGCCAGTTGCCGAAGCGCCGGAAGGCCTTTTCGCCGGCAAAGATCTCGAACCAGCGGATAGCGCGCTTGCCGCCGTAAGCCTTTTCGACCGCGGCGTCGAAGACCCGCTCAGAGGCCTTCCAGATGTCGCGCCCCGTGCCGTCGCCCTCGATATAGGGGATGATGGGGTGGTCGGGGACGACGAATTGACTATTGGCGTATTCGATGGGCTGGCCGTTTTTGGGCAGTTCCAGCCCGTTGTAGGTGGCTTGCATCGGTTTCGGAGGACCTTTCTATCAATATGTTAGAGGAGGAGGCTGGCATTTGGGATTCAGGGATCGCGGATGCGAGGGTAGGGGCGCAGGTAATTCAGGAAAGATTTATCCCGAAATGCTGTAACTTCCGGGTGAAGGTCAGTTTCCGAATCGGCGACCATCCTCCCAGAACCGAGTCAGGCGAGTATACTTGGTACCAAAGCCGGCAGACATGAAAACCTTGGGACTCCAGAAGACGCTGATATTCGTGCTCCTTTACGTTTGGGTGCTGAGCACGGCGCCTACTTATGGACAAGCTGATAAGGGTCGACCTAACACACAAGGATTACAACCCGACGAACATCGTATAGTACCAGGATCCCGCGTTGGGCTCCTCCGCATTGGCGATTCAAAAGAGACCGCTTTCCGGTTATTTCCACCTGAAGCAGGCATTGGTATTGACATACAGTACGATGACGAATGTGGCAGTGCTTATAATTGGGTACAACACGACAAAGCTGGCATAAGCCGAGGAAACGTCATAATTCGCTTCAGGAACGGCGTCGTAACCCAGATTGAGTCTGGTAGTCCTACGTACACGACTGATGAGGGTGACAGATTATATGACTCACCGGACAAGGTTCAAAGGCACTGGTCCGGGCTCAAGGCTTATGCTTTAGGTTCGGCATCGCCCGCTGCAACAGGATATGAGCCGCTAATCTTTTGGGTAGATGAAACAAGAGGTATTGCTTTCGAATTTGCCTACTACCCAGAAAAACAGAATCGCTATCTGTACAGCACCATAGTGTTCGCATCTGGCGCTCATGTTTGTCCAGAAGGACAAGGCGAATTCCTAGACTCAAGAACTTGGCGCCCGTTGCCGCCGTATGCAACTCAGATTAACGAACGTCCATGAGAGACCGGAGTTGTGGTTCGCCAATACTTGATCTGACTACAGAAACTCGTATTTTTTTACCGGCAATAAGCGCGACGCCGAACTCAGGGCGCATTTGGGGGTTGCACCTGGATCACAGGCAAACCGGAATCAATTCATTACCAAGCTAATGGAGTACTTGACATCATGATGCCTTCATGGTTAGCATCATGATGTGCGAACCACTCTTACCATCGACGACGACATTGCCGTGCTCGTAAAGCAGGAGGTGCGGCGCTCCGGCGACTCCTTTAAGGGGACGGTGAATACCCTGTTGCGCCGTGGACTGATGAACTCGCGGCAGAAAGCGGACAAGAAGCCCTTTGTAGTGACGCCCTTTCCGCTCGGGATCGGCGAAATGCTAGACCGGCATGACGGAAGTGTCTCAGCCTTGCTCGAGGAGCTGGAAGGACCGTACCACCGTTGATTGTCCCGGACGCAAATCTGCTGATTTACGCCTATGACTCCGAGGCAGTTCAGCACCGTGCCGCGCGGAATTGGCTGGGGAACGTTGTTTCCTCGACCGAATTGGTTGGTCTGCCGTGGCAGACCGTCTCAGCATTTATCCGAATTACCACCAACTCCCGGCTAACTGGAGATCGCTTTCCAACGAACAAAGCAATCGGCATTGTGCAGCAGTGGATGGAGTTGAAAAATGCGCGTCTATTGGTACCCGGAGAGCGTCATTGGTCCCACTTCCAGAGGATGCTGGTTGAGGGACAGGTACGAGGACCAGCCGCCACCGATGCCGAACTAGCCGCGCTGACTATCGAATACGGCGGAGTGCTGCACACTACGGACCGCGGTTTCGCCCGGTTTCCGGGGCTGCGATGGGTCAATCCGCTGCTGGAATCCTGAAAATAGCACTTGAATTGCGGCGGCTCAAAATGGTCCTGGCTGGAGCAGCTTCCGGCGGGCCGAATTAATCCCTAAAAATACACAATGAAATCGCGGCAAATTCTGTTGACTCCCGTCTAAATGCGGTAAACTCATCCGGGTAAGTTCAACTCCAGGGCCGATTTTCAAACACAGGGAGGACACATAGAAATTGGGAAAAAGCATGGTCCCGAAGAAGATGTTTTTCACCAAGGGCGTAGGCAAACACAAGGACCGTTTGACCTCCTTTGAGCTGGCCCTTCGGGATGCGGGCATCGCCTCGCATAATATGGTGCGCGTTTCCTCTATCTTTCCGCCCAACTGCAAGCTGATTCCGCGCAAGGAAGGGCTAAAATACCTGAGTCCCGGCGAGGTGGTCTTTGCGGTGATTGCGGAGAACTCGACGCGCGAGCCGCATCGGCTGCTGGTATCCAGCATCGGCGTAGCCATCCCCGCGGATCGCAATGCCTACGGCTACCTGAGCGAGCATCACAGCTTCGGCGAGACCGAGGAGCAGGCCGGCGAGTACGCCGAGGAGATAGCGGCGGAGATGCTGGCCACCACCCTGGACGTGGAGTTCGATCCGGACAAGAGCTGGGACGAGAAGAAGGAGATTTACCGCATCTCCAACAAGATTGTGCGCACCAGCAACGTGACGCAGTCGGCGGTGGGCGACAAGCGCGAAAAGTGGACCACTACCATTGCCGCCGCCGTCCTGATTCTGGAAGAGTAGGGATTGCATCCGGCGGAGCGTTGAGGCCAATCATGCCTGGCGGGGTTGGCCTTGTTGCAAGGTTGCGGGGGAATGTTCAGCGATTCATGGCTAACGCGCGCAAATACATGGAGACAGATTATGTATCAAAAAGCCTCACATCCTATGAACTTTTTAGGGCTCGAACCGCCTCTATCAGATTTTGCGAATGCCAGAGTTCTGGTATGGCCGGTTCCCTTTGAGAAAACGGTAAGTTACGGCTCTGGAACCAGTGAGGGTCCGGCAGCCATTATCGAAGCTTCTCGATATATCGAACTTTATGATGAAGATTTTGGAGGGGAGACAGCGCAGATTGGAATTCATACGCTGCCAGCTATTAACACAGATTATGAGCCGGACGAGATGATGCCGCTTCTGGAGCAACGCGCGGCGGAACTGATAGCGACAAATAAGTTCCTTTGCATGCTGGGAGGCGAACACTCCATTTCAGCGCCTGTGGTAAGGGCGATGTTTAAGAATTATCCGAAAATGTCAGTGATGCAGATTGACGCTCATGCCGATTTGCGTAACTCCTACGAAGGAACCCCCTTAAGTCATGCATCCACTATGCGCCGTATCGTGGAAATATGCCCGGCGGTTCAGGTCGGCATCAGGTCTATCTCCACGGAAGAGATTATCGCGGTTCCAACTCTCAATACGCAGATCTTCTATGCCAAGGACATAACCGGCCGCTCAGAGTGGGTGGAGCATGCAGTCAACTCACTTACACAGGACGTATATTTGACGATAGATATCGACGGTCTTGATCCGAGCCTTGTTCCGTCTACTGGGACTCCAGAGCCTGGTGGTCTGCAATGGTATGAGGTTTTGAATTTGATTCGTTATCTTGCCCGCTCGCGAAATATTGTTGGAATGGACCTGGTCGAATTGTGCAGGCCCAAGGGAAACAATGCCGCAAGTATTCTTGCCGTGAAGCTGATTTACAAGACGCTGGGGAGCGTTTTCGAGCGAGAGATTCCAGGCATTCACAAAGAATCGAAAGCATGATAGACGATCGCGTAGCCATGGAAGCAGCGCTTGATGAAGCCCGCCTGGCCGCGGAGGTTGGCGAGGTGCCGATTGGCGCAGTAGTGGTCAGCGAGGGAGCGATCATTGCACGCGGGCAAAATCGCGTGCTGCGCGAGCTGGACCCCACGGCGCATGCGGAGATCGTCGCCCTGCGCGCGGCGGCCGCGGCGCTAGGCAACTATCGTCTGACCGGCTGCACGCTTTATGTGACGCTGGAGCCGTGCGCCATGTGCGCCGGGGCCATGATTCATGCCCGGATTGATAGGCTTGTTTATGCCGCTTGCGATCCCAAGGCAGGCGCGGCCGGCTCGGTGCTCGCGGTGCTCAACCATCCGCAACTCAACCACCAGATGCAGGTGGAGCAGGGAATTCTGGCCGATGAGGCGGCGGAGTTGCTGCGAGGCTTCTTTCGCGAGCGGCGGTAGCGGTAAACTAGCCGCATGAAGGTGGTAATGTATGCGGTTACCTGGTGCGGGGATTGCCGCGCAGCCCGGAAGTTTCTCGACTCCCACGGCATCGAGTACACCGAAATCGACATCGACCGCGATTCGGCGGCCTCGGCCGAACTGGTGCGCCGCGTGGGCAAGCGCGCCATCCCGCAACTGGTGATCGACGGCGAGTGGTTCCAGCCCTATGTGCCGGGCCGCGGCCTGCTTGTCGATGAGTTGCACCAGCGGCTGGGAATTCCTCGCACCTGAAACTTATCTCCTTGTATAATCAAGGGTTGGAGCGGGGCCGCCGAAACCGGCTCTGGCAAGGAGTCTGCCTTGATTGACCGCTACACTCGCCCGGCAATGGGCCGCATCTGGAGCGATGAAAACAAGTACCGCTGCTGGCTTGAAGTGGAGTCGGCGGCAAGCACTGTGCTGGCCGAAGACGGCGTGATTCCCACCGCCGCGGCCGAAGCCATTGCCGACAAAGCCGGCTGTTCCATCGCCCGCATCCAGGAGATTGAGGCGGAGGTGAAGCACGACGTCATCGCCTTCACCACTGCGGTTGCCGAGCGCCTGAAAGCACAAGGTCTGGATGACGAGTCGCGCTGGCTGCACTACGGGCTGACCTCCAACGACGTGGTGGACACAGCGCTGGCGCTACAAGTGAAAGATGCCTCAGTGCTGATTCGCGCGGGCCTGGTGGAGCTGCTGGCCGTGCTCAAGCGGCGGGCTGTCGAGTTCAAGCACACGCCCACCATCGGCCGCACGCATGGCATTCACGCCGAGCCGACAACCTTTGGCCTCAAGCTGCTCAACTGGTACGCCGAGATGGAGCGTAATCTGAACAGATTTGCCGCGGCGGCCGAGGATATGAGGGTCGGAAAGCTCTCCGGCGCGGTGGGAACCTTTGGCCACTTGAAGCCGGAACACGAAGAAAAAATCTGCACGCGGCTGGGACTCAAGGCCGCGCCGGTGACTACGCAGGTGATTCAGCGCGACAGGCACGCAGCGTATATTTCGACGCTGGCGATTATCGGCAGCTCTCTAGACAAGATCGCCGTCGAGGTGCGCCATCTGCAACGCACCGAGGTGCGCGAGGCGCAGGAGTTTTTTAGCGAGCAGCAAAAGGGCTCCTCGGCGATGCCGCACAAGAAGAACCCGATTACCAGCGAGCAGATCAGCGGACTGGCGCGCGTGCTGCGCGGCAATGCGCAGGCGGCCTTCGAGAATATTCCGTTGTGGCATGAGCGCGACATCTCGCACTCCTCGGTCGAGCGCGTCATCTTTCCCGATTCGACGATTCTGGTGGATTATCTGCTGGCCAAGACGACAGACCTCATCGACCGGCTGCTGGTTTACCCCGAGCGGATGAAGAAGAACCTGGAATCGACCGGCGGGCTGATCTTCAGCGGGCAGTTACTGCTCGATTTGGCCGAGGCCGGAATGTTGCGCGAGGAGGCCTACCGGCTGGTGCAGGAACATGCGATGCGTGCTTGGAAGGAGGATTTAGTTTTCCGCGATGAAGTGGCGCGGGACGCGGCGATCAACAAGCTGCTCAGCCCGGAGAAGCTGGCGCGGACGTTTGACTACACGCGGCAGTTGGGGAATGTGGACGCGATCTTTCGCAGGGTGTTAGGGGAATAAGGGTGGAAGCCATGAATCTCACCGTAGCACTCACCGGAGCATCGGGCGCCATCTTTGGCCGGGAGCTGCTGCGCGCGCTGGAGGCTGATGAGCGCGTGGCCCGCGTTCACTTTGTGGCTTCGGAGAACTCGCTGCGGGTGATTGCTGAAGAGTTGGGCGTGGGCGGACGCAACGATCTGCTCGAAAAACTGTTAGGCGCAGAGTCTAATGAATCCCACCCTAGCCGCAACGACAAAGACGCGGCGAGGGTGGGGCACCCGATTTTTGCGGGCAGGAGTAACAAGATTGTGCAGCTATCTGACACGGACATTGGCGCGGCCATTGCCAGCGGCAGCCATCCCTCCAGCGGCATGATTATCCTGCCCTGCTCGATGGGGACTCTGGCAGCCATCGCCAACGGCCTGGCCAACTCGCTGATTGCCCGAGCCGCCGACGTCACGCTCAAGGAGCGGCGACCACTGATTTTATGCGTGAGGGAGACACCCTTCAACCGCATTCACCTGCGCAATATGACGCTGGCTGCCGAGGCCGGCGCGGTCATCTTCCCCTGCATTCCCGCCTTCTATAACCACCCCGTCGATTCGAGTGAGATGGCGCGGCAATTTGTCTACCGCGTGCTGGCCCACATAGGCCTACCCCAGCCGGGAGCCTACGTCTGGAAGGCGGAGGAGTAAACCAATCATGGGCAGAGCTTTTCCTTCGCTCCTTTTCTTACATCTTCCTCGACTGTGCGATTCGTTCCAATATGCTTGCCAGGTTCCCGTCGGGAATATCGGAAACATCCACGTTGTAGAGAGCGCTAATCTTTGCGTAGTAATCGTCGAGTGAATCTCCCAACGCGAAGTCCCAGAGTGATGACTCATCTGAAATCCATGCCTCGCCGTGTCCCAGCACAGAATGCAGGAACTCGTCTGCCAGGCCGGAGTACTCCGCGATTCGCTCCCGTGAGGCGAATTCAAGCGGAACGCGCGTTCCGGGACGGGGCATCGACGACCGGCTCTCACGCGCGTGATTGAATCTTTCCCTGAGGCTCTCCATCGCTGCCGCGGCTGTGTCCCCCGAGCCACTCAAAGTCCAATTCACAATGCGTGCTTCGTAGGCCGGAAGGGTCCATCGCCCGGTCTTTCCCAACTGCTGGCTCGAATCGCTCTGCCTGCGCAGAAGGATGGGATAGTCCTCCAGAGACCAATCTTTCTTCCGGAAGGAGAGCAGAAACTTCCAGCCTGCAAGCAAGCGGGGATAGAGTCTCAACTGCAACTTGAATGTCATCGTATTACTAAGAATATTCTCTCTTGTCTGTTGATGATTCGTTTTTTATTTGACATCCACCACTGTTTCCGTTGATACTTTCAATAATGCCGAAGTCAAGCAATCACGGAATCGCGGTCATGGCCATGTGCATGTGTATGGCGAGCGGACCCGTCCGTGCGGCCCTTGAGCGGCAAATGCGCTAAGCGCAACCGATCTTGAAGCCAGGCGGCCCGGTCCGAAGAGGATTCGGGCTGTTTTGTTTTTGGCGCGGCCCGAAGCTCTCCGGTACGCATCCATTAGCCAAACCCAACCGGAACCTTAAGGAGACCATAATGTCCGAAGTGAAGCAGCAGTTTGCCACCCTTGCCGTCCATGCCGGCCAAGTGCCCGACCCAACTACCGGCTCGCGCGCCGTGCCTATCTATCAGACCACTTCTTACGTCTTCCAGGACGCGGACCACGCCGGGCGGCTCTTTGCGCTCAAGGAGTTCGGCAACATCTACACCCGCATCATGAACCCCACCACGGATGTGCTGGAGAAGCGCGTGGCGGCGCTGGAGGGTGGCGCAGCGGCGCTGGCCGTAGCCTCTGGACAGGCGGCGGAGACGCTGGTGGCCACCACGCTGGCCTCGGCCGGAGAAGAGATTATTTCCACCACCTCGCTGTATGGCGGGACATACAATCTTTTCCACTACACACTGCCCAAGCTGGGCATTACCGTCAAGTTCGTCGACGCGGACGACTTTGACGGCCTGCGCAAGCTGATTAACGCGAAGACCCGCGCCATTTATACAGAGACGCTGGGCAATCCCAAGCTGGATGTGGTGGAGATTGAGAAGCTGGCCGCCATCGCCCATGAACACAAGCTGCCGCTGGTGATCGACAACACCTCGGCCTCGCCGGCGCTGGTGCGGCCCATCGAGTGGGGCGCGGACATCGTGGTCAACTCGGCTACAAAGTTTTTGGGCGGCCATGGCAACTCCATTGGGGGCGTGATTGTGGACGCGGGCAAATTCGACTGGGCGGCTTCTGGGCGCTTCAAGGACTTCACCACGCCGGACCCCTCCTACCACGGCATTGTTTACACCGAGGCCTTCGGTCCGCTGGCGTTCATCCTGAAAGCTCGCGTTCAGGGGCTGCGCGACACCGGCGCGGCGCTTTCACCCTTCAACGCATTCCTGATCCTGCAAGGCATCGAGACGCTGCACTTGCGGCTGGAGCGCCACAGCCAGAACGCGTTGGCGGTGGCCAAGCACCTGGAGAAGCATCCCGGCGTAGCATGGGTCAACTATCCCGGCCTGGAATCCAGCGCGTATTACAAGCGGGCGCAGAAATACCTGCCCAACGGCCGCGGGGCGCTGGTGACATTCGGCATTAAGGGCGGTTACGAGGCGGGCAAGACGCTGCTTAACTCGCTGAAGCTCTTCTCGCTGCTGGCCAACATCGGCGATGCCAAGTCGCTGGCGATTCATCCGGCCTCGACGACCCATGCGCAGCTTTCCGTGGAGGAGCAGGCGACCACCGGCGTCACTCCCGAGCTGGTGCGGCTCTCGGTGGGCATCGAGGATATACGCGATATTCTGGCCGATCTCAATCAGGCGATTGAGGTTGCCAACGGACACAGAGCGCCATGACGAGCGAAGCAGACGGTGCGTGTAGCACAATAAAACGTATGAGTGAATCGAGCGCAGGGGCTGAAGCCTGGCCAGTACCACGGGGGAACAAAGGGGCAACCCTGACCCCCACCTATGAAGGCGACTTTGTGCTTGACGAGCCTCTGTTGTTGGAGTGTGGCCGCGCGCTGGCCGGCGTTACGCTGCATTACGCGGTGTATGGCCGGCTGAATGCGGCGCGGGACAACGCCGTGCTGGTCTGCCATGCGCTCTCCGGCTCGGCGCTGGTAGGCTCCTGGTGGCCGGAGATCTTCGCGCCCGGCGCGGTGCTCTCCCTGGATCACGACTTCGTTATCTGCATCAATATGCTGGGTTCCTGCTACGGCTCCACAGGCCCCGGTTCGGTGAACCCGGAGACGGGCAAAATCTACGGGCCGGATTTCCCGCTGGTTTCCATCCGCGACAACGTCCGGGCGCAGGCCCGGCTTTTGGATTCGATGGGGATTCGGCGGCTGCGGCTGATTCTGGGGGGCTCGATTGGAGGCATGCAGGCCCTGGATTGGACCATCCACGCTCCTGAGCGCGTGGAGCGGGCGCTGGTGATCGGCGTTGCGCCGCTTTCGGCTATGGGGCTTGCGCTCAACCACTTGCAGCGCCAGGCCATCCAGCACGACCCGGAGTGGGCGGGTGGCCACTACCTGCCGCAGCGCCCTCCGCGGCAGGGGCTTTCCCTGGCGCGGCAGATCGCCATGCTCAGCTACAAGTCCGCAGAGCTGTTCGACGAGCGTTTTGGCCGCAAGCCGAACCGCAACGGGGAGGATCCATGGGGGCTGGACATCCAGGGCGGTGGGCTGATTGGGGGCCGCTTCGACATTGCCGGCTACCTGGACCACCAGGGAGAGCGGTTCAACGAACGCTTTGACGCCAACTCCTACCTGTCCATTCTGCGCACTATGGAGATATGGGACCCGCTGCGCGGGGGTATCTCGCCGGCGGAGGCCTTTGGCGGGATTCGCGCCCGCCTCAGCTTTGTCGGCATCCAATCCGATTGGCTCTTTCCTCCCCAGGCAGTGCGCGATTTTGCCTATTCTATCCGCGCGGCCGGCGTCTCCGCCGATTACCGGGAGATGACCAGCGCCCACGGCCACGATGCCTTTCTGGCCGAACAGGCCGAGTTAGTGCGCCTGCTCCAATGAGCCAAGTAGCCAGGACCGGGATGCAGCCGAAAAAGCGGCAAGCCGGGGGTCTGGGGCCGGGGCGGCTGCTCAAAACGCCCTTTTGTCAGGTGCGCCGGCAGTCCGGGCAAGCCGGGCTTTCGGACCGGGCCCTCAAAACCGTGCCGGAGAGCCCAACGGCCTGCCTTGACACACATTATTGACTTTCCCATACAACTCCACTTGTCACGGGGGGCAGGGCTTTCTATAATCCATCAAAGACCGCATTGGAAACCGAGGTGGCATGGTTTATGCGTCCCCCCGGCGCTTAACCGCCCGAAAGAGCGGTTTTACATTGCGCGAACGAGTGTGCAAGCATTGATCTCTATTTTGGCAATACCCAGGAGCTCCAAATGAAGAAGATAATCTTCGCATCTGTGATGGCATTGGCGAGCCTTAGTCTCTTTTCCGCTCCCATGCTGCGTGCCCAGGATACTATCACCATCAAGGATCCGGCAGAGTACAACACCTACACCAACGCCATCGGGCAGAACGATCCCAAGGCCAAGGCCGCGGCACTGGAAAGCTTTTTGACGGCTTATCCTCAGAGCGTCGTCAAGGCCGCAGTCCTCGATGTGCTGATTGACACCTACACGGGCATCGGCGACAGCGATAAGACGCTCACCGCCACTACCCGCCTGATTCAAATTGATCCCAATAATTTGAAGGCCATCCTCTACGCGGTCTTCATCAAGAAAACCCAGTGCGGCAAGACCAGCGATGCGCAGACCTGCGACGATGCCGCGGCGCTGGCCCGCAAGGGTCTTCTGGCGCCCAAACCGGCCGGCACATCCGCCGACGACTGGAAGAAGCAGACTGGCGGAGCCTATCCGGTTTTTCACTCGGCTATCGCGTTAGACCTCGCGATCTCCAAGAAGGACTTCAAGGCCGCGGTCGCTGAATATACGGCGGAATTGATGCTGTTTACGGATGCTCAGACCCAGACGGGGCTGGGATTGCAGGATTCGCTTTTTCTTGCCAAGGCGTATTCTCAACCGGGCGCCAAGGATTTGGTGAAGGCCATCTGGTTTTACGCTCGCGTGTGGAACTTCGTTCCACCCGCAGCCAAGCCCACCATTGAAAAGTCGTTGGAATACTACTACAAGACATATCATGGCGACCTGAAAGGCCTTGACGACATCAAGACTCAGGCAGCCCTCACTACATTTCCTCCGGGAAACATAGTGATCAAGCCTGCCGAGACGCCGGCGGAGTTTGCCCACGACGCATTGGTGGGGAGCGATCCGGCGAAGTTGAATCTGGGCGACAAGGAGTTCATTCTGGCGAACGGCGTCAAGGAAGACGCCGACAAGCTCTGGGCCGTGCTGAAGGATCAGGTTACACCGGTCCCGGGAATCGTTATCGAAGCTTCGGCCTCGGTGATCAAGGTGGCCGTAACCCCGGATGCCAAGGCGGCCAAGGTGGCTGACTTTATCGTCAACATGAAGAAGCCTCTGGAAGAAAAGGAAATCCCAGCGGCTGGCCACGAATACAAGATTCCGCCGGCAACCGCGCTGGTGGGAACCTACGACTCCTTTACGGTGGTTCCAGCCACAGATACCGCGCCGGCTGCCGCGCAAATCGTCTTGCGCGACGGAGAAATCCAACTGGAGAAGAAGAAGCCCGTTCCCGCACACACCACCCCCAAGCCGTCTGCCGCGCACAAGCCGGGGGTGTAGTAACCGGTTGATCTCATGATTTGTTGATTGCGCCGGAGCCAGCAAGGCTCCGGCGCGCAACACCATCCTCCTGGGCCATTAAGGGGCAGCCTGCAACCGGCTGTCCCTTCTTGTTTTTCCCACTGCTCTCGACCAAAAGCCGCCGCGCGCAGTGTCCTGCGCAGCGGTGGTAGGCTAGGGGCAGCATGGAACGATTCACAACCCTTCCCATCATCCTGACCCTTGCCGCCTTCGCCTTGGTCTGCGCTTTTGTTGAGGCTCAGACAGACCAGGATGTTTCTTCTCCTCATCCCAGCCATGTGCGCAAGGCTGACCGGCGCCCGATGCCGTTTCCTCCCGGCAGCGAGACGCAGGCGCCTGCCGCCTCGCTTGAATTTCGCCCTTATGACCGGATGAGCGAGCAGGATCGCGATCTGGCGGCGGATGCGGAGTCCGCCATCGGCGAGCGCGCCGGGTTTGCCGGGCTGGAATTCAATCAAGGCAAGTGGAGTTACCAGCAGGTTGTCTGCTCCACGCTGCCCAAGCACCTGTTCTTACAGTTCACGCGCAACAACGGGAAAGGCGATGTGAGCGTCTTTTCGGCATCGATTCCACGCGGCGGTGACGGCCGGGTGCGCATCATTCCCATCGTGCGCCGAGGCTATTCGCTCTTCTCGCCCGCGCCCATCAACGCTCTCACCATCTCGGCCTTCAACCACATCCGCGCCGAAGAGCATGTGGACCAGACCCCTGATTGGCTCGCCACCGGCCTGTGTTACGCCGCTCTGGCTGGCGCGCATCCTCAGATCGGGCCGCCGGAGGAGACGGATTTCAAAAAACTCCCGGCAGCTCCCACGGGCAGAGAAGTAATTCCCATCCACGGCGGCGCGGTGATTCGGTTTACTGATGTGGCAGTAGCATCACGTCCGATGCAGTGGACCATGACCTTCAACGGCAAGGGAAAACTGTTGCGAGCCACACATTCAGCCGCGCCAAAATCAGGCGGGAAAGTTGTCGAGCGAACTCCGGTCGATGTCCAGGGAAAGCCCGTCCAGGTGGAGGATCCGTCTGACAAAGCGATTTTGATCAAGTAATCGTGGCTTCGTTTATATCATTTGTTCGCCGCAGCGAAAACTATTCCCTAATCCCTATTCCCTAATCCCTGTCTTCCGTCATTCCCCCAGCATAATGCGCTGAATCTGCGTGGCGCGCCCCGTCTTGGGATCGCAGCTCACCAGCGCGGCGCACATCTTGGGGTTTCCCTTGGCGGCGTCAAATTTGCCCGGCATTCCGGTGAGAAACTTCTTCAGCACCAGCTCTTTTTCCACGCCGATCACGCTGTCGTAGGGGCCGCTCATGCCCACGTCGGTCTGGTAAGCTGTTCCGCCCGGCAGCACGCGCTCGTCGGCGGTGGGAACGTGCGTATGCGTGCCGAGCACCGCGGTCACGCGCCCATCCAGATGCCAGCCCATCGCCACCTTCTCGCTGGTGGCCTCGGCGTGGAAGTCCACCACGATGACCTTGGCCTTGATGCCGGCCAGCAGCGCATTGACGGCGTGGAAGGGATCGTTGGTGGTGTTCATGAAGACGCAGCCTTGCAGGTCGATCACCGCGTACTCCACGCCGCTGTCTGTCGTTCCCTGGAAGACGCCAAAGCCGGGCAGTCCCGGCTGAAAGTTCGCCGGGCGCAGCACGCGGCGGGCGCGCTCATGGCTCTCGGCGGGGGCGGCGTTGAGGTAGTCGATCAGCTCGCGCTTGTCCCAGACATGATTGCCGGTAGTCAGAACGTCCGCGCCCATGTCGAAGAGCTCTTCGGCGATCTGCGGAGTCAGGCCAAAGCCGCCGGCGGCGTTTTCCGCATTGATGATGGTCAGCTCGACGTTGTGCGCCTCACGCAAATGGCCGATGTGCTCGCGCACGATCTTGCGCCCCGCGCTGCCGAAGATGTCGCCGATGAAAAGAATGTTCAAGTACAGCTCCTAGCTGCTAGCTTCCAGCCACTAGCTAAATCCCGGTTGTGCACTTCTAGTCTCAAGCCACCAGCTAGAAGCTAGGAGCTGGAAGCTGTCTGCTGCTTTTCCGGCCTCATCAGCGGAAACAAAATCACATCGCGAATCGACTTGGAGCCGGTCAGCAGCATCACCAGCCGGTCGATGCCGATGCCCTCGCCGCCGGTGGGAGGCAGCCCGTAAGCCAGCGCGCGCACGTAATCCTCGTCCATTTGGTGAGCCTCTTCGTCGCCATGAGCGCGCTCGGCTAATTGCTGCTCAAAGCGCTTGTGCTGCTCTTGCGGATCGTTCAATTCGCTGAAGGCGTTGCCCAGCTCGAAGCCGCCAGCAAAGAATTCGAAGCGCTCCACGTGGTCTGGGTCATCGGGCTTGGCCTTGGAGAGCGGAGAAACCTCTGTCGGGTAGTCGTAGATGATGGTGGGCTGGATGAGGAAGGGTTCCACCACCGCCTCGAAAAGGTAGTAGACGGATTTGCCCACGGACGCGCCCTTGAGCGAATCATAGTAAGTTGCGGTGATGGCGCCGTGAATCGTTTTCAGCTCCGCGATGCGCTCCGGGCTGAGATGCGCGGTATCGCCAACAGCTTTTTCGAGCGAGTCCATGGCCGTGTGCAGCCTCGCCTGCAAGATCTGCGTGGAATCGAATGCCGTCATCGCCGGCTTGGAGCCGGCTTCCTCCGGCCAGTACGCGCGGATGGCCTCGCGCATGGTGTGCCGCTGCCACTTGGCCAGGTCGATGGTGTGGCCGTTGAACTCGGTTTTCGTTGTTCCATTCACCTCTCGCGCGACAAACGCAATCAACTCCTCGGTCAGGTCCATCAAATCGTGATAGTTCGCATAGGCCTGGTAAAACTCCAGCATGGTGAACTCGGGATTGTGCTGCGTGCTCACGCCCTCGTTGCGGAAGTTGCGGTTGATCTCGTAGACACGGTCGAAGCCGCCGACGACTAATCGTTTGAGATAAAGCTCCGGCGCGATGCGCAGAAACAAGTCCAGATCGAGCGCATTGTGGTGGGTGGTGAAGGGCCTAGCCGCCGCTCCGCCGGCGATCTGCTGCATCATCGGCGTCTCCACTTCGAGATAGCCGCGCCCGTCGAAGAATTGGCGGATGGCCTTGAGCACCTTGGCGCGCTTGACAAAAACCTCGCGCGAGTCGAGGTTGGCGAAGAGGTCCACGTAACGCTGACGATAGCGCAACTCCACGTCGGCCAGGCCATGAAACTTCTCCGGCAGCGCCAGCATGGCCTTGGCCAGAAATGTCAGCCGCTCGACGTGGATGGTCAGCTCGCCGGTGCGCGTGCGGAAGAGGTAGCCTGACGCGCCGATGTGATCGCCCAGGTCCAAAAGTTTGTAGAGCGCAAAGCCCTGCTCGCCGACCGCATCGAGGCGGACGTAGATTTGCAAGCGCTGGCCGCCCTGTTGCAGCGTGGCGAAGCCGGCCTTGCCTTGGGCGCGAATGGCCATGATGCGCCCGGCCACGGCCACCGTCACACGGCTGGCCTCGAGAGCTTCCGCCGTTTCCGCATCCCACTTGGCGCGCACCTGCGGAATGGTGTGCGAGGCAGGGAACTGGTTGGGATAGGCCGCCTGCCCCAGCTTCACGATCTCTTTCAGTTTTTCCTGGCGCAGATTGAAGAGGCTCTGCTCAAATTCCGAATCGAACACGGTGATCCCTTCCATGCATTGGGAAAAATGACCCAAAAGGGAAGTATACCCGCTTCCTGGTTTGCCCTGTATGCTGAGAGGGTAGATTCCATGCCCTTCAACCGCCCCATACCGGAGGACCAACCGCGCCGCAAGCCTTCCGCCGGGATTGAGGGGCTGGTGCAGGCGGAAAAGCTGATGCAGATGGCGCTTCTGCTGCCCTCTTCGGCATTTATCGGCTGGCTGGCAGGGGCGTGGCTCGACAGCCACTTTCACCAATCGTGGATGGGCATTGCCGGATGCGTTTTTGGCGGCATCTCTGGACTGGTTTATGTGGTCCGGCTAGTGATCACGACCGAGAAAAATTCCCGTATAGAAGATGTGCCCCAGAACGGAACCGGAAGGGATAGCACTGACAATACGTTATGACTCAGGAAACCCACCCAGTCGTTGATTTTACCCATGAGAATCTGGAATCGCTATTCAAGCGAGTACTGGGTAACATACTGATTCTAGGTTTTTTATCCGCCCTCGCGGTATGGATTGGCTCCGGCTGGCGCAATGCCGCGATGCTGGCCGTTGGAGCCGCAATCTCGGCTGCAAGCATCCTGGAATGGCGGCGGATGGTCCGCGTTATTAACGCCAGACTCGATATGCAGAAGACCGCCACGAACGCCTACGCGGTGGCACTCTTCTTCGTACTCAAGCTCATCCTTTTTGCGGGGGTGATTTATGTTAGCCTGAAATATATCCAAGGCTCTGTATGGGCGCTTCTCTACGGCCTGGGTCTGGCGGTATTGACCATTGGCTGGGAAGGTATCAGGCTGATCAGGGACTAAACGGTTCCCTGCGGCGAGCCGGGCGGAAACAGAAAGATTCAACTCACGATGCCGGAATCATTTGCTCTTGTTCATTGGCTGAACGGCCTCTTCATGGGGGTCGAAGTCAAGGCTTTTCAATCGATTGGGATACTTCCCACCGAGGCCGCTCAACAGGCCGTCAAGGTCAACCAGGCCTTTGGGCTGGAGCTGCTGGTAACCGCCGGGCTGATCGCTTTTTTTGTCGTCGTGCGGCTGACCCTGGCGGTGGAGAAGCCTAATCCAGTGCAGCAGATCGCCGAGATGATCCACGAGTTCACCGGCGGCCAGGCCGACCAGACCATCGGCCACGGCTATGAGCGCTTCCAGGCCTTCGTGACCTGCATCTTCCTCTTTGTTCTGTTCAATAACCTGCTGGGGCTGATCCCCGGCCTCGAGGCTCCTACCAGTCACCCTTGGGTGCCTTTGGGCCTTGCGGTGCCCACCTTCCTCTACTACAACTATCATGGTCTTCGCGCAAATGGCCTCGCTGGCTATATGAAGCAATTTGCCGGACCTGTCTGGTGGATGGCGCCACTGCTGTTCCCCATTGAGATCATCTCCAATCTAGCTCGCATGATGTCGCTCACCATCCGTCTTTACGCCAATATGTTCGCCGGCGACATGGTGACGCTGGGCATCTTCTCGCTGGCGCCGGTGGTCATTCCCTCGGTCTTTATGGGCTTCCACGTTTTCGTTTCCTTCATTCAGGCTTACGTTTTCATGCTCCTGACTATGATTTATCTGTCCCTTGCATTAGCTCACGAGCACTAGAAGCAGCTTTTAGCTGCTAGCTATTAGCTTTTAGCTGGTTCAGTGGAAGAGACGGAATGATGTTTTCAACTTTGAATTGGGGCGAAGTTCTGAGTCGATGGTTATTTCGATACAGAATGCAGCAACAATAGGCAGCTAATAGCTAAAAGCTAAAAGCTAAAAGCTGTTTTTGAAAAGTTTTCGCCGGAGAGTGCTTCCGCTCCGGGCAAACGAACGGCCGCCAGCGTGAGGGGGCCAGTACGGTGAGCCTCAACCACCCACTGGCGGCCAAATCCCAGGGAAGCAGGAGAACTATGCGGATACTTCAATATGTGTTCATGGCCCTGGCGGTTCTATGCTTCGCCATTCCGGCCTTCGCGGATGGCGGCTCTGCCGCTGCCAACCTGGCGCCCATCGGCGCCGGCCTGGGCATGGCGCTGGCTGCCGGTCTCTGCGGCCTCGGTGAGGGCAGGGCCGTCGGCTCTGCTTGTGAAGCGCTGGCCCGCAATCCCGGCGCTCGCGCCGCGATCCAGACCTTTATGATTATCGGCCTGGTCTTCATCGAGTTTCTCAGCATGATGACATTTGTCATCATCCTGATGAAGGTCTAACGAGGACTGTTTTCAAAGCTCAAAACGGCCTCACCCGCCTAGGTAGGGCCGTTTTGCGTTTGTACCGGTTTTAGTGACTTCTTAGTGTGCTTCTGGGGCCACGCTCCCCGGCTCGTTTCGCAGCATCTGTATGGCCTGCCGGTAGTCCAGATTATCCGGAATTGGCGTATATTGGGTCATTTCCTGCACGGAATCGAAGTCCTTCGTCTTAAACAGGATGCGCAGCTCCATCTTGATCTGGAAGCGGGCGATGCGCCACTGTCCCGCGCCCGCGTCAGCCTGCTCCAGGACAATCCATCCCCCCTTGTCCAGCTTGCCCAGGATGCCCCAGCCATAGTCTGTGTCCTGCTGCAAGTGGCCCTCCAGGCGCGTCACGCGCTCCTCGGCGGCGTCGATCCAAAGTTCGCCGATCATAGCCGTCAGCGCCTGCGTCTCCAGGTCTGGCGGCCTGAAGTCAGGGTTGGGATGGAAGCGGAATTTCTCGACGGCTCCCGCGGAACCCTGGCCAACGCCCTCATATTCATAGAGAAACGCCTGGGGCAGCATGCGCAGCAGCTTGAGGACGATCCCGGTGTCGGATTCCTCGCTCTGTTTGCGATGGCGCTGTTTGCCCGGATCGCTCAGAAGCGCGTCCAGGCGAGCCTCTTCCAGTTGCTCGTCGGCCGGGCTCAGCGGGTGGTCGTTGATGGCCACCAAGCGGGCCACATCGCCGTCGCGAGTCTCGGCAATCTCCTTGGTCGAGGTCAGACGGGGGCTGGACTTGCGCAGCCGGTAACGCATGGGGTGGCTCAAGTCCTTAGCGGAGCGCACTTCAGTGGCCAGCGCCCGCGCGACCAGCGCCTGGGCCTGAGCAGGCGTGAGGGAGGCGTCGACAGGCTGCCCCAGGGCAACGCCGGCCCAGCAAAATAGCAGAAAAAACCTTAAAAAGCAGCTCACATACTCTAGTTTAACGGGCATGGGCCGTCCGTGGATGGAGATTGAATCCCTCTCAGTGTTAGACGCGGGATGGTTTTTTCGATGCAGTGATTGAAGCCATGGGGCCAGGTTGCGTATAGTGCGTTCAGGGCCAAAGAATAGGCTAGAACTCTCGTAGAGACTGAAGCAGGCGGCTTTCTGCCAAAATCCCACCCCCCTGGGAGCAGCGGCCGGTCCTGGCGAGTACAGGGCTGCACATTCTCTGAGTATTCTTGAAGATAAGGTCCGGGAAGGAATCACACCATGACAGTTGAAAACGCTCCCGCGCGCATCGGCAAGACCGTCGTGATTTGCGGCGAAGTTAAAGGTAGTGAAGACTTGATTGTGGATGGGCGGGTGGAGGGTACCGTGAGCCTCTCGGAGAGCCGGTTAACCATCGGTCCCAATGCCAATGTTGCCGCCGATCTCACCGCCAAAGACATTCTGATTCTGGGCCAGGTGCAGGGTAACCTGGTGGCCAGCGGCCGCGTCGAGCTGCGCGCCGGCTGCCAGGTAGAAGGCGATATTCGCGCCCTGCGCCTGGCGGTGGAGGACAATGCGGTTTTTCGCGGCAAGGTGGACCTGACGCAGGCTGTTTCCAGGGGCTCTGACGCCGCAACCGCGCCGCGGGCCGGTGGCATTTCTTAATATGAAGTAGTGCGGCGTTCCGGCCGTGTGCCGGCTGCCGGGCAGCAAGAGGATTTGACGGTGCTTAGCCACTGGTTTGAAAAGAAAGAGGAGAGCGCTCCCTGCGCTTCCCTCCCAGGCTTTACCGGGCCCAAGGTGCCGCGCCACTCGGGAGGATGGGCGGCGTTGCGCAAGCGGCTGAATACTAAATCCACCCTTCAGGCCATCGACATAGGCTATCCTTCTTCGGCCAACGTTCAATACTTGACCAGCCTGGGTCACAGTGTCTTTCTGACCGATTTGGTTCGCGACGCCTGCTGCGGGAAGTGGCAAACCGTTGGCGAGGACGGCAAGCCGGTCTGGAATGTCGAAGGCTTTCTGGAGCAGTCGCTGGACTTCGCAGGACGCAAGTTTGACATCGTGCTGTTGTGGACCACCCTCGACTATCTGCCCGAAGCCTTTGTGGCGCCGGTGGTGACGCGCCTGTTTGAAGCCACGAATCCAGATGGGCAGTTGCTGGCCTTTTTCCACACCCGGACCCAGGGCGAGGAGACGGTGCATTGCCGCTTCCACGTCACCCCTGGCGAAGAGGTCGAGGTGCAGTTGGCCCAGCAGTTCCCCATTCAGAGAGCCTTTAGCAACCGCAGCATCGAGCGGCTCTTCGCCGCCTGGTCCGGTTACCGCCAGTTTCTGGCCAAGGACGGCGTCTCAGAGGTCATCATTACGCGCTAGCGCGCTTGCAACAGAACCGCAGAATGAATGGAGGTTGCTCATGATTACTCGAATCTGGAGAGGCTGGACTACGTTGTCGAACGCATCCGCCTACGAGAAATTGTTGCTGAGCGAAATCTTTACCGGCATTGCCGCGCGCAATATTCGGGGCTATCGCGGCATCTCTCTTTGTAAGCGGGAAGTAGGCGATGAGGTGGAATTCGTGACGATTATGTGGTTCGACGCACTGGACGCAGTGCGGGAATTCGCGGGAGAGAACTACGAAGTAGCAGTAGTCCCTGCGAAGGCTCGTGCGCTGTTAGCGCATTTCGACCCTGTTTCGGCGCATTATCAGACCATTGTCGAGCCTCCCTCCAGCTTATAGACGCTTGAGCCGTTATGGCGGGAAATCAGGTTTTCGACTGGGTTTCGCGCATGGACAGACAAAGACTGTTCACGGAGGATTCATGAGTTCATTGCAGGGAGCGCGCATTACCTGGCTGGGGCATGCCACCGTGCTGGTCCAAACCGCCCGGGGCACCAACATCCTGATCGACCCGTTCATCGCACAGAATCCCAAGTACCCCAGTGATTTTGTCCTACCGGAGAAGATTCACTACATCTTGTTGACCCACGGCCACTCAGACCATATCTCCGATGCCCTGCCGGTGGCCGCCAAACACCATTCCACCGTAGTGGCTATTTATGAGTTGGCGGCCTATATGGCGGAAAAGGGCGCGGCCCATACCATCGGAATGGCATTGGGCGGCACCGTGCAACTGGACGACGTGGCGGCCACCATGGTGGAGGCCATACACTCCTCCAGCGCGCAGGATGAGAAGGGAACCCACTATGTAGGGGTCGCGGCAGGATTTGTATTGACTCTTACAGATGGTCCGGTTCTTTACCATGCCGGCGATACCGCGGTCTTCGGCGACATGAAGCTGATTCGCGAGCTATATAGGCCCGAAATTGTCATGCTTCCCATCGGAGGGCACTATACCATGGGTCCCAGGGAAGCCGCGCTGGCCGTGCGTTTTTTGGAGCCGAAAATCGTTCTTCCGCTACATTATGGAACCTTCCCGCCGCTGCAGGGAACGCCCGAACAACTGGCCGCACTGCTGGATGCCGGTGTTCAGGTGGCGTGGTTGGCGCCAGGAGAGTCCATTTAGATAGATGTGCTTCTGCCAGGTGATGGGGCTGGAAGACCAGCCCCATTTCCCACCTCGG
>Ga0326727_10005332_pt1 | contig 36934 bp, 33 predicted proteins | sample MB2enrmetagenome_FD_207643 | JGI IMG/M metagenome (GOLD analysis project Ga0326727, IMG submission 207643) | Lab enriched peat soil microbial communities from McLean, Ithaca, NY, United States - MB29MY | ecosystem: Environmental > Terrestrial > Soil > Wetlands > Peat | place: USA: New York... | reverse complement strand
TCCCGAACAAACCGGTATGGGCCTACGTTCTCGGCCCGTTCTCCATCGCGGGGCGATTGATGGGGATGACCCAGATCGCAATGAACGTGAAGCTGGAGCCTGAGGCGGTCCACGCAGCCCTTCGCAAGACCAATGATCTGCTGCTGAAATACTCGGCGGCCCTGCTGGACACGGGGGTTGACGGTCTGATGGTCTTGGAACCCGCCGCCGGGATGCTGAGGGCAGACGACGCGAACGAGTTCTCCAGCAACTACATCAGGGAGATTATTGACCTGGTAAAGAGCCGGGGCAAGACCCCATCCCTGCACAATTGCGGAAACATCGGGCATCTTATCGAGAGCCTGTGCGCAACCGGCATCGAGGCGCTGCACGTGGGATCGGTGACCGATCCGTTCGAGGTGTATCCAAGGATACCCGCTGACGTTGTGCTGATGGGCAATCTAGATCCGACCAACATCTTCCTTCGAGGAACGCCGGAGACGGTGGAAGCAGCCGCCGGGAAGCTGCTCTCGAGGATGCAGGGAGCGGGATATGACAGGTTCATCATCTCATCCGGCTGCGACCTTCCGCCCGGAACGCCGATGGAGAATCTGAGGGCGCTTGAAGAGGTGGTTCGCGGCGCGCGACCCTGCTGCTCCTCCTGCGGTAGCTGCGGAAGTTGATAATTTGAGTTGTGTGTCGCTGTCCCGTTACCTGGGGTAACTGTAGAATGTATGCCTGAAAGAGCACATTCTACACTCAAAGGAGAACGGACATGAAGACAACGACTCTACGATTTACGTTCATCGCGCTTCTTGCATGTTGCCTGACCACAATGGCATGGAGCGCCGGGACCGCGAAGAAACCGATGCACAAAGCACGCGGTTACTCACCGGCGATGCAGGCGAAGATAAAGCAGATGCAGGCCCAGCTCGCGCAATACGCAAAGGACGAGGCAACGGTCAAGAAGAACCTTGGAACCTTCGACACACTTGATTACACGGTGTTTACCAACCAGGAGTGGGTTCGGCTGCACGAAAGTCATTCGAAGGATGTGATAGTCAACTGGCCGGACGGTCACCATACTAATGGGATAGAGAGGCACATTCAAGACCTGAAAGCCCTGTTCGTCTATGCGCCCGATACGAGAATTAAGGTACATAAGGCCAGATTCGGCGTATATCGAGGGGCGACGACCTCGGAGATGACGACCAGCGGCAAAATCAAGACAAGTTCGATTGACGGCGGGGATGGGTTCACCTGCGTCACCGGCATCATGGAGGGCACATTCACCAAGCCGATGCCCATCGGAGGCGGCAAGTTCATCCAGCCGACCGGCAAATCGTTCTCGATCCCGATGTGTACGGTTGGACATTGGAAGAACGGTGTAATGATCGAGGAGTGGCTGTACTGGGACAACGCCACGTACATGAGGCAATTGGGAATCGGCAAGTAGCGTAGTTCCGATCCCATGTATGAGCGGTTTCCTAACCGCGTTTGAGTGGAATCCGGTTGTAGGAGCGGTTTGTAACCGCGATTTCCTTTTGAATCGGCGATGCAATCGTCTCCTACAAACAGAGTCAGATATGCGGCCCCCGCCGCTTTACATAGCATGGCTGCGCGAGATTACTCACGCAGCCATGTACGCGTCTGGGGAGGGTATCGGGTATTAGGTATTAGGTATTAGGTATTGGGTGATGGGCCGTATTGGAGGCCCACCGCACCTGTAGGAGTAGTTTCGATATAGGTGGATATGCCGCTTACCCTGAGTAGCCCCGGTGAATGACGGGGCGTATCGAAGGGCTTTGATAAAGGGGGGGTTATGGGGGATTCTGGAGGTTCTGCCTACATGCAAATACCTTCCGGAATGCCCTCGCCCTTGCCCTCTCCCGCCAGGGAGCAGGAGAGGGAATTCTTCCCGACAACTGGGAGTATTCAAGGATGTGCATCCACTGGCGTCCCTTCGGGACTCCGCTGGTAAGGTGGGTTAGGGGAGGTTGTTGGAGTTCTGCATGTATGCAAATACCTTCCGGAATGCCCTCACCCTTGCCCTCTCCCGCCCCTTCGATATGGCGCAGAGCGCCTACTCAGGACAAGGCAGGGAGCAGGAGAGGGAATTCTTCCCGACAACTGGGAGTATTCAAGGATGTGCATCCACCGGCGTCTCTTCCGGACCCCCACCTTGACAGAGGAGTTAGGGGCGTTCCGAAATCCAGACCAATACTCCACTACTCCTCCTACTCCTCCTACTCCTCCTACTCCTCCTACTCCTCCTACTCCTCCTACTCCTCCTACTCCTTTTGCTCCTCCGACTCCTTTGACTCCTCCTCCCCAGGCTCCGCCGTTCCCCATTTAGTGTTCACCAGCGTCTTAGCCGCTTCCTTATCATCCGGTAACAGCCTGCGTTCCAGCACTTCTTCCATCAGGAAATCCTTGATCTCCTCGATCTTCGGGCCGGGAGGGATGTTCAACAGCTCCATGATCTCAACCCCATTGAGCGGGCTTCGAATCTCACCAACCTCCCTGCGAATCAGCGAGTTCTCCATCCGGTGTTGAAGGTTCTCCAGGTCTGAAAGCGAGGCCTTGGGGTTCGCGCCACAGCGGTCGGCTTTCGCGAGGGCGACGAGGTCGGAGATGTCATCGTCCGCATCGCGCATCAGGCGTTTCACCGCCGTGTCCTTCCACTCCTCCCGATACTCCCCAATCCGCATGTGCATGGAGATCAGCCGCTCGACCCGCGCCGTCTCGCTCTTGGGAAATCGGAGCCGGGTCATGATGCGATGCGCGAGCGCCGCTCCGATGTCCTCATGGCCGTAGAAGTGGCTGTGACCTTCCGAATCCTCCGTGCGGGTCTTCGGCTTGCCGAGGTCATGGAGCAGGACCGCCAGGCGAAGAACCAGGTCTGAATTAGTCGGCAGCCATTCCAGGGCGTGGAGCGAGTGCTCCCATACATCCCAGATGTGCCCGCCATCCTGCTTCACCCCTTGCATCACCAGCAGTTCCGGCGCGAACTGAAGGAGGAGGCCACTGTCCCGAAGCATCCTCAACCCGCGAGCCGGTTCCAGGGTCAGTATAATCTTGACGAACTCATCCCGGATGCGCTCCTTGCTGATGATATTCAGGCGTGGGGCATCACGAACAATCGCATCCCAGGTGGAGGGTTCGATAGTGAATCCGAATCTGACCGCGAACCGGATCGCTCGAAGCATGCGGAGGGGGTCGTCGTAAAAGGTGGTGTCCGGCTCGGTCGGAGTGCGGATGATCTTCGCCTCGATGTCCGCCATGCCGGTGTGCGTGAGGTCGAAGATTTCGCCGGTGTGCAGCTCTTCCAGGAGCGTGTTGATCGTGAAGTCGCGCCGCATTACATCATCGATCAACTCGGCTGGCTCGACGTGCGGCTTCCGGCTCTCCGGCGCGTAGCTCTCCCTGCGCGCGGAGACCAGCTCGACCGTGTGGCCGCCGATGTTCACCATGGCCGTCCCGAATCGCGGGTAGGTCACCGGCCTGTGAGCAGTGATGCCCTTCGCGTGGAGAAATCGGGCGAGTTCCAGCGCATCACCCTCCAGAACTAGGTCGATGTCGTCTGCGGGCGGACGACCCATCACCATGTCTCGAACCACCCCGCCTACCAAATAGAGCAGCCCCTCATATTCCGTACCGGCGGTGACTTCCCTGATTTTCTCCACGGCAGGATTATCGAACATTATTCGACTCCGTCTCGATATTGGATATTGGATGTTGGATATTCGATTTCCCGTGTCGGCTGCTGCGCCTGGAGTACAACCGAATTGATCTCAGGGACACCGTCTGATCCCCCTCGCCTGCTCTCTGGCGGGAGAGGGAGGGGTGAGGGCATTCCGGAGATCGAAAACGGCAAGTTATCTTGGACAGCAAGGATCCAATATCTCTTATCGAATATCTGGCCGCCCAGCGGCCCGGAATCCCTCCGCGCGGAGGATGCAGCTATCGCACCGGCCGCACGGGGTATCGCCGCCCTGGTAGCAGCTCCACGTGATCGAATAATCCACCCCAAGCTCGGTCCCACGACGGATGATCTCCGCCTTGGACATGTGAAGGAGCGGGGCATAAATCTTGAATCGCCGACCCTCCAGGGAAGCCTTCGTCGCCAGGTTCGCCATATTCTCAAACGCGCGAAGATACTCCTCACGACAGTCCGGGTAGCCGCTGTAATCCAGTTGGTTGGCCCCGATGATAATGGTATCCGCGCCTACCACTTCAGCATACCCCAGCGCGAACGAAAGGAAGATCGTGTTTCTCGCAGGGACGTAGGTTATAGGAATGTCGAGGCCCATCTCGGCGCCGTCACGGTCAACCGGCACATCGATGTCCTCTGTGAGCGCGCTTCCGCCCCACTTTCGGAGGTCGAACTCAACGACTTCATGCCGCGCCACGCCCAGCGCCTCGCCGACCGTCCGCGCGCACTCCAGTTCCTTCGAATGCCGCTGACCATAGGAGAATGAGATAGCGTACAGATCGTAACCCTCATGTTTTGCGATCGCACCCGCGGTCGCGCTGTCCAGCCCACCGGACAGAAGCACCACAGCCTTCGGTTTCTGATTGGAATTTGCGTTCATAACAGGGTAATTCTACCACAAATCAGGAGCAATCAGAAGTCAGAATACAGAAAACAGAATGGAGACGAAGGTGTCAGGCGTTGGATGGCCGGGTGTTGGGTATTTGGTGTTCGGTATTATTCGATGACTCGCAAAGACGTCATTAGATCAGAAACAATCAGAAGCCAGAATACAGAAAACAGAATGGGGACAAAGGTGTTAGGCGTTGGGTGGCCGGGTGTTGGGTATGTGGTGTTCGGTATTATTCGATGACTCGCAAAGACGTCATTCAGAGCGAAGCGAAGAATCTGCTAACGGCGGAGATGGGCGCGTCTAGGTAGGCATCAGCGTATCGACGGCTTCAAGCGATGGATTTCCGGTGACATCAAATATGGAGTGCGGCAGTAGAGCAGGCTGTTGCAAAATTAGGCTGTGATGCCGCACTCCATATTATCCACCAATGAAGGAATTGTGCATGGTCACTCCGAACATAATGAGGCCTTGGAAATCCCAAGCCGCACATGAGGAAACGATGAAGATGATGGAGTTCCTGGAAAGCAAGAGAGAAGATATCCTCCGAATAGCCCAGGCGCACGGCGCTCGGAATGTGCGCGTGTTCGGCTCGGTCGCCCGTGGCGAAGCCGTCGAGACGAGCGATGTGGACTTCCTGGTCGAGTTCCAACCAGGAACCAGCCTGTTGGATCACGGCGCGATGATCGCCGAACTCGAAGACCTGCTCGGACGTAAAGTCGATGTCGCCCCGGAGAAGATGCTCAAAGAATCTATTCGGGACAGAGTCCTCCAGGAGGCGATACCTCTGTGAGAGACGACCGCTCAGGAGTTTATGAGCTATTGTGATGGCTGCCTAAGCGCCCTGATCCGTGGTGAGAACGCCTTGTAAAAAGCCACAGATGTTGCTAGAAACCACTTGTGTACATCGGTCTTAGTGGCTTCCTCATCAGGATCTAGAGCCTCCTCAAGGCTGATGGACGCCCGTTTATTCTCCTCCATGTTGTTCCACACGAGCTGACGGCCGACCTCCTTTTCAATCTCCTCTTTTTGAGTGGACAGTTGATTGAAGGCATCCTCTTTCCACGGCACGGTAATGAGAATTTGGCATCCTATTCTGCTGCGTTTCGGGATGAGCAACAAATCCATATGAAACCCAGCACGCCCCAAAGCGATTGTTGACCAGGCATCGGGGCCGGGACGTTGCGTGCGAAATGGGGCATTATGTGCGTTAATGAACTCTAGGACTTCAGTCCAATACGCCCTTCTCCAGATCTCGCGTGCCTTCTCTTCGCCAGGTGGAAATATGGGTGCCTTGTTCGGCCTGCAAATGATGTCGAAGTGGGGGGCGGGGTCGCCGCCAGCAATCCGAAAAGCCTCGATCTTAACGAGGAAGAAGTCTATTTTCTCTGGTGTGTTCTCGTTCAGCCAATCAATTACCCTCTGGTGATCCGGGGATATTTTCTCGGCTATCCAAATGGCAGTAACGGCAGAAGTGGTGGTCGCATAGGTGAGGAGCTTTCCGAGATGATCGTGGTCTGTCTTGTTGAACTGGTTCTCCACCAGTATGATTCGGTCAGCATTGCCTGTCGCATGGCCAACAATATCTGCCTGAAAATCTCCAACGCGCGGCTCCCTGACGGCATCCTCTATTTCAACACCCAACTCCTCTCCTAGGAGTTCGAGACCGTCGTCACTTATAAGCCAGTCGCTAAACTGTGGCTCGGTTTTCCAAACACGTCTGATGTCCTGCACTCTTTCTAACTTCTCGATCTTTGCCATGCCATTTCCTTCCACCCATCAAGTGGGGAAACGATACGAATGTGTACAGTAGCCGTGAAGTATTCGGAACACTTCGGGCACAGTGCTTACTATCAACCATTATATCACTGTACCGGCTGCGGATCAATGCCATTTCAGGCATTCATCGCTCATCACTTCCCCTGCTTCGCCTCGCGTTCCAAGCGCTTCTTCTCGTTCGCCTGCCGAGTCTCCACCTGAGCGCGAATGTACGATTCCGGTACCTTGATCTTGCCCTGGACAAGCTGATCGACGAACAGAGTCTCGCGCTGACGCATATCTTCCATAATGAACATCGTCTGCCAGGGAAATGCGCCAACCACAGCCTTTTCTCCGACGCTGATCAGCAGCCCAAGCACCACCAGGAAGACGACCGCCCCTCCGTGGACCCCGAGCATCCTCCGCGCCGCCTCGCGCTTGTCTTGAACAGGAGCCTCCTTCCAGAGCCGCGGGACGGGCGCTCCGAATTGCTCGAGGGCAGCACGATACGCTCGTTTGTAGGCTCGGGCGGAGTAAATCCAAAGAGCAATGGGCGAAACGAGGCCAAAAGGCAGGATCACAAGAAAATCGAATGCTGAGACGCTCTCAAACAGTTTGTAAGTCACCACCGCCATCACCAGACCGAGAGGAAGAAAGATAATCGCATACATATCGAGAAGCCGTCGGGCATTGAAAACGTCCTCTTCCGCCGTTATATGAGCGTCCGAACCGGCCAACCCTTTTGATCTTCGAGACAGGACAACCCAAATGATGCCGATGATCGGCATTAACACGATTTCCAAACCAAGCGGCAGTAACGGAACTGTGGGCGAGAAGAATTCGGATTCTCTCTGCATCAGATTATCCATCCCTTGGCCTACACTCATCATCACGCCAGCCAGGAGACGGTCGTCTTCAGCCTGCCCTTTTGCAACCTGCGACAACCCGGATTGTGACCCCGTGTCTTGATATATCCGGCGCTCACTCACGACGATCCATGAGTTTAGAGACGCCGCGTCGATCAAATCACTGCCGGACATCCCAGATCCTTTGAAAACCGCCCTGTTCGCCTTCCTCGTGTCCGAAAGCAGCCCAAGCGCCTCTTTATCCCTTTCTTGATGATGAAGGGTCATGGCGTACTTGCGCATCTCCCTGACCAGGCTGCGAAGGGCCGTTCCGTTTGCGAGAGTTCCGCACCGGATAACCGAATCCTCGAAAATATATTCGTCAGGATTTGCAGAGGACAGGAACTTGTTGGGTATTGGATAATCCGTGCAACTCCTTCGCGAGTTGCCCAAACGAAGGTCTTTAACTGCTTCGCCCATCCGATTTTCCTCGGCTGCCTTCGAGGCAAGGTAGTACAGGGGTAATGCGTTATCGGGATCGAGTTGCGCGACGCGGTTCAAGGCAGCCACGGATTGCGGACCTTCCGCATACATACCCGTGCGCATCTGCAGCCGGACACTATCCGGATACCTCTTGAATACCGAACCCAACAGCATCAAACGCTCGCCATATGCATGAGGAGTGTATACCTGAGAAAGAGAAGACAACACCTCGAAGTCAGCGCGAATGTCGGATTCGGGGATGCGCCTGATCATCGCCTCCCGGGCGCGAGCATACTCCGCGTCCGGATCCTTGCTCGCAAATAAGCTGTGTGCCCAGGCAGTCCCGGCCCAGCCAAGCAACGCAACGGAAAGAATTACACCGATTACAGCCAGAGCGCTCAGCAATTTGGTCGTTTTCATCTGCCGCCTCGTGTATGAATGATTTCTCCTGTATACTATCACCCAACAATGAATTCCACAAGCGGGCAAACGAATTTCGGGTATATTAGGAAATGCGGCGAAACAAGCCGTTAACGAGTTGGAGATTTCCAATTAATATGCCCGCGATTCTGCCGTAACCTGCCTGGTTTATGATATACTCATTACGCAGGGCAAACGCCCGGCGACAAACCGCATGTGGGAGGAAGGTATGAAAAGAATATTGTTTGCAGCGCTGGCGATGACACTGCTCTGTACCGGGATCGCCTGGGCGACTTCATCGACCCTGATCTGGATACCGGCGACGGATATCCAGCCGGCGGGCGTTGGACACCTCGATTACGATGTGTATGTGCCGGCGACCGGCAACATGCTCTCGGATGTCGGGCTTCTTTACGGATCGGGAACCGTGGAGTACGGTGTGGATTACCTGTTTCAGAATGGGTTGGTCGGCAATGCGGTGAGGCTCAACGCGAAAGCTCTGTTGACTAACGAAACATCCACGGCGCCAAAAGCGGTCTTTGGCGTTTTCGATGTCGGGGGCGGGGCGAGCAACCAAATCTATATCCTTGGGAGCAAGAACTATGATTTCGGGCGGCTGCACCTGGGATATTCAATCGGCAACAGCAGCGTACTCGGTTCCGATAACGCCATGCTTCTGGCCGGCTACGACAAGCAGGTGAGCGAGAAGTGGTGGGTCTGTGCCGACTTCCAGAGCGGCAGGAGCGCCTTCGGTGCGCTCAACGTGGGAGTTGCGTACAGTCTATCGCCGAGCACGAGCTACATTATCGGATACGATTTCTTCAACAATTCCGATAACGCCGGATTCCCGAATGCCATCACCGGCCAGCTTGATATGAACTTCTGAAAAACAAGGGGAGGGCCCGCGCCCTCCCTCTGCCCGTGAAATAGGATGCCCTGGACGCCTGCAAGGGGCCAAGCTACAGACTTATTCTGTTTAGGCAGGAATTGCTTGTGGTCACGGCGAAAATAACAATCGAGGGCCCGGGATTATGGCCCTGAATCCCGAATCCTATTTCCGGAGCAACTTCTTGGAAAAACCGACCGGCGAAAATAGAGAGCCGATATGGTATGTAATCTTCGGGGTGATCGCCGCCCTGATCGTGGACGTGATCGGCCACCTGATAGCTAACCACCTGCATGCCCACTTCAACCCCTCCGCTTGGGACCTCCTCTACATCACGCCGATTGCGGTGATCATCTACCTGATCTGGAGCTGGCTAAGACCCAGGAGCAACGGGCGTCAGACCCCGGGCAAGGCCCCCGCCCCTCACATTCCGGGCGCATACCGCCTCCTCGATGACGAACACGCCATCGAGTTCCATGAGAAGCAGCTTGAGATCGCGCGAGGAATCGGCGACCGGCAGGGTGAGGCGACCGCACTCTACAACATGAGCGTCGCCCTCGACAAACTTGGCAGGCGATCCGAGGCCATCCAATCCGCCCAAAGCGCCCTCGATATCCTCGAAGAACTCGGCAGCCCGCAGTTTGAGACGGTTCGCCGCACGCTCGATCGACTTGAGCGCTGAGGGTTTTATTCTGTCACGCTAACCAGCGGATATGAAAACTGGAAAGGGGCGGAAAGACGATGAAGTCTTTGCCGCCCCGCCTGTACTTGAGAGGATTGTGCGCTTATTCCGTCCCGAAATCGTAGGCTGCCTCGAACATCGCCTCGATATTCTCAATCGGGACGTTCTTCTGGATATTGTGGACCTGCGTGAAGACGAAGCCGCCGTCCCTGCCGAATATCTCCATGTTGTGCCTGACATGCTCCCTTATCTCATCACGAGTTCCCAGTGGAAGCACCCTCTGAGTGTCACAGCCGCCGCCCCAGAAGACGATTTTGCCGCCGAACTCCCGTTTCAGGCGCTCAGGCTCCATGTTCGCCGCGGAGATTTGTATGGGGTTCAGGATATCCACGCCTGCATCGATCCAGTAGGGGATATAATCATAGACCGAGCCACAGGAATGGACGAAGGTCTTCCATGGAGTGTTTGCGTGTACCCAACTGCAGAGCCGCTTGTAATGCGGGGCGACCATCTCGCCGAACAGGTCCGGGGCGATCAGCCCGCCACGCTGGGTTCCTGCGTCATCCGATGCGATTCCCCAGATCAGGCAGCGGTCACCCGTCGCCTGGTGGTACAGCTTCATGCAAGAGATCACGGCGTCCACGTATCGGCCCATCATCTCGTTGGCCGTCTCCTTCTCCGCGATGAGCATGTAAAGCCATTCATCCAGTGAACCCTGCGTGATATTATCCGAAAGGAGGGCGCTGAGCCCGACCATGCTGATGTTGGTTCCCCATCCGAGTATCGCCTTGTCCGTGTTCTCGTAAAGATACTTGGACCGCCTGGAAATGGCCTCAAGCTCCTCGTCAGTCAAGGTATCCTTCGGCTTGAACAGGGCTGGATCGATCTGGTTCCCGCCGGTCGTCGTGCGGATGAAATCGAAATAGTGGCCGTCCTTCGGCATGGCTGCGAAAGGAGCGCCGGCGTCGTCGCGTAGAAACCAGCTTCCGTCCGGCTCCTCCGTGATACGCGTGTTTGGGGGGAAAAAGACCTTGGTATCGCCGAAAACCGTCTTCTCGATCCCTTGCGACGCATCCATCATATCCCACGCCACGGTCCCGGCATCGAGCGGAACAACGTCTATGTGAAGCCTATCCAGCACCTCGACCTCAATTTCGGCGAGAAGCTGCATCACATCATGTATCTTCGTCGGTGTGTCGATACCCATTCGCTGCTTGAGTTGGGCATAGGAGCGGGAGTTGATTCCGCTCGCTCGAATACCGCCGAGATCGATCGGAACTCGGTCCGGTTTCTGATAGTTTATCGCTTTTGATACGCGTTCACGAGAGTTCATGTTATTTCTAATCCTCCTGATCCACTGCCGACAAGCAGGGCAACTTTGCTGCAAGCTTGCCAACAATAGATTATCACAACGGCGGCGTGCTTTTCAACCGTCGTTCGCAGTGAGAGAATACTTTCGTCCTCGTCGAGAGGGATCGGCCACTTTTAGCCAGCCGTCATCAACCCATTTGGCGAGGCAGATTCGTGCCATTCTCTCAGACAAACCGATCGCTTGCGCGACATCGGCGGAGTTAATGGTCGATTGTTTTGAAAACAGGGCGAGAACCAATCGGGCTCGGCGATCAAGGCTGCTAAGTTCGTTAATCTGGGCTTTACCAGGCGGCCCACTGTGCGCTTCAGCCTCGTTGCCAATAAAATCGAAGACGGTCTTTACGACTTGAACGTAATACTCCAGCCATTGTGTAAGATCGGCTTCGGATCTGCCCATGTAATAGTTATGATGCCCACCAACATCCAGTGCATTGTAGTACGCCTGGATATCGCGGGAGTGGTATTCCTCAAGTGAGTAAATGCCCGATAGTCCATATCCGCCGAGATGCAATAGGTAGGTTGCAAGCAGTCTTGCGGTTCGTCCATTGCCATCGTAATGCGGATGTATGGTAACATACTGATAATGCGCCAAACCGGCAGCAATGATTGTCGGCACTCCGCTCAAATCCGCCTGTCTGATCCATTTAATCATGGTGGCCATTAATGTTGCAACGTCGCTAGCCTCCGGTGGCATATATACAATCCCGCCGGTCACGGAATCTCGAATAACATTCTGAGATGACCGATACGGGACAATCCTGCATCGTTTTCCCTGCATGGTCATTGCGTAGAGTCGCTGAACAAGGTCTTCGGTGACTGGTTTACCGGCGTCAGCCTGGGACTCCGCCCAGTCTAATGCGTCCCAGTAGTTTCGCACCTCGGCAACATCCCGTTCCCTGCCGTGAATAACCTTCTTGCGAACGGCAACCACTTCTTCCGCTTCCTCCAGCGTGAGGCGGTTTCCCTCGATTCTCGTTGAGTAATGCGTGGCCCTGACCCTTGCCTGCCTTGACAACTCAGCAAGCGACATGGGAGACAGACAAGCTGATTCCACGTTGGTTTTCGCTGCCTCAATCGCAGTCAGACCATTGACAATAGAGTTTGTCAGAGTGTATTTCGGTTGCCAGATGTCCGACAAACCAACCCTCCATCATTGCCGATAAAGTCGAAAAACATTGCCGTTAAATTGCCGATAAAAGTCTAACACAACTCCGAGTAGCTTTCAAATCCTGGCAGAGCATTTTCTTGCTTGGGACTTCAATCAGGGGTCAGCTAATGTCTCGTCGTGCTTGCCGATGTTGCGGAGAAGGCAGACGTCGTGGCGTATTTCAAGGGTCATTCGGCAACCCCTGTCAACCCTTGCCTCCCAGATTCCCGATACGCCGCGCATTTTCTTGAGATGCAACGAAGGATGCGATGGATTAACTGCTATTAGCACCAGGGCTTTGTCTGCCTTCAGTTGGAGAGTTCCGGACAGTGCTTGATAGGCGGCTTTGAACTTTCGAGTCCTTTGTAGTTTCACCTGTCACTTCCTTTTGAGTTCGGCAATCAGGTCTTCTACGGAATCGAATTCCTTAACATTTCCTTCATCAATATCCTTTTGAGCTTCAGCCTCGCCTGCTTGCCACTCGGGCGTCCAGAACCAGGCGTCTCCTTTGTCGATGATTCGCTTGGGCGTCAACACTATCTGCCCTTCATGGACTTCGCAGTCCAGAACGTCGCCATCCTCAAGATGTGCGGCTCTGCGAATCCCCGCTGGCAAAGTGATCTGAGCGTTCTTTCTTACCTTTAGCAACATAATAAACTCCGAAATAACGAAATTGCGAAATTCGCTGAATATATTATACCATGAGTCTCAAATTCTGTCCAATTCGAGATTCAATCTCAGGTTTGTGATAAAATGGTGAATCGAGAGGTGGCGATTTGGCTAAGTATGATACGGCAATCATCGGGGCGGGGCCGGCGGGAATCATGGCGGCGATCGCGGCTTCCGGCAACGGCAGCCGAACGGTCTTGATCGAGAGAAACCCGCAGATCGGCAGGAAGATCCTGGCGACCGGCAATGGCCGATGCAACCTGACCAATCGGTTTGTGAGCGCGGCGCGGTATCACGGCGCAACCCCGGAGTTCATCAAGGGGGTGTTGAGCCGGTTCGATCAGAATGCGACCATGAAGTTTTTCGAGGACCTTGGGCTTGTGTTGAAGGAAGAGGACAACGGCAGAATATTCCCTCGGACTAACCAGGCTTCCAGCGTAGTCGAGGTCTTGAAGCGCAAACTGATGGAGAACCGCGTGACCGTTATGCTCGACTCTCAGGTTAAGGCGATAGAGCGACCGTCGGCATGGAGGGTTGTCCTTCTCAGCGGAAAGCTTGTTGAGACGGATAAACTGATCCTGGCCACGGGAGGCCGGGCGGCCCATCACCTGGGTTCTACCGGCGATGGTCTGTACTGGGCGCAGAAGATGGGCCACTCCCTCACTCCTATCTATCCGGCGCTCGTGCCGGTTGAGACTGTGGAATTATGGCCGAAGGAAATCCAGGGACTCAAAGTGGAAGCCTCGGTTTGGGTAACGAGCGGCGATGTGACCACCGATCGCACGACGGGCGACGTCCTGTTCACCGCGTATGGTGTCTCCGGCCCGGCGGTGATGGCGCAGGCGGCGCATATCGGGCCGCTGCTGAGCAAGTGTGAAGTCATGCTTCACATCGATATGTTCCCAGATCTGACCGAGGAGGAGTTGGATGCTCTTGTGGTTCGACTCTTACAGGACAATGAGAAGAGGATGGTAGCGGATGCCTTGATCGGCCTGCTTCCCGATTCGCTGATCCCGACGTTAATCGGGCTGGCAAGCATCGACGAGGGGCGAAAAGTCGGTCAGTTGGCGCGCAACAAGCGTCTGGATCTCGTGAAAACGATGAAGAATCTGACTCTCACAGTTTCCAAGTTGCGCCCGTTGAAGGAAGCTCAGGTGATGGCCGGAGGTCTTCACATCGACCAGATCGACGCGCACACCCTGGAATCCAGGCTGGTGAAGGGTTTGTACTTCGCCGGCGAGATGATCGATGTTGACGGCGATTCCGGCGGTTTCAACCTCCAGTGGGCCTGGTCGAGCGGGTACGTGGCGGGAGCGTCGGCATGTCGATAAGTCATGACATCAAATCGCTGGCTTTGGAAGTCGGTTTTCATGCGGTTGGAATCACAACTGCCGAGCTGTTTGATGAATCGGAGATGATTCTCTCTCAGCATCTCAAGGACGGGTTTTTGGATGGAATCAGGTTCGATCAGGAAAAAATCGAGCGACTTTGCCGACCACGGGACGCGATGCCGACCGCCCGCTCGATCATCGCGGTTGCGCTCTCCTATTTGACCGACGACATGGCCGAAGACGGACGCATGGCGCGGTTTGTCCGATGCGCTGACTATCACGAGGTGATGCGAGCCAGGCTGGCTGTTCTGGCCGATCTAATCACCGAAACACTCGGCGCTGGAGTTAGCTTCAAGGGGATGTGTGACACCAGATGGTTTTCAGACCGATCTGCGGCGATCCGTTCGGGAATCGGCGTTCAGGGAAAGAATGGCTGCGTTTTCGTAGGGAAATATGGGTCGTGGGTGGTTCTCGGCGCGTTGCTGACCGATTTGGAGCTGGAGGTGGATTCCCTGCCGCAAACTAACATATGCGGCGACTGTGATCTGTGCACAAGAGCGTGTCCAACCGGAGCGTTGCGGGCTTCGAGAGCCGTGGACACGCGCATATGCCTGTCGCTTCTGACCCAGAAGCGAGGCTCGATACCGGAGAACCTGCGTGAGAAGATGGGTGACAGGCTATTCGGATGCGACTTGTGCCAGAGCGTCTGTCCTTTGAATTCCCGTGCAGTTCCCGGCAACATTCAGGAGTTCCACGGTCGCGGGATCGGCGCAAATCCCGATCCCTGCCTGTTGGTGAACATGTCACAGGATGACTTCGATGCCACCGTTGTGCCGACCGGCGCCGGATGGATAGGAAGGGCGTCATTCAGGAGGAACGCGGCGGTTGCACTGGGCAACCTCGGCGATCCGTCCGCGATCCCGGCCCTGACGGAGGCTCTGTCCGACCCCGATCCGATCATTCAGGAACACGCGTCATGGGCGCTCGGAAGGATAGGGGAGGAGTAGCAGGAGTACGAGGAGTGGAAGGAGTAGGCGGATTCCGGAACCTCCCTAACCCCTCCTTACTAAGGAGGGAAATCGCTGAGCTCAAAATGGCATTATTTATTTGTGATGGCGCCTGGAGAAGAATTCCCTCTCCTGCTCCCTGCCTTGTCCTGAGTAGGTGCCCTGGCACTATCGAAGGGGCGGGACAGGGCGAGAGTGAGGGCGTCCTGGAAGTCGTGGTGTGACACTACTATCGTCGTCAAAGGGTCATGCGAATCAATTTCCCATACTCCTCCCACTCCTCTTACTCCGCCTTGAAACCCGCTATGCCCCAGCTTCTCAGCTCATCAAGGGCGGGGTAACCGGTCAGATCGAGGTGAACCGGAGTTACCGAAATCTTGTCATCCGCCACTGCCTTCACGTCCGTGCCCTCTTCGAGTTCATCTATCGCGGAATCGCCCCCAAGCCAGTAGTACGCGCGGCCCATGGGATCAAGGCGCTTATCGATCTTGCCCGAATATCTGCGCCTGCCCTGGGTGGTCACTTCAATGCCGCTGATCTGATCGGCAGGCAGATTCGGCACATTGACGTTGAGCAGCGTGTCCGGCGGAAGTTGATGAGAGAGAAGGACTCCGGCAAGATACGCCGAAAACTCGGCGGCCACGTCGTACGATACATCTTCCTCATAGGATGCCACGGAGACGGCGATTGCAGGGATGCCCATGATCGTCGCCTCCATCGCGGCTGAGACCGTGCCGGAATAGGTCAGGTCCCACCCCAGATTCGGTCCCCAGTTGATCCCCGATACGACCAGATCGATCTTCGTCTTCACCGCATCGAAAACGCCCAGGGTTACGCAGTCGGAAGGAGTGCCGTTGGTGGAGAAGGCGTGCGTTCCGTCCGGCAGTCGCACCTTGTTGAGGCGAAGTGGCTTGTGCAGGGTTATCGAGTGTCCGCACGCGCTCCTCGCCCTGTCAGGCGCGACGATATGAATGTTACCGACCTTGGCAAGCGCCTTCGCGAGGGCGAATAGGCCCTCGGCGTGTATGCCGTCGTCGTTTGTTACAAGGATGTTAGTTTTATTGGTCATGGTGTTATTGGATGTTGGATACTCGATATTTGCTGCTCGATTATGAGTAGGCACTTCCATCGCGAGCAGGTTTTTCTATAGCTCTCTATAAAACAGGTCGCCGTCATTCAGAGCGAAGCGAAGAATCTGCTTCCGCCTGAGTTGGGTGCGACTACGTAGTCGTGCAGTGTCACATGTTACCAGATCCTTTGCTTTGCTGCAGGATGGCCTTGTCTGCGTCCGACATCCAACATCGAACAATCGAATATCGAATGTCGCTCGAATTGGCCTACCCCCCTTGCGCCTTCAGGGCGCGAAGGGTTTGATCGAGTTTGTTCAATTGTTCCCCGTAGCCTGCCCAGTCACCCTTCTGCTGAAGTTCCTTCGCTTTTTGGAACTCCTCTATCGCCTGATCGATCAACTGTTTGGCTTGAGGAGTCGCCGCTTTTCCGGGGCTTATCGATTTGATTGTCGCAGTCGCCTCCGCGACGGTCGCCGAGCCGCCGAATATCCGTGCGATCGCCGCATCGAGGGTCGGTTCCATCTCCAGATCATCGCCATATGCCACCACCACGCGCTTCAACTCCGGAATCTTGCTCGATTCAGATTCAAGATAGAGCGGCTTGACGTATATCAGCGACTGGTTGATTGGAATGACGAGCAGATTGCCCCGATTAACCTTCGATCCCTGCTGGTTCCAGAGTGTGAGTTCGGACGATATCGATGGTTTCTGGTTTAGCCTTGATTCGATCTGCGCCGGGCCATAGACTAGCTGATCCTTGGGGAATTCATACAGTATCATCTTTCCATATTCCCCAGGATCACACCGGGCGGCCATCCATGCGACCATCACGTCCCGATTAAGGGGTGTGAACGGCTGCATCAGCAGAAACTGCTCCCTGGTTTCGCCGGGCAGGGTCATCACGACGTAGTAAGGCTGGATCGGCGACTGGTCGCCGCTGGTGCCGACTATCTCGTTGGGAATCGCCCAGAGGTCCGCTTTGGTCAGGAATGCCTGAGGGTTGGTTATGTGATAAGTGGCAAGCATGTTCGCCTGGAGTTTGAACATGTACTCAGGATACCGGATGTGCGGCAACAGGGTCTTGGGCATATCGGAAAGTGGCTTGAACACTCCTGGGAATATCTTGGTGTAGGTGCGGATGATCGGATCCCTGGGATCGGAAACATAGAAATTTACCGTCCCGTTGTAGGCGTCCACAACCACCTTGACCGAGTTCCTTATGTAATTGATTCCGGTATCCGCCGTAGGCTTGGCGTAAGGATAGGTGCTGGATGTTGTGTACGCATCCACTATCCAGTATATCTTTCCGTCCGCAATGACAACATACACCGGATCGCCGCCCGCCTCCTGATCGAACGTCAGGGACGGGAATATCTCGTTGACTCTTTCCAGGACTTCCCTGTGGAACAGAATCCGGCTTTCAGGGCTGATCGGATTTTTCAGAAGCATCTGAAGATCGCCGAACCGCCAGGCAAACGCTATTCTCCTGAGGTAATTCCCAACAGGGATTCCACCCTTGCCGGAGTACTGAGTGTAGTTTGGCTGAGATGAGCCCGGGTAGTCATACTCTTTCTGTTTCGAATCGACTATCGCCCAATCCGTGGTTTCCTGGCCGTAATAGATTTGCGGCACATCGACATTGAGACCGACGCTGGAGACCGGAGGCATGTCCCGAATGAAGTATTCCGGCAGACCTTCGGGTGTGGCTTTGTTAACCGGACTCATAATCACACCATACCCGTGGGTGTACTGGAAGTGGGTGTTGATCCAGTTGGCGACATCCGGTTGGGCGTTGGAAAGGGACATCTCCCTGGCGGCAAGCATCACCTGACGGAGTGTGCCGTTAACGGTGTATCGATCTATATCGACCGAATTGTTTGGGATAACGTAATACTGGCCAAGCGCCTGAAGCTGACTGTAGGTCTGCTGCAGCGGCCTGTAATCCCAAACCCTTATGCTGTTGATGGTCGCCTGGTTTTTTCTGATATCCGCGGCGGTGAGATTCGCCTTGGCCGGGAACTGCGATACGTCGATCGTGTCAAGGTTGAACGCCTTTCTTGTCGCGCTGATATCGTTAGCGATATATCGGCTTTCAAGCGAAATTTGGTTCGGCCCTACCACAACCGCCTGGACGATTCCGGGATAGACGGCGCCGATGAGCAGCGATGCCGCGACCAGGATGACCAGCGCCGCAGTAGGAAGGCCTATGCCCCTGCGGTAAATGTTAACCAGAGCCAGCAGCCCTGAAATAATCGCGACCACAATGAGAATGTCCAGAGCGGGAAGGCGCGCGTGGATGTCCGTGTAACCGGCTCCGAAAACAGCGCCCATATTAGAATACAGGAGATTGAATCTATCCAGGTAATATCCCCAGGCCTTTAGGAAAAGCGCCAGGGCGAATATCACCGACAGATGCGCCTTCACGTGCGGTGCGAAAGTCGGAGTCCCGGCCACGAAATCGATTGCACGATTTAGAAAATGAACGACCGCAGTGGCGATGAAGGTCACAATCAGCGTAAAGAAGAGCCATTGATAGATATATTGGAGAAACGGCAGAGTGAAGATGTAAAAGCCGATCTGCCGGTGAAATATCGGATCCACGGCCGAAAACGAGGAGGAATGCGTGAACATGGCGTAGTCAAGCCAGTGCCCGGCAGCCTCCAGTCCTACCAAAAGACTCGCAACCGCCGTAACACCGAATATCACCAGTGTGAGGGTTCTGCGGGCGAAGTGGCCGACGCGGGAGCGCATATCGTCTGAATGAAACCGCTCCGCCGGAGGCGGTACAAGCGCGCGGGCAAGCCAAAGATTTGGATATACGATGGCGAAGAAAAGTACACCTCCGATCCACCCAAGGAGAGACCGATCTATCAGTTGTGTCCAGAAAACTGATCGGTAGCCTACCTCGCCAAACCAGAGCCAATCGGTGTAGAAGGTCGCGATTCCTCCTCCGAATATCAAAACAAAAAGGATGACCAGCCCAAAGCCGATCCAGAATCTTCTCTTCATATTGCCCTCCAAGAACAGCCGGTAGCATGAAGCCCGCGGCTGTTATGCGACGCTGCAATCCACATTCGTGGGGCGCCAAGTCCTGCAGTGCTGTAACTTGCCTTACAGGAAACTTACCTAGATGATATACCCGGTTTGGTTCCACGTCAAGTGGCGCGAGAAGCGATTCTGAACATGTCTCCAATCACTATCATCTCAAGAGCATCTTTGTCCCGGTGGGTCCTCTCATCGGATTTAAGGTATAATGGCCTAGCATTCCCGGCTGGCCTTTCTCAGCACTAATACGTTATCCAGTGGTACGTCCGGTTGAATAGTATGGCTAGCCCCGAAGATATACCCGCCTCCGGCGCTCATGGCGCGAATCAGTTCGCATGATTGCCGGAAGACCTGGTCTGCGGTTTCGTTTACCAATAGCTCCTGGGTATCGAGTCCACCGAAGAATGCAATGGAATCGCCGAAGCGCCTCTTCAGCGATTTCGGCTCCATGCCCGGGCAGAGCGGCTGGATTGGGTTGAGAACGTCGATGCCGATCTCGATCAGATCGGGGACGATGAGATCGACTGAACCACAGGTATGGTACGCCACCCAAACCTTTGGTCGTTTGGACTTGATCGCACGGATGATTGTCGCCATCCTCGGTTTCAGGATGGCGCGCCACATGTTTGGCGACATCATCATCGACGATTGACCCCCGACGTCGTCGCCGAGCCAAACCCAGTCGATTGGATAGTCCAGCGCCCGCTCACAGACACGGCGAGTGAACTCCATAGCGTTGTCGAAGAAAGTCTCCACGGACCTAAGGTCCTCGACCATATCTACCATCAGGTTTTCCATGCCGCGTATGTGGTAGCAGGGCTCAAAGATGCTTCCCGAGACGTCGGCTCCTATGAAGAAGTCATCCGCGTATTGGTCGCATAGTTTTGCCAGGGGGGCAAATCGCTCAGGGTCGTCCGGGTTCGGAAACCGATAGTCCGCAAGCGCCCTGGAATCAGCCGATGCCAGAGGATTGCGGCATACCTGGTTGTACCACCCCGCTCTCGTCCATGTTACGCCCCATTCGTCCGTGAATTCCTCGCCTCGGGCAAGCGGACGAAACATCTCACGGTTGATGCTTATGTGAACCTGCTTGATGTCGCTGCCCAGTTCCGCATCCGCCTGATCAGGATCCCAGCCGAACTTATCCTTCAATCGGATATAGATCTCCGGATGGTACCACATCCACATTGGCGTGTGATCGACCGGCTGCCTCAGTATAGTGGCATGCACTCGTTGCTTAGAGTTCATGTTCAAGGTTCTGCTCCTTGCGCTGGGGTCATTTGCAGGCTTCCACGAAAGCCAGTATCTTCTCAGTGGGAACATCCGGTTCCAGAATGTGGATCGGCGATATTATCAGGCCGCCCTCTTCTCGCGTGTTGGGAAGGGCATGGCGCTCTGTGTTCCAATGGTACCATTGAACACCAGATGTTTGGAATCATGCCGTATCGCGCGCCACAACAGAACGCACAATGCCAATATAATGCAAGTGAGTAACAGAGGCGAAAAAGGCCGGTTATCCCATTCGGATGACCGGCCTTTTTAATCTCAAATGGTGAGCCCGATGCGATTCGAACGCATGACCCACGCCTTAAAAGGGCGTTGCTCTGCCAGCTGAGCTACGGGCCCACAAAAATGACTTGGTATTATACCACGCGACAGGCCCTTGGTCAACCTGTCTTCATTGGTTTCGGAGCTTTAAAGCAACCGTCGGCAGTGGGATTGCCAAGTTGTGGCACCGGTTCGCCGAGAAACTGTATGATGTATGACGGGGTTGACAGCTTATGGTAAACTCATATGTTAGTTGAAGAACGACGGCTTTGGAGGCGAGATAATGCAAAACGAATTCTTATCATTCACAGTGTTAGGTAGCCAAAGCAGTGATCGGCGCGGCGTCGGTGGGATACAGGCACTTCGATTGCGCGACTATTTACGGCAACATGTTAGTTAGGCGTGACTACATAGGTTCGTAGTATCACGCTTAATTTCTAAATCCCAGTTCCTAATGCCTAAAGCCTTGCGCCTAATGCCTATCGCCCTGCCTCAGTGCATCGAATCCACTATCCGCTTGACTTCGCTTGGTTCGAGGTGGCCGAGGACGGAGACATTGAGCGTTCCGACCTTCCAGAAATACATCCCCTGCCCAGGGTTTTGAGCCTGACCATCGCGCAGCCCTCGCATGAACGGCCCGTGAACCGCTTCAAGCGGCGTCTCGAAAATGGAGTAGGAACTGATATTGTCCGTAAATCGGATGGAAACCAGTTTCAGGCCCCGGAAGTGCGAAACCGTCACCCCAGCCTGCTTGAATCCTGAAGGGATGTAAGTAGGGGTCACGACTTTAAAGTTCACTTCCGGCTGTGCCTCAGGCACCGTCTTGAAGTGTCGAGCATCCATCATGGGCGATCGTGTTACGGTCACTCCGGCAGGGACCGGCATGGCGAAGTTTGAGGCCGGGATGCTGTCCATGAACTTCACCTGTATGAAGCTGGACGAGGACTGCACCTTGCCCGCTGCGTTGGTTTCCACCGATTTCAGCCGCACCCATTTCTCCGTGTCAACCCAGAAACGGCGAGTCGGGCCTCGGCCCTGAGTAGATGTAACCTCTATTACGTAAGTCTTCCTGCCCGCTACCTTTTCCTGGCCAATAACGGTTACTCTAAGAGTGCCGTTTTTCAGTCTCTCCGCTATTTCGCCCGCATGATTGCGCCTTACCGCAACGTGAGACGGTCTTACGTGTATCGCCTTCGCGCCGGGAACATAGCGCATGATTTGCCGGCCGTTGTCGATCATGACTTCGCCCTTCATCTCTGCCGGGGCCAGCCACTCTATTCTGAGGCTGTTCAGACGATCACGGGTGACCCGCTGCCTGGAAAGCTTGGGGGCGCCGTCGTCAACAGAGGTGATCTGCACTCCGGTGAAGGATGTCTTGCTCTCGGATTCGAGCATATTCATGAGTATGTGAGCGCCGTCGATCGGTTTCGGCGCGGATCGAAGCATAAGAGCCGAAACCAGAATCACAGCGCAGATGATTGTTGCTATTGTTACTATTCGTTTCATTCGATGCCGTCCCTGCTAAGGATATTTTGGTAAATCTCCGGGACTTTCTGTATTCCATGTGCAGGCTGCCGTATTGCACGGCAGCCTGCAACTAACCCGCCGCCGTTGGCGGCGGGGATTCTCAAAACTCGGAGCTTGCCAACTGATTGTGCTCGTTGAGCATTACAGCCGATTCATCAGACAGCGGATTGGATACCGCGAATGAATCCTGCTGCTGGCGAATGGTCTGAACGTACGCCCAGTCCATGCCGGATGGGAGGGAAGCGTTGTGACGATTCACCATGAATGATCCTCCAAGGATCATGCACAGCAGGAATCCTGCAAGTACCGGTCTCAACGCCGTTCTATGCCCATGGGCCGGCGGGCCGAGGATGAGGCCGACCACCCTTTGCAGGAAGGTAAGCCTTTCCGGTTGTGCCGATTCCTGCCGAGCGGCAATTCGGGCTTTCAGCCTGGCTTCAAAGCCGATGGGCGTAACCTTTTTATCCAACGACTGCACCAGTTGGGCCGTCGCTTTTAGCTGCCGATACTCCATCGCACAACTCGCACACTTACCCACATGTGAATCGAATTCCGAGGTGGCGCCCGGATCACATGTCTGGTTTACATAATCGCCAATGTTGTTCAAGAAATCTTTGCAATTCATAATATTTGCCTCATTCCTAAGGATTCAGGGCTTCGGAACTGGAGGTGTGGAGTATGAGGAGTGGGAGGAGTGTCCGGAATTCCGGATCACTACTCCTGTCACTCCCGTGACTCCTGCTACTCCTCCGCCAACGCCTAACACCCAATACCTGACACCTGATACCCGATACCTGTCCGCCACTATCCCTCGACGTAGGATCTCAGTAAGGTTCTCAGTTGCGCTCTGCCGTTGAAGATTCTGGACTTCACGGTGCCCATAGGGCATCCCAGCGCTTCAGCGATCTCATCGTACGCCATACCTTCCATGTCATACATCAGAATCGGAGCCCGGAGCTTCTCCGGCAGCTTGAGCAGCGCCTTCTGAACCTCCGCCTGGAGTTCCGAACGATCATAGATCCGTTGAGGATCATAGGTGCTGTCCGGCAGTTCCATCGGCTCGGAGCCTTTGCCGTCTTCAGTCTCGCGTTCCAGCGGGACGAAGTACTGCTTTTCCAAGCCGTTTCTGCGGTATTTATCGACACAAAGGTTTGTGGCGATCTTGTATAGCCATGTGCGCAGATTCGCTTCGCGCCGGAACGTTCCTATGGAGGCAAAAGCCCTCACAAACACTTCCATAGTGAGGTCCTCCACGTCGTCGCGGTTCGAAATCATGCGCCAAATGTAGTTGTAAATTCCGTCTTTATAGCGTGCAACAATTTCGTCAAAGGCCGCGGAATCGTCCTCCTGACATCTCTGCACGCAGACGGCGTCTGCGCTCAGCAAACAGACCACCTGCATTTCTGCATCATATTCACGCTCGTTTTGTTAGACGGGTGGAATTCTGATTTGTTCAAAATGGTGTTCCCAGGTAACGATGTCAGAGCCGGATGCCGGAGGCCGGAATGCCCTCACCCCAACCCTCCCGCCAGGGAGCAGGAGAGGGGGTACACGTGCGTCCCCGCTCCTGGATGAGATACCGAATATCCAACGTCGAATATCTAATATCGGCGCAAAGCGCTTATTCAAAATCTCCAAAAAGGGAACGGAATTTGTCGGCTTGTTGAAGCTCGATCGCCGAAAAAACGAGGTCGAAGGACAGGAGCCAGAGCATCATGAGGGCTTCTTCTTTGGGAAGATCAAGGACTTTCGAGAAAAAGTCCTTGACGATCTCTTCGTAAGTGGAGGCGTGTTCTTCCAACACGATTCGGCCCTTCAACTCCGGGCCGAGTACGTTGAACTGCATGTTGTCCAGGAAATGACGCACATTTTCGGGCGTGGCATGGTTGAGGTTTTCGCCAAACTCATCCTTAAGCAGTCTCTTGAATTCCAGCAGATCCATTTGTGCTCCCCAGGGCCAGGTGTCGGGTGTCGGGTATTGGGTATTGGGATCCGGACCCTGAATCCTGAGTCCTTCACAATTGCCTAACGTTCACCTTGTCCAGCAGTTCCATGATCTGGTCTCTGTGACCCAGTTCCGTCCCGTCATTCATGGCGGTTGCGGCTCCGGCTGCCGTGCCCCATCTGAGCGCATCGGAGATCGATCCGCCTCGGCTCACCACGGAGGCAATTCCGGCGACCATTGAGTCTCCTGAGCCGATAGTGCTTACGGCCTTCACCTTCGGAGGATCCGCGAACCAGATTCCGTCATCGGTTCTGGCCGCCGCGCCCTTCGCGCCCAACGAGATGATCACCAATTGTATCCCATTCTTTGCGAGTGTGTCCAGTGCTTGTTTGAGATCGGCGTCGAAGTTTATGTCGATACCCGTCAGGTGTCGGGTCTCGTCTTTGTTCGGCTTGATCATGAAGGGAACGGCCTCCATTCCCTTGCACATCGCCTCGCCGTCGCTGTCCAGAATCGCCCTGGAACCCGCTTCTTTCACCTGGGCCACGAGTCTGGCATAGAAATCGACCGGGAGGCCGCGCGTGAGGCTGCCGCCCAGGATGACCATATCGGATTTCCGTGCGATCTTCCTGACCTTCACCAGCAGCTCATCGATGTCGTCCTCGCTGACAGTCGGGCCGGGCGCATCGAAGGCGGTTGGGACGGCGTTGTCCGACTCAAGGATGTCAAAGTTGGTACGCGTTTCGTCATCCACATGCACGAAATCCGTTGCGATGCTCTGTGTTGTCAGTACATGTTCCACGAACTTGCCGGTATGCCCACCGACGAACCCAAGGGTTACTGTGGGGCAGCCCAGTTCTTTCAGCATTCGCGAGGCGTTGATGCCCTTGCCGCCGATGTCCGTGTTCACTTTCTGTATATGGTTGGTGTCGTTGAAGAGGAGTGTGTCCACGAATATCTTCTTGTCGAGGGCCGGATTGAGAGTGACTGTGGCGATCATGGCAAACTCCATGGGGAAGTGATGAGTTATGAATGATGAATGATGAATGCCGGAACTCTCCCGATCTTAATGTCGCTTCCGGGAGTCTGTGTAGGGAAGGGTTTCCGTGCCCTTATGATCTATGTTTCTCGTGCGGGCGCCGTGCTGCGCCCTCCCAATCCATCCGTATCCCCTCGGTTCGGGCATCGGACCTTCGGCAGCGCCGCTTCGCTTTGCTACCGAAGTATCGTGTTAGATATGGCTTACTCACTCGATGCTTCGGTATCGACGGAATTCCCCTCCTTAATAAGGAGGGGCTAGGGGAGGTTCCGGGAACCACTCACCTATTGGAACCTTTGTTTGGCTTGGACCGGAACCCTCCCTAACCCTCCCTTAGCAGGGAGGGAGCCACGGTCCGAAACGTCGCTATTCTTCCCGAATTCTATTTGACACGCGATGCTTCGGTAGCAGAGACCGCCAAAGGCGGTCGGCGCTGCCGAAGCCAAACCACACGGCGAATGATGAATGACGAACACAGGGCGATTTCCCTCCCTTATTCATCATTCATCATTCCTACTTCATCATCATGCGAATTCTATGCTATTTCTGCTCTGACCTCTTCCAAGTGGCCCGCTGAGCCGAGAAGCACATTGCGTCCTGCGATGAACTTGGCGTACTCTTCCATGAAGACCTTGCCGATAGGCCGGAAGTCAAAGACCTCTGGATGATCTCGGAAGTACTCGCGATAGACTCTGGTCCAAACCAGTCGGCCATCGGTATCGATGTTGATCTTGCACACGCCGAGCTTTGCGGCCGGGAGATACTGGTTGGGGTCAACGCCCTTCGCGCCCTTGAGCGCGCCGCCCGCCGCATTGATCCTCTCGACCTCGTCCTGAGGAACCGATGATGATCCGTGAAGCACGAGCGGATAACCGGGAACGAGCTTCTGGATCGCTTCCACGATCTCGAAATGGAGTCCCTGGCTGCCGGCAAACTTGAACGCGCCATGGCTTGTGCCTATCGCGCATGCCAGGCTGTCGCAGCCTGAGCGCTGGATGAATTCCGCGGCCTGCTCAGGATCGGTGAGGTGCGCCTTATCTTCCGACACACTGACGTGCTCCTCGACGCCGCCGAGCTGTCCGAGTTCCGCCTCAACAGCGATGTCCTTAGCGTGCGCCCTATCGACGACGCGCCTCGTGATGGCGATGTTCTCCTCGAACGATTCACTGCTGGCGTCGATCATTACTGATGAGTAGAACCCTGAATCGATGCAGTCGTAGCAGGTCTCCTCGTCGCCGTGATCCAGATGCACCGCAAAGATTGCCTCAGGGAAAATCTCATCCGCAGCTCGAATCATACCCTCGAGCATTTTCTTGTCGGTGTATTTTCGCGCGCCTTTGGAGATTTGGATTATGAAGGGGGCCTGAGAGTCCATATTTCCGCGGAACAGCCCCATCGTCTGCTCGGCGTTGTTGATGTTGTATGCGCCGATTGCATACTTTCCGTACGCATTAGCGAACAGTTGTTTGGTTGTTACGATCATTAGTCGCTCCTATTTCTCATGATTGACTGCCAAGGAACTCCTGAAGTTCCCGAACAGTGGGAAGCGAGGGAATTGCGCCTCGCTTAGTGGTTGCCAGAGCGCCTGCGGCGTTGGCAAATCTGCATATATCCCAAAGATCTGATTGATCGAGGTGCTGAAGGTCGGAAACGACGATGTTTCGCCTGAGCAGTTGATAGAGCACCGCCGCGACGAACGCATCGCCCGCGCCGGTGGTATCTATGGGTTCCACATTGAACCCGGGGTTTGTTCCATAATGTAAAGCGGTCGCCCACCAGCAGCCTTCAGGGCCTGTGGTTACGAACGCAAGATCAATGGATTGATGGGTCGCTATCACGGATCGTAAACCATCCACCAGGTCAGAATCGCCGGTGATGATCCGAAGCTCCTCTTCGCTCATCTTGACGACGTTTGCGCCTTCAAGACCCTCGATCATCCCCTCTTTGGCTGTTGCCGCGTCCTTCCAGAGCGATGGGCGCAGGTTGGGATCATATGAGACGATTGCTCCGGCATCACGCGCCAATTTCGCGGCAGCGAGGGTCGCGCTCCGACTCGGCTCCGATATCAGCGATATCGAGCCATAATGGAATATCTTAGCGTCGGAAATGAACCCAGAGTCGATCTCTGCAGGCTCCAGTAGCATGTCCGCGCTCGGATTCCGGTAAAAGAGGAAATCCGGCACGGCCTGGGCGGTGAGCGAGACGAACGCAAGCCCGGTTCTGTGACCCTTGTCAAAGATCATCCGGCTGACGTCAACGCCGCAATCGGCGAAGGTCCGCGCGAGGAACCGTCCGAACGGGTCGTCGCCGACTTTTCCCACAAACGCGCCTGACGCTCCGAGTTTCGCGACTCCCGCCGCCACGTTCGCGGGCGCTCCACCTGGAGCTTTCCTGAACCCCGAAGCCTCGATCAGCGAGACTCCGGTCTCCAGGGCGATAAAATCTATCAGCGCTTCTCCCAGACGGACAACTTCCGGGGATTGGGAGGCGTTGGGTGTCGGGTGTTGGGCCTTGGGATTCTCCTCTTCTCTTCCCATCATCTCTTCATCCTGTCTTCTTGTCTTCCGGACTCCCCGTCGCCCAGTCGCCCAATCTTTCTGTCATCCCGTCTTCTTGTCCTCTTGTCTTCCCATCCCTGTCCGCCTACTCCGGCTCAATCAGTCCATAATTCCCGTCGTTTCTCAGGTAGAGAACGCTGACGGCTTCGGTTTCAGAGTTAAGGAAAACGAAGAAGTCGTGGTTGAGCATCTCCATCTGCATCGCGGCTTCTTCGGTTGAAATCGGTTTGAGCGAAATCCTCTTGGTCTTCACGATCTCAGGAGTCGGCCAGAGTTCCTGCTCCGCGCCTTCGGCGGCCAGAGCAGCCAGTTCCTTGGGAGGCTCCTGTGGGTGAACTCGCTCGATAAGTTTGCCCTTGAACCGCCGAACCTGGTGATCGAGCTTCTCGACCGCCAGGTCGATGGAGGCGTACATGCTGTCCGAGCTCTCCTGAGCGCGCAGTACCACTCCGTCTCCTTCGAGTTGGATCTCCACGATCTGCCGATTCTTTTCGACCTTCTCAGTAACGATTGCCTCTCTTATATTGTGAAAATACCGCCCCAGTCTATCTACCTTTTTCTCCGCGTAGAGTCTGAGCGGTTCCGAAACTTCGAGATTCTTGCCCTTGACGGTAACTCGCATAATACGACGTTACTCCTTTCGCCAACTCCCCGGTACGCGCCGTTTTCGTGCGGCGGCGCCGGCATTGTGTGGTGAATGTACCCTGAAAAGTCTAGCATGGCACAAGCGGGATTGTCAAATTGGTGAGGTTGTTAGGGATGTGTGTGTGAGTAGGGCAGATCATGCGGGAAAGGAGTTTTACGTGCTCCGGAGATTGGGCAATCGCGCAGAGTCATATAATACCAAAAAGTCTGAATTTGCGCGGTAAAACACTATTATTATCTCGCAATCTGTGGTATAATCATGTTGGAAATGGTCTGGTTTCCGAACTGTCACCTTGATGGTGTGCGTGTCCACCATTGGTGGAATAGGCGCTAGGCCGAACAGCATTAAGGCCGACTTCCTTATGGAAGTCGGCCTTTTGTCATTTCTTGCCGAACTCCCACACATTCTCTATGCAAGGGCGTAGTATCTGTATATACGTCAGGGCGTCCTTCTTGTCAGTTTTGTACGATCTGGATATACTACCAGCTACCATGTCTGCCAGTTGGATCAGGTCATTCGACTTTGAGTCCTCAAAGTCCACATCATGGATAAGCTTGGTTTCCTGGTTTAACTCCTTATGAAGGTATGTTTTCAGCTCCCGGTTCATTTTTCCGTCTATCGTAACTTTCGCGTTGGTGATGGAGCCAAAGTTATGCTTTAGGAGCATCTTGACAGTGTAGTTGTAGAAGTAACTCGAAGATTTATGTAGCATGCTTTCCACGTATATTCTGCTCTTATCCATAACGATAGCTCTTATGATGAAGGGACTGTTGCAAACCGTCTTGCAGAATTCTTCACGAACCCTGTTAGAGGTACTGTTGAAATGGAACTCATAGGTTTTTTTCAATCCAAGACGATCCCTTAACTGTTGGATTGCCGTCTCAGTTACAGACATCGCCTCGGAGTCCTCGAAAATCACGGCTGACATGCAAAAGACTCGTGTAGAACCACTCCCCAGTTTGAAACCTGAGCATCCGGACTCATCTATGAAAACATACGTGTGGTTACTGCTCGCCATGAGTAAATGATACCATAAATACCGCCGAGACACCTGTCTCTTCCTAAAATGAGGTTGTTAGGGATGTGTGTGTAAGTGTGTAGTATAAACGATTTCACGCTCGATGTTTATGGGCCGCCAGTTTGATTCTGAAGATGATCAAGGGCAGCTGGCCATTAGAAATGACAATACTCAGCGTCTCTGGTTGTTTGATGGTGGATGGATAATCGCCATGTCAAATGCCCTAAGATTTCACTCTGGGGCATGTCGCCATATCTGTCCCTCCCTGGTCTATCAAAGAACAGAATCATCAGCAAACCCACCGCTTGTCAGTGTTGTTGTTTCATGTTATAGTGAGAGGTCGCTGTCTGTGTAGGTCTCACAAGGAGTTGATTATGTTACGAACGATGTTTTCTTCGGTGATCCTGGGAATGCTTTTATGCACAGCGGTTTTTTCGTATCCGGAGGAGATGCTTGCGCAAGACAAGCGGATGGATACTAAGATCACGCTGGATGTCAAAAACGAGAAGCTGGATGATGTTCTGAAAGAAATCACAAAGAAGACGGGGGTTGTATTGGAAGCTGGCAGCGGCGAACGCGATTGGCGGGTTCGTGAGCGTCATGTAACCATACACGCAAAGGGTGTCAAACTCGGAATACTCCTTGCCAAGATATCCGGCCTCCTTCAGTACCGGATAACACGGGGCGGGGAAGATCAGAAGTGGGACTACCTTTACTGGCAGGACAAGAAGGCACACGACCTTGAAGAAGCACTTCTTGCGTCAGAACGTGAGGCGGCAGTGCAGGCCATCCACAAGCTGAGACAGGCCAGCCTGGATGCGGCAAATGATGCGCTCAATATGACCCCCGATCAGGCTATGGCTGAGAAGGATAGCAATCCATATATGGCATATCTCGGCGGCACACAGAGTGGCCGAGGGTTTGCACAGCTTTTATCTTACATAGGCGCAAACGATCCTCTTGATAGCGGCTTGATGCTCAACGGACAGATGGTGACCATCCCTATCTCCGAAATGCCGGGCCCGATTCAGCAGGCGGCAAATAATGCGGCAGGCGGAGGATTTTCCAAGTGGATTACCAACATGTCCGGAGGCGCCGCCGGGAACCAACAGCCATCACACTTAACAATCTTTCCCGTGACCGGGCCGAATTGTGATATGGGTTTCGGCGTTGACATGGGGGCATTGGGCACGTCCGGCGTGGCTTTCCTTACTGGCGACAGCTTCGGAGATGGCCCAGGTATGACGATGGGCATTCTCCCGCTCACAGATCCTAATTTACCGATCGGTCAGGGAGTAGGTAAGGTGTTTCTGGGTGCGGATGAGGGCAAGGACGTTACGAATGCTATTAACAACGCCGGAAGGTCGCTTCAAGACCCCGCGTTAATGGCTCAAGCGATGGCGGAAGACTCACCGACTGAGAAGAATCCGCCCAAGGACCCGGAGTTGACCCGCGAGATAGAGATGGACGCTCTTCCTGCAGACATACGCAAGCAGAAAGATGAACGTCTGGGCCTGGCAGCTAGTGGAATAGATGAGATGAAGCTTATTTCAAAGGCATTCGATCGGCCTGTGCTTTTCGAATCCTTTGTGGGTCGCATGCCTCTCGGCTTATACATTCACCCTGGAAAACAGCAGCTTTATAAAGTGCTTATTGGGCTGGAAAAGGCTGGGTACACATGGGCGCAGGATGATGGCGTGTTTCGCATTCGAGCCAAAGACTGGGCGCTGAGACGTTCGTATGAAATTCCTGAGAGCTTCATGGTAGAGAATAAGAAGTTACTCGATAATAATGGAGAGTTTAGCACAGACGACCTTGCAGCGATGGCTATTGCGCTATCCGACGACCAGATCATCCATACACTGTCTGTAGATCCAGACCTTGGTTTTGCGGCAGAAGGATTGACAGAACCCGTCGATTACAGCCGGTCGATACTCAGGTTCTACGGTGGATTATCCGCTGCACAAAAGACTGCGGTTTGCAGCGATTCCGGCATGCCGTTTTCGGAGTTGACTAGCGATCAGTGGGACAAGGTTAATGAAGAGATTGCAGAGAATCTCGGTGGCGTTTACGTTACAAGCGGGTATATCCGGCTGATGCCTTCTGCTGTGGCATCATCGGCATCCGGGAATCAGAGCAACCTCGTGGGGAAAAGGAGTCGGTCAGAGTTCGATCTCGTGATTTATACAGGGAACGATCAAAAGCCGAAAACAGTCCGAGTGCACATTCGGCTACCCAGCAAGGACTCAATAGCTCGGACAAGGGATGCCCACAAGAAGGCGCTGGAAGAGGCAGCGAAAGCGGAACAATCACAAGCGGATGCCAATCCGGTGAAATAGGCTGGGAGGGGCGGCGCTGATGAAGGACCCGCAATGCACGCGTCTTCGTTTTGTAGTACAATAAAGAACAGTTTGCCTTCGGAGATCGGATAGTTGAAGTTTCACCGCGTGTCCCTAACAGCTCTTTTCCTGCTTCTGCTCACTACGGAGATGTCTCTGCACGCCGCTCAGAACGTTACATGCACAACTCTGCCCAATGGCCTCAAGGTAATCGTCCGCGAGAGCCATGAGACCAACCTTGCGGCGATTGAGATTTGGGTTCGTGCCGGGAGCGTCCATGAGACGGAAGCCAACAACGGCATTTCGCACCTGATCGAGCACATGACCTTCAAGGCGACGCCCAAGCACGGCCCGGGGGAACTCGACCGCGAACTGGAGGGCCTGGGCGCCGAAGTGAACGGCGGGACCTCCAAGGACTGGGTTCATTTCTACACGACGGTCGCAAGTGAATCTCTTCCCAAGGCGCTCGATCTCCTGGGCGACGCAATCTCCAACGTGCAGTTTCGTCCCGAGGATATCGATAAGGAGCGCATGGTTGTCATGGACGAGATCGCACGCGAGCAGGGCGATCCCGCGAAGATGGCGTTCATAGATTTCGCGAAAACAGCTTTTCCAACCAGTCCCTACAGGCTCTCCGCCACCGGCACGCATGATGTTGTGGCCAAACTCACCCACGACGACCTTTTGGCTTATCGGAACCTCTATTACACGCCTGACAACATCTGCGTGGTGATTGTCGGCGACGTCTCGACGGACAGCGCAACTGAGATGGTCAGGAAGGCATTTGCCGGACTGTCGGGAAGACAGGCGGACGGGATGACGGGAGGACAAGACGACGGGATGACGGGAAGACAAGATGACGTGAAGAATCCGGAAGCCACCGCCGCTTCACTATCTAAAAGAGCGACATTCTCCGGATCGGGCTCGCAAGCGTATGTGGTTTTCGGCTATCCTGCCCCTCCGGTCTCCGAGTTCAAGGACGCCTGCGCACTTGACGTCATCCTCGCGATCCTTGGCGAAACGAACCGGGGCCGATTGGCCTCGGCGTTCATGTCGTCCGGGATTCCGTTCACTAAGATCGCGACCGATTTCATGGTCCAACGATACCCATCCACGGTGTCGGCGCTCGTCGCGGTGAACCCCAGGGATGCGGACAGGGCAGGAACAATCCTCCAAGCCGAGTTCCACCGACTCGCGGGCCAGCCGGTCACTGAAGGCGAGCTTTTCCAGGCAAAGAGGCTGGTGGAGGGGAGCGATCTCTTCGATCAGGAGACTTTCTCCGGACAAGCGCGAACCATGGGGTTGTACGCGTCCATTGGTTCCTACGATATGGCGCTCAATTACTCCAACACGGTCGATTCATTGACCGCATCGGATATCCAGGACACGGCCAGGAAGTACTTCGGCGAAAACTCCATTGAGACGGTCGTGGCTCCAGATAGCCATTAGGGTGTTAAGGTCTTAGGGTTTTAAGTTTCTAGGGGAATGATTTATATTTCATAATTATACTGTCAATGGCTGAAGTCCGGGGCGCTCAGTCATGCAAGGTGCTCCAAATTACGGATTATGAGATATAGATCCTTCCCCTAAGACCCTATAAACTTAGAACCCTGGCGCCCTTTCCCATAGGTGAATTGATGATACGTTCGATAATAACAATCTTGTCCGTCGCGGTGTTGTTTTTCCTTCAAGCCCCGTCCCATGCGACGTATGAGACCGGCGGGGTGGTGAAGGAGACGCTCAGCAACGGTGTCACCACTCTCGTGCATCCGGAACCGGGGTCGAAGGTTGCAGCAGTGGAAGTTTTCATCAAAGTCGGCGCAGATGATGAAAGGGCCGCCAATGCGGGCATCGGTCAACTCCTCGCGGGATCGATTCTCGCCGGGACGAATACGGTCTATAGCGTTCCGTTCGCTCGGGTGATCTCGGATGTCGGCGGCAACCTGCACTCGGTTTGGCAATGGGATTATCTGGAGGTCTATGCCGTCACACTCCCGCAGTTCACCGGCGACACTATCAGCCTTCTCGCTGATTCCATCAAGAATTCCAGCATCGACCCTCGCGCGATCGAGTTCTCGCGGACAGCGATTCTTCGCCAGGCGCAAAGCGAATCCGACGATCCGTTCACCTGCGCCTACACCGCGCTTCGGAAGCTGATCCATCGAGGCGGTTCATATGACCGATCCTATCTCGGCGATCCGGCGGTGATCAGGACCATCACCCGAGATCAGGTGAGCGATTTCTATCAGAAAAACGTCACCGCGAGCAGAATAGTGATCTCCGTTGTGGGCGACGTCGATCCCAACGCGATTCGACGGAAAGTGGAAGTCTGCTTTGGCGGAATGCCCTGGGGCGCCGGGGGAGGACTGAGCGACCGAGAGACTGGGAGACAGGGCGACCTTGGGACGATCAAACCGGGGGAGCGGGAGATCCGAATTGAGAAGGTCACTTCCACCTCGTTTGTCATGGTCGGCTATCCCGCGCCGAGGGTCACAGATAAGGACTATTCGGCGATGTGTGTGGCGAACGTACTGCTGGGGGGAAACAAGAGTTCGTTGTTGTTCACGGAAATGCGCGAGAAGCGGGGGCTGGGGTATCAGGTCGGGAGCGTCTATCCCGCGCTTTGTGGTGAAAGCCACATTGCGGCATACCTGGGACTGGATTCCTCGCGCGCGACCCCCGAGACCCTCAAGACAGTCAAGGACACGATTGTCGCTCAGGCAAACTTGCTCGGTTCCGGCGCTTTTACTGATGCCGATCTGGAGCGCGCCAAGGGTTACCTGATCGGCCGACATGCACTCGATCATGAGCGAACCCGGGATCGCGCCTACAACCTCGGCTTGGCCGAGACGCTCGGGCTAGGCTACCAAAATGATTTCCTCTATGCTGACGCGATCCACAAAGTGACTCGCGATGACGTCCTCCACGTCTGTGCCAAGTATCTTCACGACGCGGCCATCGTGATCCTCACCAACCCCGAGCCCACCAAGACCTCTGGGTGAGATATGCTCATCCATTTCAAACGAAAATCTCGGTTGACAATTGGGCCACCCGGATATACAATGTATATAACAATGTAGCCACGATCCGGTAGCGGAGGGTCACTGTGCCCTCCCGAAGAATTCCGATTCCCGGCATTTGGAGAACAATGATGATTAAGAAACTGACGAAACACGGCAACAGCATGGCATTGATCATCGACAGAAGCGTGATGAGCCTGCTCAACATCGAAGAAGACACTCTTCTTGAAGTAACCACCGACGGTAAGAAGTTAAGCGTTTCTCCGGTGGCGAAAGACGAGTTCGGCGATAAATTCAGTGATGCTCTTGAGAAGATCAACATCAGGCACGGCAAAGCCCTGAAGAATCTGGCAGGGTAGCCCATGGATCCGATATTCCTGACGTTGAATCAGATCATTGCAATTCATGAGGATCAGATTGAGAGATATGGCGGAGAATTGTCCGTTCGCAGCATGGAGTTGCTGGAGTCGGCAGTCGCAATGCCCTCAGCCGGTTTTGGCGACCAGTATCTCCACAAAGACATCTACGAGATGGCGGCAGCATACCTTTTTCATATCTGCATGAATCATCCGTTCGTGGACGGTAACAAGCGCACGGCTGACGTTGCCGCCGAAAGCTTTTGTCCGAAAAGTAGCATGCGGAGAATTGGATAAACCGGCAATCGCCAAGTTCTTGTACGAGCACTCCCAGCCTGTCATAGATGCAGTTGAGGATTCTTCCGGAGCATAGCCTGCCGGAGTTTTTGCCCCCGGATTAGTTATTTGACAGTGTGAGCGTGATGCGCTAAAATCAGACAAGCGGCGTGAAGAGTGCCGACCGTGATAGAGCAGTGGTTTGAGAACAGGAGAAACCTTCGCATGACATCCGGACCTCCGAAGCCTATGAGTGGAGAAAGGCCAACGCTCTATGCCGACAGGGTGGGACACTGGTACAGGGCATCCGCTTCAGATCAGCATAAGAAAACGCTTGGCCAATATTTGACTCCAGTAAAGGTTGCGGGGTTCATGGCCGCATATTGCAAGGACGTTCGAGAGGGCGTGCTGCGGGTGCTTGATCCAGGCGCCGGCACTGGAATACTGTCATGCGCTTTATGTGAGGCCTTGGCGGAATCGATGAACGGGCCGTCGGTCGTCGAGCTAGATGCCTACGAAATTGATACCAATTTGACGCAAGGTTTGCAAAATTGCCTGACATACGCAAAGGAGTGGATGGCAGAACGCGGGCTTGTCCTCCACTTTACCACACACACGTGCGATTTCGTGATTGATAACGCCCAATCTCTCGATTCTTCGCAACTTCAGCTAATCACAGCCGACCGCGCAGGCAAGTTCGACTTCATTATTTGCAATCCTCCATACTTCAAGCTCCAGAAGACCGACCCCCGTGCCCAAGCGGGTCGAGACGTGGTGCACGGCCAACCCAATATCTACGCCATCTTCATGGCGGTTTCGGCTGCGCTCTTGAGGATGGGTGGAGTGATGGTCTTCATCACGCCGAGAAGTTATACTGCTGGCCCATACTTCAGGCGGTTCAGGGAATTGTTTTTTGAAAAGATGAGGCCAAAAGCCTTTCACCTATTCGGGTCCAGGACCGACGCCTTTCGAAGAGACGAGGTTCTGCAAGAGAATCTAATCCTGGTTGCCGAAAGGTGTGATGGGTGGTTTTCACGCAGAAACGGATATTTAGTGAGGATTTCTTTCAGTCATGGTATTTCGGATTTAGGCAGTCCCTGTCTGCACAGTGCGCCGGTCGCAGAAATGATTGACTTACATAGCAAGGACAAGTTGCTCAGAATAATGACGGATGACGAGTCTGTCGAGGTAGCCCGCAGTATGTCCTCGTGGCCGGGTACCCTAGGCAAGTATGGTTTGGAGATTTCGACCGGTCCGGTTGTTCCGTTTCGTGCCGTTTCACTGCTCTCAAGCACAGAGGGTGTTCCGGGCACCCACGCGCCGTTATTGTGGATGCAGCATGTAACCGCTATGAAGACACAATGG
>Ga0326727_10005331_pt1 | contig 36938 bp, 26 predicted proteins | sample MB2enrmetagenome_FD_207643 | JGI IMG/M metagenome (GOLD analysis project Ga0326727, IMG submission 207643) | Lab enriched peat soil microbial communities from McLean, Ithaca, NY, United States - MB29MY | ecosystem: Environmental > Terrestrial > Soil > Wetlands > Peat | place: USA: New York... | reverse complement strand
TCCAGGAGTCGATGCCTATCGACCGCATCCTGCTCTACAACCGCTGCGACATGCCCGCGCGGACGGCACGGATCATGGTGCTCCTGTCCGGCGACGGCAAGCGGTTCCAGCAGGTCTACCAGCACAACGGCCAGGCGTTCCTCGGCTATCCGGACAAGAAGCCGCTCGTGGTAAAGCTCGACCGCCGGCCGGCCCGCTACGTGCGGCTGCAACTGCCGGGCACTTCATACTTCCATCTCGACGAGGTGGAAATCTACCGCCCTGGCGACCCGCGCAACGTCGCCCTGCGGAAGCCGGCCACGCAGAGCAGCGTCAGTCAATGGTCGGTCAAGCACAAGCTGGGGCCGGTCAATGCGAACCACCCGGTCGTGAGGTCGTATCGCACGGAGCTGGCCATCGAGCGCGGGCTGAAGCTGGCCGGGGACCTGCGGCGGCTGGGCGTCGGGGTCGATGAGGAAGAGAACGTGCTGCGGCAGGCCGGGGAGCGGCTGACGGCACTGCCGCAAAACGCGGCGGACGAGGCCCGGCGGCGGCTCTTTTTCGAGGTGTGCCAGGCGGTGCGGAGCATGTCGCTGCGGAATCCGCTCTTGGATTTCGACAAGATCCTGTTCGTCAAGCGGGCGCCCACCGCTTTTCCGCACGTGTCCGACCAGCACTACGGCTGGTTCTCGCGGCCGGGCGGGGGCATCTACGTCCTGGAGGGATTCAAGACGGGCAAGCCGCAAATCCGCTGCCTGACCGCGGATTTCGCCGAGGGCAGTTTCCAGGGCCCGGAACTCTCCTACGACGGCAAGCGGGTGCTGTTCGCCTATTGCCGATACTATCCCCACGTGGCCGACATGGTGAAGGTGGACAAGGAGAAGCTGCCCGCGGACGTTTTCTACAACATCTACGAGCTGAGCATCGACGGCAGCGACACCCAGACCGGGGAAGGGGACAGTCCCATTTTCGTCGAACGAAAACTGGGACGGTCCCCAGGCTGCCGGGGGGCGTCCTGGCGGCGGATCACCCGCGGCCGCTACGACGACTTCGACCCGCGCTACCTGCCCAACGGCGAGATCGTGTTCCTTTCCACGCGCAAGGGGCAGTCCTTGCAGACGAGCAAGCGGAATTCGGCGGCGACCTTGGAGGCGACCATGCCGGACAGCTTCGTCCGCTGCGGGGGCGGCGCGGGCCGGCCGGTTTCGGTGTTTACGTTGCACGCCATGGACGCGGACGGCGGGAACCTGCGCCCCATCTCGGCCTTCGAGAATTTCGAGTGGACGCCGTCGCTGGCGGCCGACGGCCGCATTCTATACGCCCGTTGGGACTACATCGACCGCTTCAACGGCAACTTCATGAGCCTCTGGTCGACCAATCCCGACGGCACCAACAGTCAACTGGTCTTCAAGAATTACACCACGCGGCCGCAGTGCGTGTTCGAGGCCCGCGCGGTGCCGAACTCGCACAAGCTGGTGTTCACGGCCACGGCCCACCACTCGATCACCGGCGGCTCGCTGGTGCTCTTGGACCGCACGCGCGGCACGGAAGGCGAGGGGCCGATGACGCGGCTGACGCCCGAGGTCCGCTTCCCCGAGGTCGAGGGCTCGGATGAATGCTACTACGCCAGCCCGTGGCCGCTCTCGGAAACGTACTACCTGGTGGCCTTTGCCGACCGCAGGCTGCCGCCGCACAGCTACCTGATGACCGACGAGCGGAATCCGGTCAACGCCCAGGGCATCTATCTCTACGATGCTTTCGGCAACCTGACCTTGCTCTACCGCGATCCGGCCATTTCCAGCCTCTGCCCGATACCCGTGCGGCCGCGCCCCTGCCCGCCGGCGCTGCCGTGCAGCGTGGCCTGGGACGGCCCGCAGGAAGGGCGCTTCCTGGTGCAGGACGTGTACGAGGGGCTGACGGGCATCCCGCGGGGCAGCGTCAAGCGGCTGCGGATCGTGGCCGTCCCGCCCAAGGTCCAGCCGGAAATGAATTCGCCGGTCCTGGGCATTTCGGCGGAAGACCCGGGCAAGTTCGTGCTGGGCACCGTGCCGGTCGAGCCCGACGGCTCGGCGCATTTCCGCGTGCCCTCGGGCGTGCCCGTCTTCTTCCAGGCGTTGGACGCCGATGGTCTGGCCGTGCAGACCATGCGCAGCCTGACCTACGTGCAGCCGAACGAGACCTTTTCGTGCATCGGCTGTCACGAATCGCGCGACGCGGCCCCGCAGGTCCGCCCGGCGCCGGCGGCAGCCCTGCGCGAGCCGTCGAAACTCGCCGCCGGCCCGCAGGGCTCCTGGCCGCTGCGTTTCGACACGCTGGTGCAGCCGGTACTCGACAGGCAGTGCGTCGGCTGCCACTCGCCCCACAGCGGCGACGCGAAGGCCGCGCGTTACGACCTGTCGCCGGCCAAGGCGTATGCCAACCTGCTGGCCTACGCGAACAACGACCTGGGCAACCTGGCCCACGAGCGCGACCGCTCCGTCGCGGGCGAGTGCCCCGCGCGGAAGAGCAAGCTCTTGGCGATGCTCCGCGCGCCGGGCGGACACGGCGGGGTCCACCTGGAGGCCGACGACCTCGCACGCCTGGCCACCTGGATGGATACTTACGCCCAGCGCATGGGCCACTTCAGCGACCAGCAGGAGGCGAAGCTCCGCGAATTCCGGCAGCGGCTTGCCGGGTTAATGACAGAATAGGGTATGAAAAAGGCCCTTTCGGGCCCCAATGGCTTATGCCATCCACCTCCAGTAACCTGGATTACTTACATCATCGGTCAGTCGTGTGGAGAAGTCAACAGGCAAAACCAATAGGAGAATTCGCAATGAGGACCTCAATCAGTTTAAGAACGTTGTTGGGTGCCGGCTGCCTGGCCGGCCTGCTGCTGGCAAGCCTGGCCGCCGGGGCCTCGGCGGCCGATCAATCGAAGAAGGACCAAGAGCCGCCGGTAATCGACCCCGGCCCCGCCGGCGGCCCGCCGTCGGACGCCGTCGTGCTGTTCGACGGCAAGGACATGTCGAAGTTCCGCGGCGAGCGGAGCCCGGAGCCGAAGTGGAAATTGGAGAACGGCGTCATGGAGACCACGCCGCACGGCGGGCTGCTCTCGAAAGAGGAGTTCGCCGACTGCCAGGTACACGTCGAGTGGGCCTCGCCCTCGGTCGTGAAGGGCGAGGGCCAGGGACGCGGCAACAGCGGCGTCTATCTCATGGGCCGCTACGAAATCCAAATCCTCGACAGCTACAAGAACCCGACCTATTACAACGGCCAGTGCGGGGCCTTTTACGGGCACAACGCGCCCTTGGTCAATGCCTGCCGCAAGCCGGGCGAGTGGCAGACCTACGACATCATTTTCCACGCGCCGAAGCAGCTTCCAGGCGGAAAGGTCGAGCCCGGCTCGTTCACCGTGCTCCAGAACGGCGTGCTGATTCAGGACCATATCCCCGTGGGCGGCGCGCCCACCACGGCCGCGCCCCTCGGGGGCATGGCCGCCAAAGGCCCGCTCTATCTCCAGGACCACGGCAATCCCGTGCGGTTTCGCAGCGTGTGGGTGCGGCCGCTGTAAAGCGTCCACTTTCGGCAAACATTGCAAGAAGAACGTAGGGTGGGACAAGGTCACGAGGGGTTGGTGGGACCTCGCAAACCGAGTCAGCGGCGCGGCCGATGTCCCACCAAGATTTCGGTTTGCTCGTCCCACCCTACACTCCTTCGGCAAACAGCAGAGGAGAGACGCACCGTGCCCATGAGAGCTGCCACAGTCGTGTGCGCCGTGCTCGCGCTGGTGCCGGGCCTTCGGGTTGCCGATAAGGATGCCCCGGCGGCAATCGGCTGGCGGGGGAATCTGACGGGGCTGTTCCCGGACGCCCGGGTGCCCGTCCAGTGGGGAATCGTCTCCACGGGACCGGCGGAAGGCATGAGGTGTGCCGCGACGATCCCCGGCGGCGCGAGCGACAAGGACACAGTGCCCGTGGAGGGGGGACTGCTGACCAAGTGGCTGGCGATCGGACCGTTTTCCGTCAAGGAGGGGACCGCAGACTTCGCCAAGGAGTTGATTCCCGGCGAAGCGAATCTCGCCCCGAAAGCCGGCGACAAGGCGGCAGGGCTCGAGTGGAAGCCCGTCGAAGCCGCCAGCGAGGGCGTGACCTTCATGAACGTCAACACGACCGGCGCCAAGGGGAAGATCAACGAGGGCTCGCTGGCAACCACCTGTCTCTGGGCGAGAACCGCCGGAAAGCTCCGGGCCGTGGTCGAGCACCCCGCCCCGATGAAGGTCTTCGTCAACGGCAAAGAGGTCTACAGCAAGCAGAAAAACGGGGTAGCCGTGGGAAGCGCCTACGGGCTGAGCAACAACCGCTGTGCGGGCGTCTGGCCTGCCGGCTCTTCATTCGTGTTCGACGTGAAGCAGGGCTGGAACCGCCTGGTCGTCAAGCTCATGAGCACGCCGCGGGCCGGCTGGAACGACCTGATGTTCATGCTGCGCGTGGGGGACGCGCCCCCGGTGAAGTACGAGCGGAAGAACATCCTCTGGGAGGCGCCGCTGCCGGACCACAGCCACGGCGCGCCGATCGTCGTGGGGGACAGGATCTTCGTCACCAGCGAGCCGGACGAGCTGATCTGCATCGACAAGTCCAGCGGCAGAATCCTGTGGAGCGTCACGAACAACTACTACGACGCCACGCCCCAGGCCGAGCGCGACGCCAACCCCGCGTTCACGGAGAAGGTCGAGCCGCTGGCGAAACGGCTCGCCGCGGAGAAGGACCCGGTCCGGCGCTGGGCGGCGCGCAAGAACGTTTACGACGCCCTGATCGAGATCGACAAGCAGAAGTACACCATGAAATTCGACGGCCACCTGCAGGGGCATTTCGAGATCGTCGGATTCACGAACACGCCCACCAGCGACGGCCGGCACGTCTATTTCTGGAACGGCTCTGGCGTGGCGGCCTGCTACGATCTGGACGGGAAGCGTCAGTGGATTCGCCGCCTGGAGGCGAAGAAGCTCTTCTATTCCGCGGCGCCCGCGGTCATCGCCGGCAAGCTGACGGTCTATTTCACCCGCATGTACGGCCTGGACGCCCGCACCGGGCGGATCGCCTGGGAGCAGCCCGAGGTGGATAAGACCGTGGCCTCGCTCTTGGCCGCGCGGATCGCCGGCGTGGACGTGTTCGTCAGCCAGCAAGGCGAGGTGGTCCGCGCCTCCGACGGCAAGATGCTCTGGAAGAACCCCCACAAGATCAGCAACGACACGGGCTGGGCCCCGCCGACCGTGCTGGGCGACGTGATGTACCTCCCCTGGTACGGCACGAGCATGTTGTGGGTGCTCGACTTCGCCGGCTGCACGGGCGACGTGTGGAAGCCGAAAGAGGATCCCATCTACGACATCGGCAAGGGCTTCCCGCGCCTGGCCACCGCGCCGCTGGGAATTTCCAGGGAACAGACGGCGGGCTCGCCGCTGATCTATGACGGCAAGGCCTACGCCATCGACTGGTGCGGCGGGTATTACGTGGTTGACCTGAAGACGAAGAAGACGCTGGCCTGTAAGGATCTGGTGCTCAAGGGCGACGCCAACTACGTCGCGATGCCGGTGGCGGCGAGCTGCACGCTCGTGGGCGAGCACGTGGTGGTGATGGACAACCAGGGACACTCGGTGGTGCTGGAGCCGGGCGGCGCGTGCCAGGAGGTCGCCCGGAACCGGCTCGCCACGCAGGTCCAGCGCGATTGGGCCACGACGACGCAGGAATACACTGCCTACGCTCCGCCCGTGGCCGACGGCCGGCGGATGTACATCCGCGGCGAACGCCACCTCTACTGCATCGGGAGCGAGTGACGGGGGCCGGGTTCATAGCAGCTTTGAAGCCCGCAGCGCAAGCGAGGCGCATAGGGTGGGTCGGGGATTTGCAGAGAAAATGGTTGGACCAGTCGCTCGCGTAGATGGGACAAGGTTGCGCGAGGTGTTGGCGGGACTGCGCAAACCGCGGAACTCCATTTTGGGGGCTGAATGAGGCCCGGTCCGCCGGTCCGGGTCCTCTTGTGGGAATCCTGCACCGGCCGGAGAATAAGGAGAAAGAAGGAGCTGCCGATGAGTGGAATCCCCGTGTTGACCGCGGAAGGCGACTGCATTGCCCGGGCCTGGGAGAATGCCTTGCTGCGACTGTGCGAGTCGGGCTGCGACGTGCAGACGCAGTACGACAAGCCGCAGGACCCGCCCAGCAAGGACGCCACCATGATCCTGACCGTCCACGACCCGCTGGCGGAGCCGCGGATCCACCGCGACTTTCCCGGCGGCTTCGAGGAGCTCCAGGAATACGTCATGGAGGTCTGCGAGGGGATCAAGGACCACTGCGTGCGCGACCCGAGCGACCCGGCCGACACGCGCTGGGAGTACACCTACCACCAACGGCTGTTCCGGTACGAGGTGCCGACGCTGCCGCCGATCGACCAGGTCGAGCAGATCTGCCGCCAACTGGCCGAGGCGCCGCACACGCGGCGGGCCCAGGCGGTCACCTGGAAGGTCTGGGAAGACCAGCGGTGTTACGACCCGGCCTGCCTGCAGAGCGTCTGGTGCCGGATCGTCATGGACGGCCAGACGCCGCGGCTGAACATGAACGTCCGCTTTCGCTCCAACGACGCCTACAAAGCGGCGTTCATGAACATCTTCGCCCTGGTCGAGCTACAGTCGCGGATCGCCCGGCGAATCGCGGACCTCTCGGGCAGCGAGGTCCGGCTGGGCCGCTATTGTCACATGGCCGACAGTTTTCACATTTACGGCTCGAACCTGGCCGAGTTTCAGGGGCGCTTCCTGGGGGCGATCCGCAAGCGGACGTTCGAGGAGCGGACGATCCGCTACGAGGACGTTCGCGAGCTGATGGAGGCCGCCCGCCCGGCGATCCTCGAAAAGGCCCGCAGCATGGGTCGGGGAGCGGCAGGGGTCAAGGATGAAGGATGAAGGATCAAGGATGAAGGAACATCTCGCTACGGCGCTCCGCGTGGAGTGCGCACTGCACGGCCGCTCGGGGCGCGCCCACGCAGGGCGCGAGAGGTTTCACGCGGTGCTCGGCCCGCAGGGGAACAGCCGCGCGAGCAAATCGTCTCGCGGATAGGCGTGGCCGCGGTGCTGGACGAAGGCCTCGGCGGCCGCGACCCCGCACTGCCCGCCGCGCATCGCCGCATGCCGCCGCATGGCCTCCAGGTACTCGTCCATGCCGTGGTGGGCCAAGAGCCAGTCGCGCTGGCTGGCATGGCAGGCGAGCATCCGCGTCTTGAGCTCCATTTGGCCGCTGATGTCCACCCAAGTGGTCGGCACGACCGCTTGCCCGGCCGGATCGAGCCCCTCGGGCGGGTCGCAGTAATAAAGATAGGGCACGCGCGAGCCCTCGCGGAGCGGGAAGGCGGAGCTGTTCGGCGCGCCGTAGAGGAAGCTGGCCCCGCGGGCCAACAGCGACGCCATCTCGTGGTCCATCATGTAGTCCCGCTGGGGATGCGTGAACACCAGCGACGGCGCCACGCGGCGGAACAAGTCGCAGGCCTTCTGGATCGTCGGCTTGTCGTAGACCACCAGGCCGTCGCGCTCATCCAGGCAGTGGTAGGTGGCCCCGAGCTGGGTGGCGGATTGGGCCGCTTCGCGGGTGCGGCGGCTGCTGATGTCCCAGCGATTCTCGGTCATCGTCCCGCAATCGCCGGGGGTGGCCGTGGCCAGATGGATCTCCCAGCCCAGGGTGGCCAGGCGGGCCAGCGTGCCGGCGCAGAACATCTCGGCGTCGTCAGGATGGGCCATGAAGGCCAACACGCGGCGGTTTTCGGCCATAGCAGCCCTAACAAAATCCAGACGAGCGGCGAATTACCTCGTCTGCAAATCGGTCGTGGGTGTCGCCGCCCTTCTTCCTTCTTGACGGGATTTTCACGCAAATGCGCCAAGTCGCAAGGGCGCAAAGATGCGGGGAAAGCTGTAAGTGGCTGCGGTCAAGTACGGTCAGTTTCCTGCGACCCCCCGCTCTCTCTTCCTTTGCTTCGCGCCTTGGCGACCTTGCGCCTTTGCGCATCGACAAGAACCCCGCACGACCCGATTATCGCGAAACGCCCCAAACCTCACAAGGTGGGCCCCTTTTTGCCCCTTATTGGACCTTGATGGGGACCGCCGGACACTGGCGGGTGGCCGTCTCTTTGCCCGTATTGAGAGTGCCGCTGAAGAAGAGGTCTTGTCGCCCTCCGGCCGGGGCCTGCTTCGAGATGCTCAGCGTCAGCGTGACCTCTTGCTTGTCGGCCGGGATTGCCGCCGGGGCCGGCTTGAGGGTGAGCCAGGCCGGCGGGCTGTCGAGGCTCACGGCGACCGGGCCCTTGGCGTCGCCCAGCCGCCCGGCCTTGATTACCACCTGCACCTCGCTCTCGCGGCGGACTTCCAGCGGCCGCTCGGGTGGGACGTTCGTCGAGAGCACCAGCAGGGCCGGCTCGATCACCGCAACGGCCAGCTCCTGGGTCGGCACGTTGTGCTTGACGCTGAACGCCTGCATGATTTCTTCCGCGGGCTGGGCGGGGCGGACCAGCGACTCCTTGCCGAGGACCCCCGTGCCCGCCAGCGCAGGTGTGAAGATGCCGACGGGCCCGCCGCTGGGGGCGGTGATGGTCAGGCGGGCCGTGTCCTGCCCGGCGGGCACCACCGCCTCGCTGGCGGCAAATCCCGGCGGCAAGTCCCGCGCCGCCACGCGGATCTCGCCCCCGAAACCGTCCTTGCGAATGGCCTTCACTGTGAGAATCGCCGTGTCCCCTTTGCCCAGCCGCGGGTTATCGGGGCTCACCAGCAAGGCGAAGTCGGGCCGGGGCGGCGCAATCGCCAGGCGATAGGCGTACTCCTCGCCCGCATTGCGCTGCACGTCCTTGATCCGCAGCACGTAGTCACCCGCCGCCGGGAACGTGTACACCAGCCGCGAATCCAGGTGGTGTACCAGCAGGGCCATGCCGGGATCGGGGTCCACCCAATCGTCGTTGCGGGCCAGCTCTTGCCCCTTGGCGTTGTACAAGTAGAGCATCGAGTCCAGCGGGGAGCCCAGACGACGGGCTTGGACCTCCATCGCCAGCGCCTGCGAGGCCTGGGCGGCGAAAATGAAGTAGTCGCTCTGGCCGCTTTGCTGGATGCGGCCGTTGATGGTCACCGGGACCCCGACCCGCTGGGCCTGGGCCTGGCTGTGGTTGGGCTCGGCGGCGCGGACTTCCGGCCAGCCGTCCACGGCCAGCGGCAGCCGATTGCACGCCAACCCCACGCCCAACGGGCTGACGAAACGCAGCGGCGGGCTGTCGGCCGCCAGCGCCAGGTCCAGGCTCGCCGCGGGCAAATTCACGCCGCGCAGGTCGAGCTTGACCGTCGTGTTCCGCTGCCCCCCCAGCGGGAAGAGCGAGGTCACGTAGGGCAGCGCCCCGATGCTCAGCCGGTAGACGAACGCCGGACGGCCGCGATACAGCACGTCGCGGACTTCCAGCACGTACTCGCCGTCCTTGGGCACGCTGTAGATCAGCACGGGATCGGGCCCCAGGTGGAAATCGTCCACGTAGGCCAGTTCCCGGCCGTCGGCGTCGTAGAGGGTCAGGCAGGCGTCCAGCCAGCCGGGAACGGCGTCGGCGATGTACGGCAAGAGCGCGCGGCCCTGCAGGGCGCAGACCAGCGTCTGGCCGGCCTTGGCCGCAAAGCGGAAATCGTCCCGATCCCCTTCCACAATCTGGCCGTTCACCAGCACGGGCAGCGACGGCAGGCGTTGCGCCTGCGCGGGCGAATTGTTCGGCTCGACCTCGTTCAGCTCGGCGAGGTCGCCGATCATGAAGCGGTAGCGGTTCGAGATCCCGCCGGGCGTCCAGACGCGGAGGTCGCGCTCGCCCAGCGCGGCATCGGCGGCAATGGTCACCGAGATCCGCAGCGTGTCGGGTTTCTCGACTTTCAGCACGTTGGCGGCCACTCCCTGCCCGCTCAGGTGTACGCCGATGGCCCCTTGCAGGTTCGTGCCGCTGACGACGGCCTCGATCGTCTTGCCGCGTTGCCCACCCGCCGGAAAAACGTAGGCCAGCAGCGGCTGCGGGGGCTGGGCGGCGGCCCAGGACGAGCAGCCCAGCACGGCCGCAACGGCCAGCAGTCTGCGGACGACGGGAAAAAACATGGTGTTCATCGCGCGACTGTTTCTCCCCTCTCCCTTTGGGAGAGGGGCAGGGGGTGAGGGGGACACGCGAGTCGATCGTCGTCTCCAGTTCCCCCTCACCCTAACCCTCTCCCAGAGGGAGAGGGGACCATGGATCGCAGTTCTTCAACAGTTTGGTCAGCCTTATGGCACGGCCGGAGCGGGGAGCTTGCCGCCGGCCAGCCCTTGTTTCACCAGGTCGAGGTTCTGAAAAATGCCGATCAGCTTATCGGGCGGGCTGGCGATACCGGCGGCCTGCCAGCGGATGGCCGCCGCCGTCGAGGCGGCGAAGTAGCCCGGCGGCGTGGCGATCAGCCACTGGTCGCTGCGCGGCGCGAGCTGCACGAGCGTGGCCAGCGGTCGGCCTTCGGCCGGCAGCCAGAGCCTGAGCGATCCGTCGGCGCTGGCCGAGGCGAGCTTCGTGCCGTCGGCGCTGAGGGCCGCCCGGTAGACCCAATCGCTGTGGCCGGCGAGGTTCGCCAGCAGGTTCCAATTCCCGCCGTCGAAGACTTTCACGGTCTTGTCGGTGCAAGGGACATAGACGCGATTGCCCTTGGCGGGCCAGAGCACGTCCAAGGGGGCAGCCAAGCCGATGTCGACGCGGCGGGCCAGCTCGCCGCTGTCGCGGCGGCGGAGGTGCAGCGAGCGGTCGTCGGCGCCGGCCACCGCCAGGGCCAGGAACTGTCCGTCCGGACTGAGGGCCACGCCCACGAGCGTTTCGCTGTCCGGCACGGTGGCCAGGCGTTTCCAGCTTCCGACCTCCCAGACCAGGGCCGCCTTATCGGCCCCGCCGCTGGCCAGCAGCTTCCCGTCGGCGCTGAAAGCCACGCCGAAGATCCAGTCGCCGTGGCCCTTCAGGGCGGCCGCGTTCTTCTTCTCGGCCACGTTCCAGACGTACAGCGTGGCATCCACGCCTCCGCCGGCCAGCCAGTTTCCGTCGGGGCTGAAGGCCAGCGAGAAGATCGCGTCCTTGGGCTCCTGGAAGCTGGCGGCCGCCTGGCCGGACTCGACGTCGAAGAGCGTCACCGCGGCGGGGCCCTGCGGCGTGCCGTGGGCAACCGCCAGCAGCCGGCCGTCCTTGTGGAAGGCCGCGGCGTGGACCGCCGCGCCGATCTGCCCCGCGCCGAGCCGCTTGAGCAGCTTGGCATTGGCCAGGTCCCAGACGAGCACTTCCTGGTAGCCGCCGCCGGCCAGGAGTTTGCCGTCGGGACTGAAGGCCACGGCGGCCAAGGGGAGCGGCGGGCCGCAGGGAAACGCGTACTCCAGCGAGCGCCCGCCTTTGGCCCCCGGCGGCGCGGCCAGCACCGGCACGGTCCAGGCTCGTTCTTTCGGGGCCGGCGATTGTGCGGGCAGCGCCGCGCCGAGCGTGGTGAGAACCACCAAGGCAAGCCAAAACGCCCTCACCCTCGGGCACCGACCGAAGGTTGGTCGCTCCCGGAGGGAGAGGGGACTTTCGGACGCCGGATGGTATCGGGTGTGGAACATGCTTGCCGCCTACATGATTTCCCGCAGCAGCCCGCCGCTGGGCAGCGAGCCGGTGGCCAGCGGCGTGACGTAGGCTACGCAGCCTTGCGGGTGCGGGAGGCGTTCGGTGGCCTCGATGCCCAACAGTTTATAGATACTGGCGGTGAAGTCCCAGGGATAGACGGGGCGGTCCTTGACGTGCTCGCCCCGTTCGTCGCTGGAGCCGACCAGCGTGCCGCCGCGGAAGCCGCCGCCGGCGACCACGCACGAGGAGGCCAGCGGATAGTGGTGCCGCCCGCCGTTCCAGGGCGCTTCCCAGGAGATCTTGGGGGTGCGGCCGAACTCGCCGTACCAGAAGACCAGCGTGCTGGCCAACAGTCCGCGCTGGGCCAGGTCCTCGAGCAAGGTGGCAAATCCTTTGTCCAGCACCGGCAGGAGGTTCTTCATGGCCCCGAAGTTGTCGGTGTGCGTATCCCAGCCGCCCATGTTGATGGTGATGAAGGGCACGCCGCGTTCGGCGAGCCGGCGGGCCAGCAGGCAGCTTTGCCCGAAGCTGTTGCGCCCGTAGCGCTCGCGCAAATCGTCTTTCTCCTGGGAGAGGTCGAAAGCCTTCTTGGCGTCGCCGAGGATGACGCCGTAGGCCCGCTCCTGGTTGGCGTGCAGGTCTTCCAACAGGCGCTGCTGCTCGGCGCGCTTGGCGAACGCATCGACGGACTGCAACAAGGTCCGCCGCTCCTGGACGCGCTTTTCGGCCACGCCGCCGGGCGGCATCATGCCCTGCACGCGGAAGTCCTTGGAGTTCGGATCGCCGAAGGTGGCGAAGGTCTTGTGCTTGCTGCCCAGGAAGCCCGAGTCGGAGAACCGCCCCAGCGGCGACGTGAGCGTGATGTACGGGGGCAGCTCGCCGCGGTAGCCGGCCTCGTAGCCCTTCTTCAGCGAGACCACCGAGCCCATCGAGGGATACACCAGGTCGGGCGTGGGGATCGCGCCCGTGGTGACCGTGTAGGTGGCCGTTTCGTGGCCGAAGTCGGAATGCGTGAACGCGCGGAGGATCGTGTACTTGTCGGCCTGTTTGGCCAAGAGCGGCAGGAGTTCGCAGATCCGCACTCCCGGCACGTTGCTGGCGACGGGGTTCTTCAGCGGGCCGCAGTAGTCGTAGCCGGCCTCGGGCTTGGGGTCGAAGGTATCCAGGTGGGGCGGCCCGCCGCCCATCCACAACTGGATGACCGTTTTCGCCTTGGCCTGCTGGACCTCGCCCCGCGCCTGCATGGCCAGCCAATCGCTCATGCCCAGTCCCAGCAGGCTGAGCGTGCCCACGCGGAGGAAATCGCGGCGGCAGACGCCGTCGCAGGTCCGCGTTACCCTGCCGCCTTGAATGTCGAGCATGACATGGTCCTCGTTGGAACAGTTCGCCAAGCCCCCCGGACGCAGTCCGGGGGCGTTTGGGTTGCGTCGCGACTCCGAGTTGCCACGCTAGTGATTCACCAGGAACTCCGTGGTATTCAACACGGCCCACACCAGGTCCTCCAGGGCCTGGCGGCGGGCGTCCTTGTGCGCGGCCAGGTAGGCGAGGGCCTTCTGTTTCTCGTCGCCGCCGGCAGTTCGCGCCAGCGCGGCGAGGTAGAGTTCGTCGACGATCTGGGCGTCGGCCGTCTTGCCCTCCGCCCACTGCTTGATCCGCTGCCCGCTGGCGATCTTCCACTGCAGTTGGTCGGAGCTGACCATGTGCAGGGCCTGTCGCGGCGAGGCCTCGCAGTTGCGGTCGGCCTCGTAGGACGAGTCGCGCGAGGGACGGCCGAAGAGCTCCAGGAACGGGCTTTCAATGTCGCCGTCCGGGAGTTGAATGGCCCGCCGCCCCTCGGGCAGCCGCAAGGGCGGCACCGGGATCCAACTGCCGAAGTTCTCCGGGCTTCCCGTCACCTGGCACACCGCGTCCAGAAGCTGCTCGGCAGCCAGCCGCCGCACGTGGTAGTGCGAGAAGTGGGCCAGGTCCTGCGCATTCAACGGGCCCGGCTGCGAGGACAACTGGTAGACCCGCGAGTTCAGGATCAGCCGGAAGACGTGCTTCAAATCGAACTTGTGGGCGACCAGCTCCTGCGCGAGGTACTCCAGCAGCTCGGGGTTCTCCGGCGGGTTGGTGGGCCGCAAGTCGTCCGGCTCGTGGACGATGCCCCGGCCCAAGAGCCAGAACCACACGCGGTTGACGGCATTCCGCGCGAACCAGGGATTCTGCGGCGCGGCGAGCCAATCGGCGAATTTTGCGCGCGGGTCGTCGTCCACGGCCAGTTCCAGCACCGCGGCGCCCAGCGGCCGCGGCTTGATGACCTGCCGCGTCCGCTCGTCCCAGAGGCCGCCGTCGGCGTTGCAGTAGACGATCTCCTCTTTCCATTCCTGCGTCTGTTTGATAGCCACCTTCGCGAAGCAGGCCGCCATGCCCAGGCTGTCGTCCCGCGTCCAATCCTGCGCGGGATGGGCGTGGCAGCGCACACAGCTCATCCGCACTCCCAGGAAGACCAGGGCGGTGGAGTCGGCATAGTTCTGCGGCGTGCGGGCGGGGACGGCGCGGAAGTAGTTGCACGGCCCGTTGCGGAAATTGCTGCCGTTGGCGGTCAACAGCTCGCGCACGAACTGGTCGTAGGGCTTGTTCTCGGCAATGCTCTTGCGGAGCCAGCGATAATACACGTGTACGGCCTTCGGCCAGACGTTCACCGGGTACTCGCTCTTGATCCGCAGCAGGTCGCCCCATTTCAGCGCCCAGAAATCGGCGAATTCCTCGCGCTCCAGCAGGCGGTCGATCAGCTTGGCCCGCTTCTGCGGGTCCCGCTCGGCCAGGAAGCCGCGGGCTTCGTCGGGCGTGGGCAGCGTGCCGATCGCATCCAAGTACACCCGCCGCAGGAAATCCTCGTCGCTGGATAAATCGGAAGGCGGAATGCTCAGCTTCTTCAGCCTGGCCAGCACCAGCTCGTCGATCCGGTTGTTGGCGGCAACATCGGGAAAGGGGGACGAGAGCGGCTGCGGGACCACGAGCCGGGCCACCGCGAACTGCCGCAGGTAACTGGCCGCCACTACCGACTCGCCGAAGTCCTCGGCCTTGACTTGGCCCCCCCCGGCCAGCGTGGCCACCTTGGTATCGCGCGAGCTGAACAGGGCGTCGCCGGTAACGTCCTTCTGGCTGCCGTCGGAAAAAACCGCGCTGGCGGAGAACCGCCCCGTTTGCCCCTTGGCCAGGACCTGCTCGTCAGGGGAGAGCTTGAGCGCCAACAGCCGGGGCGCCTTCTCGTCGGCCCAGGGCGCCCCCTGAGCAATCCAGGACAACAGCAGGGCGTACTCGGGCGAGCCGGTCTGGATCTTCGCCCCTCCGCCGTGGGCGAGGCCCCCCGTCGCCTTGAGCAGCAGCAGGCTCTTCGGGGGCTCAACCTTGTTTACAAAGCGGCCGTGGACGCCGCGGGTCAGCACCGCCCAGTCCTCGGCTGCGTCGCCGCCGAACATCGACATTTTCATTCCGCCCTTCCCTCGCATCGAGCCATGGCAGGCCGTTTGATTGCAGCCGAGCCGGCTCAGCAGCGGCATGACGCTGCTGGCAAAATCCACGGCAGCGAGCTTGGCTTGCTCCACGGGCTTGGGCGCGGGCTCGGGCTTCGGTGGCGGGGCGGGTGCGGGCGGCTTGGTCACCGGTTCCGGCTTCGGCGGTGGAATTGGCGACGGCGCAGGCTTCGCTGCTGGTTCCGGCTTGGGGGCTGGAGCCGGCTTCGGTTCGGGCTTGGGCTGCGGCGCAGGGGCGGGTGGCTTGGCTGCCGGTTCCGGCTTCGGCGGTGGGGCTGGCGCCGGCACCGGCTTCGCTGCTGGTTCCGGCTTGGGGGCTGGCGCCGGCTTCGGTTCAGGTTTCGGCTCGGGCTTCGGTGGCGGGGCGGGTGCGGGCGGCTTGGCCACCGGTTCTGGCTTCGGCGGTGGAACTGGTGACGGCGCAGGCTTCGCTGCTGGTTCCGGCTTGGGGGCTGGCGCCGGCTTCGGTTCAGGTTTCGGCTCGGGCTTGGGCTGCGGTGCAGGGGCGGGCGGCTTGGCTGCCGGTTCCGGCTTGGTCTGCGTTGCCGGCTCGGCCTTCGCCGCAGCGTCGCGGAGCGCCCCGACCGCCACGACGCCCAGCAACAGCAGTCCCAGGGAAATCGCCGCCCTTCTCATGGCTCACCTACTCCCGACTTCAAGGGAACGTCGCGGAAGTGAGGGCTGTGGGCGTCGGGCGGCGGCGGCGAGGTCTTGCGGGAGAAGGCGATGCCTTCAATCTCCACCAGCAAGTCCGGGCGGCAGACGTTGGCCACCGCATAGATCGTCGGCAATTCGCCCAGCCGTTTCTCGCAGACCGCCTTGGTCTGGAGATAGTCCGCCTGCCGCTTGATGTAGACCCGGGCCAGTGCCAGGCTTTCCAAGGAGGTTCCCAGGCCGGGCAAGCCGTGGCGGCAAAGGTTCTCTTCCGAAATCAGGGCGGCGATGTTGTCCAGGGTTTCTTCGGTCTGCGCGGCAGCGTCGCCCGCGTGCCGCGTCTCCGACTGCGTGATGCTCGCCGTGCCGGAAATGAAGATCGTCGTATAGGTGCCGCAGGACAAGGCCATGGCCCGGGAGAACTTGGGGCTGGCGGGGCTGTAGCGGTGGGCATAATCGTAGGCGGAGGTCTGGCGCGGGTTTTCCAGGGGCACGGCGAGAATGTCGTCCCGTTGGGTGGCCAAGGCAATCGCGCTGAGCATGATGCCGCGGCCCTCCGTGCCGATGCCCGTGCTCGCCGGATAGACCGGGCCGTGCTGGGCGGCGGGCAGGCAACCGGCGAGAAAAACCGTATCGCGGTAGAAGTCGGTCCGCGCCCGGTTGAGTTCCTGGTAGCGCTGTAGCGGGCCTTCGGCGTCAACGATCCCGCCCAGGTAGAGCCACGTGCGGATTACTTGCTCGAAGCGCACGCCGACACTGCCCAGCAGCGCGCGCATCTCCTCGAAAGCACCCAGCGTGCCCGCGTAGACCCCCGCAGCATCGACCCGCGGCACGACCTGGGCGCAGTGCGCCCAGGCAATGCCGTTGTGCCGGGCGATGACCAGTTGCTCGCTCACCCGTTGGATCTCGACCTCGCCCGGGGCACCCGCTTGCCGGGTACCCACGTGCGGGTGGCGACCGACGCCCAGGGCCTCGATCGACAGCAGCTTTCCCGCGCACGGAGGCTGGGGAACGTAGCTGGTGGCGGGCAAGTCGCTGCCGTAGAAGTCGCGGATGATCTGCCGGCACTCGGCGATCTGGCCGACGTCGGCCACGAACACCGCCTGGTGCACGATCGACCCGCGAACCCCCTCCGCTTCGATCACTGCCGCGATGGTTTGCAGGGCGTCGTGGGCCTGCTGGCAGAGGGTGCCGCCGCGGCGGGGAACCGCTGCCGCGAACACGTGACGGACATCGGCCAACTCGACGGCCGAGTACCCGATCCCCTCGTCCGACAGTTTGCGGATCGTATGGGCAGCCATACGGACTCCTTTCGGGCGAGTCGCGTGCAACCGGCCCCCCAAGGCCGGCTATTTCCAGGTAGGAAGTTTCAGGCAGGTAAGATGGGAAGGCTTGCCCGGCCCCTTTACCCGGCCTTCTCCGCGCGCGGCAAGCCCAGTGTCCCAATATCCTCTATGGTAATGGTCCCTGCCGCCAAGTCAAGGGGCCCTCTTTGTCAAGGGAGACCCTATCGCCCGGCACGGGTTGCCAGCTCCTGCGGCTCGACGCGCGGCGAATGGGCCCCGCAACTCTCCGCCGTAGCGCTCGGCTCCGGCTCGGGATAGAACCCGAACTGCCGCAAGAGGTCCAGCTTCGGCAGCACGTTGCCGGCCAGGTCGATGTGGTAGAAGCCGGGGAAAATGTCCGGGTGGCTGCGGATCATCTGGAAATACTCGCCGTAGCGCTCGGGCAGCTCGATCCGCCCGCCGCGGCACACCTCGTGGCCGGTGAACACGAACTCGGGCAGCAAGAAAGGGCAGAACTCCGGCGTCGCCCGGCGGCTCCACTCGCGGTAAATCTGCGTTTGCGGCAAGAGCGACAGCAGGCTGGGCAGGATCCGCGCCCCCAACATGCGGAACGACACCATCTGGAACAGCGTCTGGTGGAAATCCTCCAGCGTCTCGAAGGGGAAGCCCCAGACGAAGAACGTGTCGACCCGCGGGAAGAGCTTGACCGCCTTGGGCACGACCTCCAGCGACTGGGCGGCGGTGAAGCCTTTCTTGATCTCCCGCAGCACGCGGTCCGAGCCCGACTCGATGCCGAAGCGCAGCTCGACGCAGCCGGTGCCGGCCATGGCCTCCATCATTTCCTGGTCCACCAGGTTGACCCGCCCGAAGGCCTTCCACTGCACGCCCAGCCGGCGGCTGCGCAGCTCGTTGCAGAACTCCATGACCTGCCGCTTGCCGGAGACGAAGAATTCGTCCTGGAAGAGGAACAGGTCCACGCCCGCGCGGCGGTTGAGGTATTCCATCTCGTCCACGATATTCCTGGCGCCGCGGGAGTAGCTCTCCAGGTTCCACACGGGGGCCACCGAGCAGAACGTGCAGGGGTAGGGGCAACCGCGGCTGGTCATCATGCCGTAGCCCGCGTACTCGCCCAGGTCGATCTTCTCGAACGCGGGAAAGGGGATCGAGTCCAGGTCGGTGATCCGCGGCCCCTCGGGCGTGTGGACGATGCGGCCGTCGCTGCGGAAGGACAGGCCGGGGACGCCGGCCAGGTCGCCGCCGCGGCGCAGGGCCTTGACCAACTCCGGCCCGCTCCGCTCGGCCTCGCCGCGGCAGATGATCTCGACCCAGGGAAAACGGCTGAGGATCTGCTCTTCCACGGCCTTCGTGCCCACGCCCCCCAGCACCACGCGGTGGCCGGGATAGCGCTCGCCCAGCGCGCGGATGGCCAGCAGCGTAAACGGCAGCAGGTTGGCCATGCAAGACAGCCCGATCACGGGGGCCGGGTCGCGCAGGAAATCGAGGAAGACCTCCATGTCGAACGGGTTGTCCGAATCGACGCACTGGTAGTCGCGGAAATCGACCGCCAGGCCGGCGTCTTCCAGCGCGCGGGTCAAATAGAGCGGCCCCAGCGGGACGTGCAGCTCGCGCTCCACTTCCTCGCCGTAGCGCATGAAGAGCATGTTCAGGTTGACGAGCGTAATGTCGGTAAGCATAGGGGCAGGGAGCAGTTGGCGGTTTAGCGGCCGGGCTTGCCCGGCGCTCCACGGGTCGGTTGTCAGTGGTCAGTGGTCAGTTGTTAGTGGTCAGTGGTCCGTCCGGGCGGATGCCGCGGCCGCCCGGCGGGATGTCCGGGCGCACGCCGCCGACAGCCGGTTCGCCGGACGGCGGGACGTCTGGCCGGGTGCCGTGGGTGACGCGCGGCCCGGGTAGCTTCGCCTGCGGCTGCGTTTGGACGGCCCCACGGACGGCGTCGAGCGTTTGCTCGGCCGTCTGGACTTTCTGGAACATGTCCGCTGGTAGGTTGATGTTGAATTTCACCTGAAGGGCGATCCGCAGGTTGTTGAGTGCTTGCTCGTCGGCGCCCAGGTCCTTGGTCAGCGACTGCCCGCGCCAGATCAACCAGTCCTTGGGATGGAGCTGCTCGACGATCGTGCCGCGGACCTCTCGCCATAACTCCTCGGCCTCCACCCCAGGCTTGGCCTGCAGGGCGGGTGCGGGCTTCGCTGGCGGCGGCTGTTGCGATGCCTTCGGCGACGGGCGATCAGGCCGGCTCCCTTGGGTCAACCCCACCACGGTCGCGACGCCCAGGGTAGCCAGCATGGCGGCCGCCGCCTGGCCGAGGAACGCGCGGCGGTGCTCCTGCGGCACCGCGGTGCGGGCGATGACCGCCTGGAGCTGCTCGGCGGGGGCGATGGTGAGCATCATGGCCTCGGCCGGCTCGAGCCGCAGGCCGATCTCGTCGGCCGCTGCGGCCCGCGTGTGCAACAGCCGCTCCTTGAACGCCGCGTCCACCGCCGCCTTTTTCACCAGCACCTCGATCCCGCGGGGGATGTTGCCTACCGGCTGACCGCTGCCGGGCGGACGCCCCCCCACGATCGTCGTGCGAACGGATTCCTGCTCGATGGGTCGGTCAGCCCGGAACTGCGGGCCGGCCGGACCAGGGTTCTGGCTCATGGCTGGCCCTTTAGGGCTCTTGGGGTTTCGGGGCGTTCTCAACCGGCGGCGGGGTGCCCGGCCGCACGCCGCCGCCTACAAAAACCTTGTCCGGGCGGATGCCGCGGCTGACCGGCGGGCTGGGCGGCTTCGCGGGATGGTCCTTGTCCGGCAGGAGGAGATCCTTCAGGCGCTCCCGATCGCGCTTGTCCACGGCCTTTTTCACGTAATCGACCGTGTTGCCCAGCGTTCGCAACTTCTTGAAAGCTTCCGCGGGAATCTCGATTTGGAACTCCTTCTCCAGGGCCTTTCTCTGCTCGGTTAGGCCCGAGGGAGTGGTGTCCAGGTCGACGATCAGCCACTCCTTGGGAGTGAGGTCCTTTTCGCCGAGTTTGAGATGCTTGGCGATGACGGCCACGACCCGCTGTTCGACCGTCTTGGGTTTTTCGGCCGGTTGCTTGCCGGGCATATCCGGCCGAACGCCGCCGGCTACCGGATTAGGGGCCGGCACGTCGGGCGGGGTGTCCGGGCGGGTGCCGCCCTCAGTGGCCACGCCCCACGGCCTGTCGGGCCGGACGCCGCCCGGCTTCAGGTCGGGGGGCACCTCCGGATCGACCGCATAGGCCGAGTCGCCGGCCAGGCCGAGCACCGCCAGCATGGCGGCTGCGGCTTGGCCCAAGAACGCGCGGCGGTGCTCCTGCGGAACGGCCGTGCGGGCGATGACCGCCTCCAGTTGCTCGGCGGGGGCGATGGCGAGCATCAGCGCCTCGGCCGGCTCGAGCCGCAGGCCGATCTCGCCGGCCGCCGCGGCCCGCGTGCTCAACAGCCGCTCCTTGAACGCCGCGTCGACCGCCGCCTTCTTCACCAACACCTCGATGCCGCGGGGGATGTTGCCCACCGGCTGGCCGCTGCCGGGCGGACGGCCCCCCACGATCGTCGTGCGAACGGCTTCATGCTCCAGGGGACGGTCGGCCCGGAACTGCGGGCCGGCGGGACCGGGGTTCTCGCTCATGGCCAAATCCTCCAAGTAAGGTTCAGATCACAATAGGCGGGTGAGAGTCAGGTTCCCCTCTCCCTCCGGGAGCGACCACGTTGCGCGCGGTGCCCGGGGGCCTTCCGGATATCCGCCCTTCTATTCAGGCCGCACCCCGCCGAACAACTGGGGACCGTCCGGCCGCACGCCTCCATCCACCTGGGGAGCGTCCGGCCGCACGCCGGCGCTCGGCACGGCGGGCGGCTCCGCAGTCGGCTTGCTGGCGGGCTGCAAAGTCTTCTGGATGTACTGGACCGTGTCACCCACCGTGCGGACCTTCTTGAACGACTCAGCCGTGATCTTGACCTTGAACTCCTTGGCTAAGGCCGCCCGCACGCGGATCAGCTTCGACGACGTAGCCCCCAGGTCCTTGGCCAGCGACTTTTCGGGCGTGACGTCGTCCTTGGCGACCCTGAGTTGGGCGACGAGCACCTTGGCGACCCGCTCTTCGATGTCCTTGGGCGTCGGGGCGGCGTTCTTGCCGCGGTCCGCCGGTCCTGGCTTGGGGGGCGGTACGTCGGGCCGCACGCCGCCCGGGGCCGCCGGCTCGGGAACCTGCTCCGCGAGGATCCGCCCGCCCATCGCGGCGATGGCGGCCAGCATGGCGGCCGCCGCCTGGCCGAGAAAGGCCCGGCGATGCTCCTCGGGCACGCTGGTGCGGGCGATGACCGCGGCGAGCTGCTCGCGCGGCACGCTGCGGAGCATCATGGCCTCGGCCGGCCCCAGTTCAAGGGCGATCTCGGCAACCGCCGCCTCGGGCCGGTCCAGCAATAGGGCCCGAAACACCGGATCGACCGAAGCCTTCTTGACCAGGACTTCGATTCCTTGGGGGATAGGTTCGCTCATCGACCTCTCCTTTAGGGGGGACTGCGGGGATTGTCCGGACATGCTGCCAGTATAAGACGTTGCCTGGGCGGCGGAAGTTCCGCGGTGGGCCATTTCCTTGCAGGCATGGCGATGCGGAAACCATTGTTCCTTTACTGCTTGCACGCAAGTAGTGGTACCCGCGCTCGGGAAAAAGGCCCCACGGTTGGGCTTCATTCCCGCGGCGGCGGGCGAACAGGCGGAATATCCTTGGCCGGAGGCCGCGGCGTCTCCTCCGGCGCCTGCGGCGGTGGGAGGTCAGGCCGGATCCCTCTTTCCGGGGGCCGATCGGGCCGGGCCCCTTTGGTTTCCGTTTGTCCGCAGCCCGTTCCGGTGGCGATGCCCAGGGCAGCCAGCATGGCAGCCGCCGCCTGGCCGAGAAACGTCCGGCGGTGCTCCTCGGGGACGCTAGTCCGGGCGATGACCGCCGCAAGCTGCTCGCGGGGCACGCTGCGGAGCATCATCGCCTCGGCAGGCCCCAGTTCAAGGCCGATCTCGGCGACCGCTGCCTCGGGCCGGTCCAGCAATAGGGCCCGAAACAGCGGATCGACCGAGGCCTTCTTTACCAGGACTTCAATTCCTTGGGGAATGGGTTCGCTCATCGACCGCTCCTTCAGGGGGGTGGCGGTGGGACTGTCGGGCAATACGACTTGTTATTCGACGTTTCCTTGGCGGGGGAAGTTCCGCCAGAGCCAACCGCCATTATAGCGGGAAGTTGCCAGTCGCATTAACTCGGCAGGTGGATGGTGAAGGTGCTGCCTTGGCCGACGACGCTCTCGACCGTGACCCGGCCGCGGTGCGCCTGCACGATGTGCTTGACGATCGCCAGGCCGAGGCCCGTGCCGCCGAGCTGACGGCTGCGGGCCTTGTCGACCAGGTAGAAGCGCTCGAAGATTCGCGGCAGGTGCTCGCGGCTGATGCCGCAACCGCGGTCGAGCACGCGGATGACGATTTCGCCCGGCTGCCGTGCGGCCTCGACGCGGACCGTTTCCGCGGGCGGGCTGCACTTGATGGCGTTATCCAGCAGGTTGACCAGGGCCTGTTCCAGCAGGGGCGGGTTGATGGCGGCCTGGAGGTCTTCGTCGCAGGCCAGCTCCAGGCGGATCTGCTTGGCCGCCGCCTTCAGCTCGCAGTCTTGCAGGGCGGCTTCCAGGACGCCGCGCACCATGCCCGGCGCCAGGGCGATCTGGCCCCTTTCCGCTTCTTGTTCGACGCGCGCCAGCACGAGCAAGTCGTCGAAGATCGCGTTGAGCCGATCGGTCTGCGCGGCCACGATGCGCAGGAAGCGCTCCAGCTCCTCGGGCTGGTACATAGCGCCGTCCAGCAGGGTTTCCACGTAGCCTTTGATGGAGGTGATCGGCGTGCGGAGCTCGTGCGACACGTTGGCCACGAAATCGCGGCGCACTTGTTCCAGCTTTCGCAGCTCGGTGACGTTGTGCAGCACGGCCAGGGCGCCGATCTCGCCTTGGCGGGCCTCCTCCAGCACGGTGCAGTGGACGTGCAGGAAGCGCTCCGGATCGCTGCGGAGCACGATTTGGCCTTCCGCCGGCCGGTGCGTGGCGAGCACGGCGGCCACCAGGCGCTGCAGCTCCGTATTGCGGACGATCTCCAGCAGCATGCGGCCTTCGGCCCGCCCCGGCTCGACGCCCAGCAGCCGCGCCGCGGCCTGGTTCAGGCGGAGCAGGCGCTCGCCGGCATCGACGGCCAGCACCCCTTCGACCATGCTGGAAAGGACGGCCTCCAGCTCGTTGCGCTGCCGCACGACGGCCCGCAGGGTTTCGTCGAGCTGGCCGGCCATGCGGTTGAGGGTTTCGGCCAGGGCCCCGATTTCCAGCGAGTCGGCCACCGCCAGCCGGTGCGCGAGATCGCCGCGGGCGAATCGCTCGGCGCCCTCTTTGAGCTGCTCCAGCGGGCGGGCCACGCGGCGCGAGAAGACCAGACTGATGACCGCCAGCAAGACGGCCGTCGACAGGCTGCCGAGGACGAGGTGCAGGCGGAGTCTGGCCAGGGCGCGGTCGATGGCGGCCAGGGAGACGGCGGCCCGCACGACGCCCAGCGTCCGGCCGCCCTGCCGCAGCGGGACAGCCGCGTAGCACAGGGTTTCCTTGAGCGTGTAACTGTAGCGCAGCGCCATACCCTGCCCGCCGCCCAGGGCCTCGATGATTTCCGGCCGGTCGCCGTGATTGTCCATGCGCTGGGGCGAGTCGCTGCTGTCGCCGACCACTTTGCCGTCGGGGAGGATGACGGTCAGGCGGGTGGCGGCCTCCGCCTCGAGCTGCTTGCAGCGCGCATCGACCTCCGCGAAGGCATCGGCCGCCAGCAGCGGCCGGAATTGCTCCGCCGCCAGCAGGGCCTGCGAGGTCAGAGCGGCGCCGGTGCGGTCGATGGAGAACTGCCGCAGGGCCGCCGAGGCGTACCAAGTCAGGCCCGCCAAGCAGGCGAGCGTGACCAGCAGAAAGGGCGGGTAGAGCTGCCACAATAACCGGCGGTTGCGCATCATTCGGCCCCAAACGACGTGAAATCCCAAATCCCGATGTCGAAATCCCAAACAAAGTCAAAGTACGAAATTCGAATGTCCGAAAATCGGGCGTAGCGGCACTCCCAATTCTCCGTCCCCGACGTCTTCTTCATTCGGGCTTTGGTCCTTTGAATTTGTTTGGGACTTGGTGCTTCGGATTTGGGATTTGCATCCTGCGACAGCCCCGTTTCCCCGCCCCACCAGTTTATCCATAGCGGCCCGTCACGTACATCTCGGTTTCCTTCTCGCGCGGGTTGTGGAAGACGTTCAACGTCGTGTCGTGTTCGATGATCCGTCCCAGGAGCATGAAGATGCACTCGTCGCTGGCGCGGCGGGCCTGGCCCATGTTGTGCGTGACCATCAGGATCGTGTATTTGCTGCGCAACTGGCGCACGAGCATCTCGATCTTTTCGACCCCCTCGGCATCCAGGGCGGAGCAGGGCTCGTCCATGAGGATCACCCGCGGCTTCAGCGGCAGGAGCCGGGCGATGCACAGTTTCTGCTGTTGTTCCAGCGTGAGGCGGATGGCGTTGCGGTGCAGGCGGTCCTTGACGTCGTCCCACAATTGCACGTCGCGCAGGGCGGCCTCGACCATGGCGGCCTGGTCGCGGCGGCTGAAGGTGCCCGGCGGCACGTGTACGCGGATGCCGAACAGCACGTTCTCGTAGATCGAAATCGGCAGCGGATTGGGCCGCTGGAAGACCATGCCCACCGATTTGCGCAGCTCGCTGAGCGAGACGTCCGGGTCGTAGATGTTCTTGCCCAGCACGGTGACCTGGCCGGTGGTGGTGACGCCGCCATAGCGCTCGTTGATGCGGTTGAAGCAGCGCAGGAGCGTGGTCTTACCGCAGCCGGAAGGCCCGACCAGCGCGGTGATCACGCCCGGCCGGATGTCGAGCGTCACCTGCTCCAGCGCCTGGAACTTTCCGTACCACAGGCTGAGGGAGCGGGTCTGGATGCTATAGTGCGCCGGCGCTGTTACCGCGGGGGTCGCCATCAGCCGAATTCTCCGTTGACGTAACGTTGCGTGAGCCGCTCGCCCGGGTGGGTAAAGATCGTCTCCGTGTCGCCGACCTCGATCAATCGCGCGGCGCTGAGGAAGGCCGTGCGGTCGGCCAGGCGGCGGGCCTGCTGCACGAGATTCGTCGCCAGCACGATCGTCATCTGCGCTTTCAGCTCCAGCAGCACGTCCTCGATCTTCATCGTGGTCACCGGATCGATGGCGATGGAGAACTCGTCCAGGCAGAGGATTTCGGGGCGGTGCGAGAGCGCGCGGGCCAGGGTCAGCCGCTGCTGCTGGCCGCCGGAGAGCCGCGTCCCCAGCAGGTCCAGGCGGTCCTTGACTTCGTCCCAGAGCATGGCGCTGCGGAGGCATTGCTCCACCAGCGCGTCGAGCTCCCGGCGGTCGTGCAGGCCGGCCCGCCGGGGGGCATAGGCCACGTTCTCGTAGATCGAAAGCGGCAATCCCACCGGCAGGGGAAAGACCATCCCCACCCGCCGCCGCAGGCCGTAGACGTTGCGCGTCCGCAGCACGTCCTCGTCGCCGATCATGAGCTCGCCGGTGACCCGCGCCGAGGGCTCGAAGTCGATCGTGCGATTGATGCACCGCAAGAGCGCGGTCTTGCCGGAATTCGCCGGGCCGATGATGCCGAAGATCTGCCGCCGGGGGATCGCCAGGTTGATGTCGCGCAGGGCCGGTTTGCCCGCGTAGGCCACCGAAACGTGCCGGAAACGGATGTGATCGTCCATAGCCGGCCTACCACCTCTTCCGCACGCGGAGGTAAACCCGCAGGGCGATCGACAGGCTGTTGACCGCCAGCACCAGGCCGATGAGCACTGCCGCGGTGCCGTATTGAACCCCTTCGGAGACGTTGTTGGACTCCTTCGAGAGCGTGAACAGGTGCATCGACAGGCACATGAAGCTGTCACGCAAGCCGTAGGGGAAGAACGATCGCCAGCCGTGATCGGGCACGAAGGTGAACAGCATGGCCCCGGTAAACAGGATCGGGGCGGTCTCGCCGGCCGCCCGCGAGACCTGCAAAATGACGCCCGTCAGGATGCCGCTGATCGAGTTGGGCAGCACGATGGTGCGGATGGTCTGCCAGCGCGAGGCCCCCAGGTTCCAGCACGCCTCGCGGAACGCCCGCGGCACCGAGGCCAGCGCCTCGCGGGTGCTGGTGATGATCACCGGCAGCGTCATCACCGCCACGGTCGAGGAGGCGGCCAGCAGCGAGCAGCCCATGCGGGCGAAGTGTACGAAGGCCCCCACCCCGAACAGCCCGTGTACGATGCTCGGCACGCCCGCCAGGTTGACCACGCCCAGGTTGATCGTCCGCGTCAGCCAGTTGTCGCGGGCATACTCGTTCAGATAGACGCCGGCCAGGATGCCCACCGGCGCAGCCACGGCGAGCGAGAGGAACACGAGGAAGAACGTGCCCACCAGCGGCGCCCAGATGCCGCCCGCGGTCATGTTGTTCCGCGGGTTCTCCAACAGGAAGGAGAGCGAGAGGGCCGGCCACGCCCGCACAATCAGATACGTGAAGATCGCCAGCATCGGCAGGATCAACACCAGGGCCATGGCCATGAACACCCCTTTGGCCACGTTCTCTTTGAGCCGTTTCCAACGTTCCAGGGAGCCGGGCGTAAACACCTCGCGATGCGAGAGGCGGATGCGCTCTCCCGCGGACAAAGCGATCCGGCCGGTGCGGTGCAAGTGCAGGAGCTGCTCGACGGCCGTGTCCAGACCCCACCACGGCGTCAGCTCCGTGCCCTCGCCGCCACGACCCGCGGCCGCCGCCGCGGGTGTTTCGGCGGCGGCTGCCGCGGGTGCCCCGGCGGCGCGGGCGTTGACATAGAAATGGTAGCGCGGCCGCCGCGCGGCGCGGAGCTTGGCACAGCCGCTGCGGCAAACGACTTCCAAGTAGCCTCGCGTGATTCCGGGGGCGGAAACGCGTGTGGCGCTCGACGCGGGATCATCGGCGGCGGGGGGATCGGCGAAGATCGCGGCCCCCTGCCGTCCCAGGGCGCTCAGGGCGTCTTCCAGGCTGGAAAACGGGGTGTCGGCTGCGCCGCGGCTGCCGCTGCAATGCACAACATAGGCCGCGGCAACGGCCGTGTTCTCAGCCGCTCTTTTCACTGCGAATTCCCTTGACCACGAGGTCAGCCGCGAGGTTCACCACGAACGTCACCAGGAACAGGACCAGCCCGATCAGGAACAAGACGCGATAGTGCGTGTCGCCTTGCGGCGTTTCGCCGAGCTCGGCGGCGATGGTCGCCGTCAAGGTGCAGATCGGATCCAACAGGCTCTGCGGGATCCGCACCGAGTGGCCGGTGGCCATCAGCACGGCCATCGTCTCGCCGATCGCCCGGCCGACCCCCAGCAGCACCGCGGCCAGCAAGCCGTTCTTGGCCGCCGGAAAGAGCACGCGGTAGACCACCTCCCAGCGGCTGGCGCCCAGCGAGAGGGCGGCCTCGCGGTATGAATCGGGCACCGCCTTCAAGGCGTCTTCGCCCACCGACACGATGATCGGCACGCTCATCAAGGCCAAGATGATTCCGCCGTTGAGCAGGTTGACGCCGATCGGGGCGCCGGTCAGGCGAATGATGATCGGCGCCATGACCATGTAGCCGACGAATCCCCAGACCACCGACGGGATCGTGGCTAACAACTCGATGAGGATCTTCAGCGTCTCCTTGAGCTTGCCGCTGCAAAACTCGGACACGAACACCGCCGCCCCCAGTCCCAGCGGCACCGCCAGCAACATCGCCAAAGAGGTGACCGCCAGGCTGCCCAGCAAGAGCGCCAGGATTCCGAATTGCGGCGCGACGACCGAAGTCGGGTCCCAATCGCTGCTGCTGATGAAGTCCACCAGGTTCAACCCCCCGAACAACACGGGGGCCGCTTCGTGGAACACGAAGACGAAAATCGCGAAGACGAACAGGATGGCGCTCCAGCCGCAAAGCCGGATGAGCCACTCCACCAGCGGCTCGCTCCGGTCCACGGCGACGTGCAGCAGCCGCGAGAATCGCCGCGATGCCGGCCCGCGCGGCCCGGCAATCGGAGAATGCCTACTCATGATCGTGGACGGGCACGTACCCCAATTCCAGCAGCACGGCCTGGCCCTCCTGGCCCTGGATCCAGTCCAGGAACTCCTTGGCCGGGCCGGTCGCCTCGCCCGCCGTGTAGATCAACAGCGGGCGGGTGATCGGGTAGCCGCCTTGCTGCTTCTTGGCGTTCGCCAGGGTCGGGGCCAGCGCCGTCTCCCCCTTGTGTACCGAAAGCCGCAGCATCTTGACCCCCGCCGTCGCGTAGCCCATGCCGCTGTAGCCGATGGCGCTGGGCGTCTTGGCCACCAGGTCCACCACGTCCTTGGAGCCGCTGCAACTGATCATCCCGGGCTTGTAATCACGGCCCCGGCCCAACACCGCCTCGCGGAAATAGGCAAACGTGCCGGAGCTGTTCTGCCGGCTGACGCGGGTGATCTCCTCGCTACCCAGCGCTTGCCTAGCGACGCCCACCTGCGACCACTTGTCGGTCTTGCCCCCTTTGCCGTAGATTTCCGCCAGCTCCTCCAGCGAGATCGCGTCCAGCGGGTTGTCCTTGTGGACGTAGACCGCCAGGGCGTCGAAGCCCACGACGTGCTCGACCGGCGCCGCGCCCCGTTTGGCCTGGACCCGCTCGATCTCCTCCGGCTCCAGCTTGCGGCTAGAGTTGGCCAGGTCGCAGGTGCCGTCGATCAATTTGGCGATGCCGACGCCCGAGCCGCCGCCGGCCACCTGCACCATCCCCTCGGGATGCTGGGTGTTGTATTTTTCGGCCCACGCCTGGGCCACGTTGACCATCGTGTCGGAGCCGACCATTTGGACCCCCCCGGTGGAAGATCCGCAACCGGCCAGGGCCAATGCGCAAACCCCGCCCGCCACGACCGCCAGCCAAGACTTTCCGGACATGCCTTGCCCCCCAATGTCGAAGCCCCAATCGCCGTGATCGACCGACGATCGGTTAGAATGCTGTCAGGCGATGATCATGGGCATGTTATCAAGACGTTGGCGGCTTGTCAAAGGGGCCTGCGGGAGGGCCCGTCCGGGCGTCTTGCGCGGGCATTTTGGGCGTCTATCCCCCAAGCGAGGTTCATGTTAAACTAGAAAGGGAGGACCCTTTCTCAGAGCGGTGATGGCCGGCCCGAGGGTCTTCCTGACCGGAAATGTACGTGGGCTTGAGCGACTGGCGGAAAAGCGGTCGGCTAACGTCAGGCTCCGACCACGGCCCCACACGCCGTTTTTCTCATGTCCTGGCCGTTGGCTTCCCATTTCAGCGCGATGTTGCAGAACCCGCGGGTGGCGTTCCGCGATCCGCGGCTGCAGCGCTCGGCGATCGAGAAGAACGGGCAGAACCAGCCCCGCCCCTGGGCGGGCGCGTTCGCGGTGGTCTACAAGGCCGTTGACGCGGACAGCGGCGAGCCGTTCGCCCTGCGGGTGTTCACCACCGAATCGTCCGAGCGCCGCGAGCGCTACGACCTGATCAGCGCCTACCTGAAGGACCGCAAGCTGCGCTGCCTGGTGGACTTCGAGTACCGCGACGGCGCGATCCGCTCGGCCGGCGACGGAAAATGGTATCCGCTGATCGTCATGGATTGGGTGCAGGGCGACACGCTTTTCCAATGGTTGCAGGCCCGCGCGCTGGAGGGCAACCGCGAGGCGATCGCCCAATTGTCCGACCGCTGGCTGGAGGCCGTCCAGGAATTGGCCGACGCAGAACTCGCCCACGGCGACTTGCAGCACGCCAACATCATGGTCACGCCCGCCGGCGAGATCAAGCTCGTGGACTACGACGGCATGTGCGTGCCGGCGCTGGTCGGGCGGCGAAACCTCGAGGTGGGCATCGAACCCTACCAGCACCCGGCCCGCAGCGCCACCACGCTCTTGTCGCTGGACCTGGACAACTTCTCCGCGCTGATGATCTACACGGCGCTGCGGGCCTTGGCGCTGCAGCCGTCGCTGTGGTTGAAGCACGTCGAGCAGCCGGGCTACGACCGGCTGTTGTTCCGCAAGGAGGACCTGCTCTCGCCGGCCCAGTCGGCGTTGAGCTTCGACCTGGCGGCGCTGGCGGACGCCGATTTCCAGAACTTGCTGAGCAAATTGGCGGCCCTGGCCCAGGGCCGCATGGAAGAAGTGCCGCCGCTGGGGCAACTGGTCAATTCCTACGCCGAGGTCGAGCGGCTGTTGGCGGCGCGGCAGTGGAATGCGGCGGTCGACCTCTTGAATCGCCGCGGGCACTTCCGCGACGCCCCCGCCCACCTCCAGCCGCTCATCCAGCAGGCCTATGAACACGTGTGCCGGCAGAAGGCGTGGGCCAAGTTCGCCAAGCTTCCCGCGGAGATCAGCGAGCCCGTGGACCGGCAGTTGGTCGAGACCTGGAACGAGGCCCTGTTCACGGGCTTCGCGCTGGCCGAGCCGCAGCGGCAGCGGGTGGCCGAGGCGCGGCGCCGCGTGCAGGTCCTCGACCGTTTGCGGCACCTGGTGCAGCGGACGGCGGGCACCATCAGCCTGGAGGGGGAGAAGGGGCTGGCGAGCCTCGCTGCGCGGTTGCCGGCCGACTATGCGCATGGCCTGCGGCAGCGGGTCGAGCTGGCCCGCCGCCGCGTGCTCGCCTACGCCCGTTTGGAGCGCGAGCTGGCCGCGCCCAGCAGCGAGGCGGCCATCGCCGAGGCCTGGCGGGGCCTCGTCCACGCCAAGGGAGAGGCCTTGGTCGGCATCGAGTGGGGCATGCGGATCGGCCTGGCCGAGGAGCGGGCCTCCATCTTCCAGGCCCTGGCAGCCATCCCGCGACGCGCCCCGCTGGACCAGCGCGACCAGCGGGTCTTGGAGGCATGGAACGAGCAACTCATGGCCGGCTGCCCCGAGGCCGACAGGTGGCGGCCGCTGCACCAAATGGCCACCGTCCGCAAGGAAGTGCTCAAGCGGCTGCAGGCGGCCGTCGCGTCGCAGGACGACGCGGGCATCGTGCAATGGGGCAAGAAACGCTGCCTGGCCAAGTATCCCTTGCCCGAACCCTGGATCGCCGCCATCGCCGAGGCTGGCGAGCGGCTGGATCGCGCCGACGCCCTGTTGGCCGCGTTGCGCCAGGCCAGCGCGAGCGTTGCGGAGGCGGAAGGTGGAGGGGCACCCTTGACCATGCTTGCCATGGTGCCGGACTCGACGCAAGGCGGGGCCCGGCCGCCGGCTGCCGCCGGCCCTGGCGAGACCGCGGCCCCCACGCTGGTCGGCGAGGTTGTTGAGCCGGTCGTGGCCCAAGTCCCCAAATCCCCGCAGCCCCAAGTCCCCGGCGCCATGCCTGGCGACAACCTGGGGCCTGCCGCGGCCGAGGGCGCCCCGCTGGCTGCCGAGGACACAGCCGAGGAACCGTTGCCTGCGGACCTGGAAGGGGAAGGGGCGGCTGCCCCGGTGCAAGAACCCGCGCCGGCTCCTCCGCCCTCCGCCCGCCCGCTTACCTCTTCCTCCCTCCGCGATCTGTTCGACGTGAGGTTGCTCCGCGCCTATCCCGACCGTTTTGCGCCCTACCAAGGGTTTCTCAGCGACTGGATCCGCCGCGAGTTGCTGCCGCGAGAGAAGCTGGGGTTGGCTCTGCTGGAGGGCGTGCCGGGCATCGCCCTGGCCGAGCGGCCCGAGGGGTACTATCGCTTCCGCTGGTCCTGGCCCGCGGAGCGGCTGGCCGACCGCTGTCTTCTGGCGGTCGTGCAGGCGGAGCCGGCGTCCGCTGACGAGCCCGAGGGACTGGAAGCCCGTTGGCGCGGCGAGATCGGGGCCGACGAGTGGTTTGCGGCCGGCGGCAGCCGTCTGATCCCGGTCGAAAGCGGCTGGGGAGGGAGTTTTGTGGTTGTTTGGGCGATCGTCGACGCCGGGTTCGCCCGCTTCCACTCCTCGCCGCTGGTGCTGGGGCGCATCCCCTCCCGCTGGCGATGGAAGTGGCCGAAGATTCGCGCGCACAAGAAGTAAGGCAGGAAAACCGCATGTACCATGCACCGTACACCCAGTCGATCAGCCGCCAGAACAAGGCGTGCTTCCTGTTCCTCCTGGACCAGTCGTTTTCGATGGAGGAGCCGCTGGGGAACTCCTCGAACCGCAAGTGCGACGAGCTGGTCACGGCCATCAACGGCTGGTTGCAGAACATGGCGATCCGCGCCAGCGGCGACGAGGGCATCAAGGACTGGATGGACGTGGGCGTGTTCGGCTACCGTACCGACCAGGCGGCCAACCCGATCATCGAATCGGCCTTGCAGGGCCCGCTGGCGGGGCGGGTGCTGGTCTCGATCCCCGAGATCGGCGCCGCCCCCGCGCGGATCGACACCCGCACGCAGTACCTCCCGGACGACCAGACCGGCGAGGTGCTGCAGGTGCCGTGCGAGGTGCCGGTGTGGGTGGATCCGCGGGCGGAGGGGGGCACGCCGATGTGCCACATGCTGTACCTGGCCCACCAGATCCTCTCGGATTGGATCGCCCGCCATCCCCGCAGTTTCCCGCCGATCGTGGTCCACATCACCGACGGCGAATCGCAGGACGGCAACCCGATCCCCTACGCCGACGCGCTGAAGTCGCTGGCCACCGAAGACGGCAACGTGCTCTTGTTCAATTGCCACCTCTCGATGACCGCGGCCGAGCCGTTCATGTTCCCGGCCACGGACGAGGGGCTGCCCGACGAGTTGGCCCGCGTGCTGTTCCACATGTCCAGCGTGCTGCCGGAGCCCTTTTACCGCCACGCGGTGGCCGAGGGGTTTCCGTTGCAGTCCAGCGCGCGGGGCATGGCCTTCAACGCCGACATGGTTTGCTTGATCCAGTTCCTGAACATGGGGACCCAGGCGGCCCCGGGATTACGCTAAGATGGCAACGGAAGAAGGGAACCGGGAGTTCCGCGTGCCTGTTTCCTAGGATTACAAGAATGCCCGCCCGACTCGATGTCCGCGTCTTCAGCCTGTCGAAGGATCCCGACCAGCCGTCGGGATACCAGGACGCCTCCGCGGTGGACGCGCGGCGGCGGATCGCGGCGATTGCCGACGGGGTTTCGTCGTCGCTGTTTTCCGGGCGCTGGGCGTCGATTCTGACCGAGGCGGCCGTGGGCGATGCCCCCGACCCCGCCGAGGAGGGCCTGTTTGCCGCGTGGCTGGCCACGCAGCGGAAGCTGTGGGCTGAGGGCGTGGATGCCGCCAGCCTGCCCTGGTTCCAGCGGGCGAAGCTCCCGCTGGGGGCGTTCTCCACGCTCTTGTGGGTCCGCGTGCTGGATGCCGAGGCCGCCGCCGGCAGCTTCGGCGCGTACCGCCTGCTGGCCCACGCCATCGGCGATAGCTGCCTGTTCCAAGTCCGCCGCGGCGAGTTGGTGCGATCGTTCCCGCTGCGCACGTCCGCCGAGCTGGACGCCGACCCAATCGTGCTGGGCAGCGTCGACCTGAAGCGGGACCAGCTCCTGCAATTCGCCAGGCTGGACGAAGTCTGTTATCCCGAGGACCTGCTCGTGCTGTGTACCGATGCCCTGGCCCAGTGGGCGCTGCGGGGATATGAATCGGGCAGCCGGCCCGACTGGGAGCGTGCCTGGGACATGCCGCAAGAGGCCTGGCGGGCCGAGATTGCCGCCCTGCGCCAAGAGCGCCATCTCCAGGACGACGACACCACGCTGGTGCTGCTCCGCGTCGCCGAGGAGCTGCTCGAAGCCATCCCCGCCCCGGAACAGCCCACGGCCGCCGCCGAGCCCGCCTCCGCCCCGCTGGACTGGATCCGCTCCGCCGCCAAGGGCATTCAGCCGGTCGCGGCCCGCGTGGCCGACGAGATGGATCAGACCTCCGGCCGGGTGCTCCGCGGCCTGAAATCGCTAAAGGACAGGGCCCTCAAGAAGTACCGCGACAAGTTCGGCAAAAAAGACCCGCCCGAGCCGCAGTGACGCTTGCAATGGCCGGCGGCCGTGGAAATAATAGGTGCGTTTGTCGGTCGACCGTTTAGCGCCCCGGGCTTGCCCGCCGTTGGTCCCGTGGCGCAACACCCCACCGCGGCGGGCAAGCCCGCCCGCTAAACAGTGTCACACGCAAAGTGCTGTACCATCAGACGGCGGTTTTTTCCCACAAAGGAGCTTCGATCATGCAACGTGACGTCTCGGTGCGCGGGTTTCTCCGGCGGAAGGCTTTCTGGGCGGCCGGGCTGGGCATCGTCCTGGCCGCAGTGGCCTGCCGCACGCAGTCCGGCGAGTTCTTCAGCGGCACCTGGTGGCAAATGCCGCCGGTCGTGAATCCGGGCCCGCTGGGCGGGCCCCCCTCCGACGCCGTCGTCCTGTTCGACGGCAAGGACATGTCGCAGTGGAACCACGCCGAGAAATGGGTGGTCAAAGACGGCTGCGTCACCAGCGGCGGCAACGACGTCCAGTCGAAGCAGTCCTTCGGCGACTGCCAGCTCCACGTCGAGTGGGCCTCCCCCGAAAAAGTCTCCGGCAGCGGCCAGGGCCGCGGCAACAGCGGCGTCTTCATGATGGGCATGTACGAGATCCAGATCCTCGACTCGTACCAGAACGAAACCTACGCCGACGGCGCGGTCGCCGCCGTCTACAAGCAGCACCCGCCGCTGGTGAACGCCTCCCGCAAGCCGGGCGAATGGCAGACCTACGACATCATCTGGGAGTGCCCGCGCTTCGACGCCCAGGGCACCCTCACGAAGCCGGCCTGCGTGACCGTCCTGCACAACGGCGTAGTGGTGCAGAACCACTTCAACCCGCTCGGGCCGACCTCCTGGGACCAGAAGCCCAAGTACACCCCGCAGCCGCCCAAGGGGCCCATCGGCCTGCAATTCCACGGCAACCCGGTCCGCTTCCGCAACATCTGGATCCGCGAGGTCAAAGAGCTGACCAGCCAGCCGGGCCGGGACCCGCACAACCATTGATTTGGCGTGCTTGCCGTTTAGCGGGCGGGCTTGCCCGCCGTGATTTCACGCGCCGCCAGGCCGGGCACGGGTATCTCCGTCGGCCGGCGGCGGGTGATGTCGTGGCTCAACACGGCCGCCTTGCCGACGAAGTAGCTGTGAAAGTCGGCCACGATCAGGTTGTAGACGCGGCCGGTCCCCGCCGGCTGCGAGGCGACCAGCGGCGTCGTGCCCGCGGCCCCGTGAAAGTGCATGGACGGTCCGATGTCGCGGGCCTTCATCCAGCCGTGGCCGGCGATCCAGAACGGATGCCCGCTGCTGGTGGTGATCGTATCGTCCAACAGATCCAGCTTTACCAGCGGGGCGTCCTGGCGGATGGTGGTGTGCAGCACCGGCTTGTAGGCCAACTGGCCGGATTCGGCATCCTGCGACAGGACGCGGTCGCCCACCCGGATGGCCTCGACGGGGACCGGTCCGGATTCGGTCCAGACCGGCGTGCCGGCGGCCAGGCAACTGTAATGGACCGGTCCCTTCGGTCCCCAGATGCGGACCTCGCCCGGCACGTGCGTCTGAGTGGTGATGATTTCGCCGCTCGGCCGGTAGGTTACCGAGGTCGGTCGGTAGCCGGGGACGTAGACCTCGTTGGTGTCGGCCCACCACTCGGACCAGGCGTCGGGCGTGTCGCCCAGATTCTCGCCGGTGGTCTCGGCCAAAAGCCCGCAAATGGCGCGGTTGACGGCCGCGATCAAGGCGTTTTGACGGGCGACGGCCGCCTGGCGTCTTTCGGCCGTCGCGGCAGCTTCCAGGGTTTGTGTGACCGACGCCAATGACTCGCCGGCCTGGTCGGCGTTTGCGGCTGCCTGCGTCGCGCGGGAGACCACGCTGCCGTAATCCGTGCGCGCGCTGCTGCGCCTGACGGACCGTGGGTCGGCGGCGACCGATTGCATCATCGCGTCACCCCAGCTCGACCTGGGCCCCACGGGCTGCACCTTGCCGTTGGGCAGAAGGGTGGCGCGGGTGCCGTCGTCGAACACCAGGCTTCGCCTGCCGGTGTCCTGGTTATTGTAACTGAGATTCAGGGTGTTATTCGTGCTCTGGCCGTAGAATGAGTCGAATACCGCCAACTGATCGCTGTCCTGTCCCTGGCGATAGAAGATGTGGCGATAGAGCATCTGCCCGCTGCGGGGGTCCTCGAACAACTGGATCCGGCTCTGGATCGGGGAGCCCATCAAGGCCAGCAATACCGGCACGAAGGTCTCCCGGTCGCGAGTCTTGAGCTGAGCCACGGCCGCCTGACGGACCGCCGGCCAGGGGGAAAAGAGGGCCTGCCGCACCAGCAGGACGGAGGCGTCGGGGGCGGGCAACTCGGCAAGTTTGTTGACGCCCGCCAGCGCGGTGCCTTCCTTCTCGCAAAGCACCGCCTCGATGGCGCCGACCGCCGCCGAATCCTCGATCCCATCCAATCGCTCCTGGGCGGTCTGGCGGCGCTGCAGGCTGCGGCTCAGGAGGCCGTCGCGAATCTCAATCAGCTTCGGGCGCCACTGCCGCAGGGCCGCATCGGCGGCCGCCACCGTCGATTTGGCCCGCTCGGTCTCCTCCGCGGTCATCCAGGCCCCGTTGACCCACTGGTAGCCGAGTCCGGCGCGGGCCTCCGGCTGATCCGGGTCGAGTTGGAGCACATGACCGAAATGGGCCCGGCATTGTTCCGGCAGCCGTGCCCGCTTACACCAGCGGGCCAGCTCCAATTGCTCCTGAAGCGTGTCGCCGTATTTGTCCCGCATGCGGCGGTAAGCGGCCAACCGCTGAGAGGCTGTGAATCAAATGCGGTTTTCCGCCCGTTCGGTTGCGTGCCGTTTTGAGGCGCACTCGACAGTCTCCTGTCGAGCGAGTTCGTCTCGTAGGCTGCCGCAGCCAGGGGGACGGATTGC